>Ga0068864_100000117_pt1 | contig 78069 bp, 70 predicted proteins | sample KBSSwiS72_FD_66586 | JGI IMG/M metagenome (GOLD analysis project Ga0068864, IMG submission 66586) | Switchgrass rhizosphere microbial communities from Kellogg Biological Station, Michigan, USA - KBS Switchgrass S7-2 | ecosystem: Host-associated > Plants > Roots > Rhizosphere > Soil ...
TCGACCCCCTCGCACCAGCCGCACCAGCTCTTGCTGCAGCTCCGTTGAATATCGCTTTCGCCTTCCCATCGTGGACTCCTCCTTCATCCTCGGGTGTCCACGAAACCGGGTCAACTCCATCGTGCCTGTTCGCACGTGTGTCGCGCCCGTTCGCACGTGCGTCGTGCCGGTTCGCACATGTGTCGTGCCCGTTCGCACGTGCGTCGCGCCTGTTCGCACGTGCGTCGCGCCTGTTCGCACGTGCGTCGTGCCTGTTCGCACGTGTGTCGTGCCTGTTCGCACGTGCGTCGTGCCTGTTCGCACGTGCGTCGTGCCGGTTCGCACATGCGTCGTGCCGGTTTACACGTGCGTCGTGGCCGTTCGCACGTGCGTGCCCCTTCGCCCACGTGCATTCCTCGGTGGACCTTGTTGGTTCCGGCTACACCGAGGTAGGGATTTCCTTTCCCACCGCCTCTCCTTCGTCGAGTAGAGCGATGGCATCACGTGCATACGTCTCGGCGACGTTCAAGGATCTGCAGGCGCACCGGCAGATCGTGCAGGTCGTCCTGCGGCGATTCGGATACGAGGACGTGGCGATGGAGTACTACGTCGCCGAGGATGAGAGACCGCTCGAAAAATGCCTGCGGGATGTGGCGGACTGCGATCTCTACGTCGGCATCTTCGCCTGGCGCTACGGCTTCGTGCCCGAGACGGACAATCCGGACAAACTCTCCATCACCGAGCTCGAATATCGCAAGGCGGTCGAGCTGGAGAAACCGCGTCTGCTCTTCGTCATCGACGAGGACGCGGACTGGCCGGCGAAATTCATGGACATCGATCGCGGCAACGTCGCGCGGCTGCATGAGACGATCCGGAAAGACCGGCTTGGGGCAACGTTCTCGACGCCCGATTCACTCGAAGCGCGGCTATCGGCCGCGCTCGAAAAGCGGGGAGGCGCTCCGATGCTCGCGGCAGGCATCGATGTCGCCGGATATGCGCGTTTTCTGAAACGCCGCTACAACAATCTCGATCTCGATGCGCTGACCGAGCCGGCGCGCGACGAGTATCTGCAGCTCCGGCTGCAGTCGGTGTTCGTCGAGCCGAATGCGAAGGAAGACTCACCGCCGCTCGAGCTGCCGAAAGAGGCGTGGGCGCTACTCGTCTCGCGCCAATCGATGTCGTCAGCGGAGCTGCCGGAAGCGCTCGCCCAGGATGCGCCGGCCGAACTGCAGGCCGCCTATGCGAACAAGCCGTCGCGTGCCGTCCTGCAGATTCTTAGTGAAGCTGATAACCGCTGCACGATCGTGCTCGGCGATCCCGGATCGGGGAAGTCGACCCTGCTGCGGTACGTGGTTCTGTCGCTGCTCGACAATCCGGACGCGCTGGGCCCGGCGTTCTCCGGACATCTCCCGTTTCTGATCGATCTCAAGGCGTACACGGCCCTGCGGCGCGACGGGAAGTGCGAGACGTTCTTCGATTACTTCGACGTGCTGGCGAAGCAGGAGGAGTGTCCGGTCACGTCGAAGACGCTGTCGGCGTATTTCAAATCGCAAAAACCGGCGGTGGTGCTCTTCGACGGCATCGACGAGATCTTCGATCTGGCCGAGCAGGAGACGGTCACGCGCCAGATCGCCGCCTTCGCCGATTCGAATCCGCAGGCGCGGATCATCGTGACGAGCCGGATCATCGGCTACCGCCGCACGATTCTGACGCAGGCCGGGTTCCGGCATTTCACGCTGCAGGATTTCGACGAGCAGCAGGTCACCGACTTCGTGCGCCAGTGGTACACGCTCACCCTCGGCAACCGGCCGGACGAAGCGACGGCCCGGATCGAGAGGATCCGCGACTCGTTCGCCAGTTCTCCGTCGATCCGCCAGCTTTCGGGCAACCCGATGCTGCTCACGATCATGGCCATCATCGGCAAGCACCAGGAGCTGCCGCGCGAGCGCTGGAAGCTCTACGCGCATGCGACGAGTGTGCTCGTGCAGCACTGGGATGTGAAACGGCATCTTCGCAACAAGCAGCTCGAGGAGCTGATGGACGAGGAGGACAAGAAGGAGCTGCTTCGCCGACTTGCCTTCGCCATGCAGCGCGGCACGGGAGGACTGGCGGGCAACTACATCCACGCCGAGGAACTGCAGAAGGAGTTCGAGTCGTATCTGCGCGAGCGTTACCAGTTGCCGGTGGACCGGGCCGTCATCATCGCGCGGGAGATGATCGCGCAGTTTCGCGAACGGAATTTCATCCTGTCGTTTTACGGCGCCGGCGTGTATGGCTTCGTGCACCGCGCCTTTCTCGAGTACTTCTGCGCGGATGCGATCAGGACGAAGTTCGAGCGGACGACCGAGCTGCCGCTGGAGACGCTGAAGTCCGAGATCTTCGGGAAGCACTGGCGGGAGAAGCCGTGGCAGGAAGTCCTGCGTCTGATCTGCGGGATGGTCGGGGAGCAGTACGCGGGCGAGTTGATCGATTACCTGCGATCGATCGACAACGACGGGGAAGACCGGGCGAATGTCGCGCTCGCACTCGAGTGCCTCAGCGAGGTCCGTCGCTTGGAAACGATCGAGCCGCAGGCCACAGCCCTCCTCCGGCGGCTATGCGACGTAATCGCTGATAGCTTCGCCAGCTCATGGTCAATGAAGGGCACTGACCTCGGCCCGGCAATGCGAATCGGACTTCAGTGGCCGAATCGCGGCTGGGTCGTCGATGAGATCCTCCGAACCACGAGAGATCGCAGCTTGGTATCCGAGGTGTTCGACGTGGGTGAATTCCTGGGTCGGATCTCATCGGACTTGCCCGCTGCACGAGATGCACTTCTCGCGCAGCAGCCGCAACAGCAAGAGGGGAGCGCTCATTGGGTGATCTTGCCGTACGCACTCGCCTCGGGATGGCCGAACGATCCACAGGTACTTCCGTTTCTGCAAAATCTTGCACAGAAGCCCCATGACAAGGGTTGGGCTGCGCTCTATGCGGCTGCGAAATTCATGCGTCATCGGCCGGACGCGAGCGATTGGGTTTTCGAATTGGCGCGAACGGGTCTGGAAGACGCGGTGGACGCGGTAATCGGTTGGCTCCAGGATGACCCGCGAGCTCTAGACATCGCAAGGCGCGCGGCTTCATCAGGTCACGTGCGTGCATTTGAAATTCTCGAGAAGTACGTCCACGATCCGTCGGTTCGCGATTTAGTCCTCGAGCTCAGTTCACGTCGCAAGGACCGCATCGGCGAGTCCGCACGCGCAATAGTCAGCAAATACAGCCTCAAAAAACCGTTGCGGCGAAAAACATCGTCCACGCGGCGACAGACTTAGCTCTGCCATCCAGACCGCTTTAGGTGCAGGACGCGCGCCGCGCTCTGGACCGCAGACCGGCGTGCCGCAACTCCACGCAACGTGCTCTGACGCGCAGACTGCTCGCTCACAGATTCAGCCACTCCGATCTGCGCGCCAGAGCACGTTTCCATCCAGCGAGGCATTGCGATTTGCGCCGCAGACCGCCGTGTCTTCACGTCAGGTAACGGCGCTCCTTTCAGTGAAGCGGACCCATAATGCAATCCGTCCATCAATACGGAGGGTGCCAGCATGAGAGTCGCTCTGAGAGCGGGAAACGGGAAGTTTGCCAACGAGAAGTTTGCCAGCCTGCTGCACGCGGGCAGCACATGGCTGGTCCCCACGGCCCATGAGATCGGCCCCCTCGAGACCTTCACCCTGACCCACCGCGGCAACGGCACCGTCACTCTCCAGGCGATGAACGGCAAGTATTTCTCTGCCGAAAACGGCGGCGGCGCGAGAGTGATGGCAAGCCGCGGCGAGCTCGGACCCTCGGAGACGTTTCGGCTGATCGACCGTGGGCAGGGAATCATCGCGCTCCAGGTGTCCAACGGGCAGTACGTCACGCACCTCGGTTCGGGTCTGCGAGCGACCAGCGACAAGGTCGGAATCTGGGAGGAGTTCGAGCTCATCGTCATCGGCCACGAGGCGTGGATGGAAGCGGCCTGGAACCAGCTCAAGGACAAGACGCTGGCCCAGCTTTGCCTGCCCGGCACCCACGATTCCGGCACCTATGAGTTGTTCGACATCCTGGCCCCCGATGCCACCGACGTCATCCGGGAGCTTTGGAACAACAGGATGGGAGAGGCCACGGGAATCGGCGCGTTCATCAAGGCGATGGCGGTCTGCCAGACCAAAACGTTCTACGAGCAGCTCCGCGCCGGGATCCGCTACATCGACCTGCGCATCTGCGTCATGCCGAGCGGTCAGGGCGGAAGGCGTGAGCTCTATACCTGCCACACGCTGCGGGGAAATCTGATCTCGGTGCTGATGGACGACGTGCGGCGTTTCCTCGACGAAAACCCGAGGGAGGTCGTCGTCTTCAAGGTCGGGTTCAAGAGCATGAACGCCGCTGAGATCGAGAGGGGCTGGCGCGAGCTCCGCGCCTCCGTCAGCCGATACTTCTACAAGCCTGACAAGATCAGCGATCTCCTCGCGCTCCGTTTCTCCGAGCTGGTCGACGAGGCGGCACCGAAACGCGCCATCTTCCTGATGCCGGGGACTGACATTTTCGGGATCTACGATTCGAAGATCACGACCAACGCCGGCGTCATCGCGAACCTCCGCGAAAAGACCACAAATTTTCCCGGCGGCAATCTCCTCGAGGCGCAGTTCATTCGTCCGATCAGCGACGACGACTACTTCCGCGGGTTCATTCAGAAGCATGGTTGCCGGATCCTGCCGATCCTGCCGATGCTTCAGGCGCTGCCGTTCGTCGGCACGATCCTGGCCGGCATCGGCATCGTGGCGATGCCGGCATACCTGCTCTACGTACGGAACTTCGATCCGAAACCGACCGACCTGCTGCAGAACGCCCGGGACTCGCGAAGCATCCTCCGGGAGTACATCCGGTGGCTGGAGGCGAATCCGTCCACGAAGCCCCAGCTGCTGATGGCCGATTTCATCGAGGAAGTGCCGCAGGTGGAGATCGCCATCCGGATCTCGACCGGGGAGAGCTCCGCGAATCTGCTGGACGGCATCAACGACATTTCACCGCATCCGCCGAATGGCGACCGGCTGGTGGTTTTCGAGTGCACCGCGAGCGCGATCGCGGCGACGTTCCAGGCCGCCGGGTACGCCGCCGACGCAGCGGGCGAGGCACTCAGGAAATACCTTCCCGGACTCCCCGCGGACCTGTTCGCGGGCGCTCTGAAAGGTGCGGGCTTTGTGCTGAACGAGGTCGGCCGCGCAGTCCAGAAGCTGTACGACCTCGCGTCGGGCCCGCTCAACCATGCGCTGCGAGCCGCCGGCTTTGCAGGGAAGGAGATCGTGCGCTTCTTCAACGGCCTGGGCGGGCAGTTCAAGCGTTTCTTCGACGATCTGGGAAGGAAGCTGAATCCCGCGAATTGGGGGAGGGCCTTTTCCATCGATTCATCCACGGCCGCCGGTGCGTTTCTCGAGCGGCTCATGGACGACGAGTTCCGCGACGGACTTCTTTCGTCCCTCGCCGACGTGGCTCCCGGAGATCTCGATGCCGTGGCCCGCATCGCCGGGAAGGCGGGATACGTGTTCAGCGCGGATGAGCTGGCGCAGGCCGTTCCAGAGGGGGTTTTCTAGATCATGCGACAACTGATTCTGACACTTCTCCTTGTCACGACTCTCTCCACCTCCGCCGTCTGTCCGTTCAACATCCCGGAGGTGACGATCCCGCCGCAGCAGATCGCGGGATTCAGTTGGGGGCCGGTGATCCGGCCGATGAATGACGCGTGCGTCAACCGCATCCAGGTCGAGAACGCGAATCCTCTCGCGTGGTACGTCGGCGGGTTCAACGGCGTGTACGTGACGAAGGACAACGGCGTGAACTGGAAGAAGCCGCTGAACGGGAAAGTGGGCGCGCTGTTGTGGGAGCCGGTGCATCAGTTCGCGTATGCAGGCGTCGGCAAGATCCTCTATTTCTCGCGCGATCACGGCGCGAACTGGGTGCCGGTCCACACCTTCCTCAAGCCGGTGACGTCGCTGCACGCCTTCTCCGCGGGGAACACGCTCTACATCGGCCTGGGCTGGGACAATCACGTCGATGACAGCGGCATCTTTACGTCGAACCTCGGCGGCGGCGCGATGACGTTCCATCCCTTCGCCGCCAATCAGCCGATCGGCAAGGGGCTCATCGTCTGGACCATCTCGCGCGATCCGATGAGCGGCAATCTCTACGCCGGCACCGAGATCTTCGATCACCAGCCGCAGCCCTACAAGCCGCCGTTCTGGCGCTCGGTCACCAACGGCAATACCTGGACGAACGTGAAGAACAATCTGCCGTGGCACGCCGTCGATTCAGCGGTGCGGCCGAACGGCTATGTCTACGCGCTCACCGAAGGGAATGGTGTCTGGGGCTCCTCGACGATGGGGAACGTGTGGATCGCGCCGAGCCCGAACAATCCGAGCCTCGGCGTTTCGCTGCTGATGGATCCAGCCACGCCGACGCGGCTCTATGCCGGACGACTCAACGGCGGCACGCAGACCGGCGGCATCTTCCGCTCGATCGACGCCGGCAACACGTTCCAGCTCGTGGGACTGAAAGGGGCGACGGTGAGCGACATCGCGCTCAATGGAACGCTGACGCGGATTTACGTCGCTGCGTACTCCTCGGGGATTTACACCTCGCCGGTACCGTAGGGCGCCGGCGAGGCCTGCACGCGACGTGCTTCTCAGTCGAGTCCCCAACTCACGGTGCAGCTCACGAACGCTCCCGACTGCGGTCCGGCCTGGGACACGCGGATGCTGCTCGTGAAGCGGACGTTCATCGGGATGTACGAGATGTAATAGTTCGAATTGCTGTCCAGCAGGACCTGCGCGTTCGACAGGGCCAGCGTCTGCGCGGAGCCGCCGTTGACGTAGATGCTGATCGACGTGCTGCCGAGGTTCCCGGACGAGATGCTGGAGCACTGGACGCCTTTGACATTTCCGGTGCCGTTCGTCGTCCCGATGATGTCCTGCGGTGAGCTGATGCCCCCGCCGACGCCGCCCTGGGTCAGCTTCGGCTGCGTGTTGCCGTCATCCCCGGCGAATGCGCTCGTAGCGGTGGCGATGGCGAGGAGAACGACCGCGAACAACTTCAGTGAGTGTCTGCTCATGATTTAGCCTCCGCGGCACAACATCGGGCGCTTTGTGAGGGCAGTCAATACTGACGTCAAATAATGACCCTATTTCGATTTCATCTACCATTACGGCATGCCCTCCCCATGGTCGCTCATCAAGCGGATCGCTTTCCGCTTCGCGTTCGCGTATCTCGTCCTCTACAACTTCCCCTTTCCGTTCAACGTGATGTCGTGGTTCGACGAGGCGAGCTCGCGTTACGACGCGCTCTGGCAGCGGATCGTGACGCCGGTGGGGAAGGCGGTCTTCGGCGCCGACACGAGCGTGCTGCCGAACGGCAGCGGCGACACGACCTTCAACTACGTCCAGGTTTTCTGCTTCGCCGTGCTCGCGCTCATCGCGACGCTGATCTGGACGCTGCTCGATCGCAAGCGCGAGCATTACGCGCGGCTCGACGCGTGGCTGCGCGTCTACATCCGCTTCTCGCTCGCCGCGGCGATGTTGTTGTACGGCGCGGTGAAAATCATCCCGGGACAGTTCCCGCCGCCGTCGCTCGGCAAGATGATCATGACGTTCGGAGAGCAGTCGCCGATGGGACTGCTCTGGTCGTTCATGGGCGCGTCCGCTGCCTACACCGCGTTCACCGGCCTGGCCGAGGTCACGTCCGCGGTTCTGCTGACCATGCGCCGCACCGCGCTCCTCGGCGCGCTCGTCGCGGCCGGCGTGATGACGAACGTCGTCATGCTCAACTTCTGCTACGACGTCCCTGTCAAACTCTACTCATCGCATCTCTTGCTGATGGCGCTCTTCCTCGCCGCGCCGCATGCGCAGCGGCTCGCCAATTTCTTCATCTTCAATCGCGTGGCCGAGCCGGCGGAGTTGCCGCGGCTTTTTCCCGAGAGCTGGACGCGCGTCGCGGTGCCGGTCTTCCGCACCGCGGTCGTCCTCTGGTTCGTCACGCTCACGGTCTACCAATCGTGGGACAACTACCAGTCGCGCTTCGTCTACGCGCCGAAGTCGCAGTTCTACGGCCTGTGGAACGTCGATGAGTTCGTCGTCGACGGCCAGTCCCATCCGCCCGTGGTCACCGACGCCTCCCGCTGGCGCTACGTCGCGTTCGATTACTCCAGCGTCAGCGTGCGGCAGATGGATGACGCCCGCCTGCGATTCGTGAACAGGGTCGACGGCGCGAAGAAAGAGATGACCATGACGCGGCAACTGCCGAAGTCGACCATGGTCCTCACGTACGCGCAGCCGCAGCGCTCGACGCTCGTCCTGCAGGGGATGCTGGACGGCAAGCCGCTGCGCGCCACGCTCCATCGCATCGACGAGCCGAAGTTCTTTCTGACCACCCGCGGCTTTCACTGGATCAACGAGTACCCGCTGAATCGGTGAGGGCGCGCCCTTTGCTAGAGTGCGCCCCATGCGACGCACGATCGTTTTTGCTCTCGCGATCCTCTTCGGGTGCACGACCATTCAGCAGCAGAAGTCGGAGCCCGGCAAGCCAGACGACCTCCACTTTCACAACCTGCAGGTCCTCCCGCAGAACATGCCACGGGAGGAGCTGATCAAGACGATGCGGATCTTCTCCCGCTCCCTCGGCGTCCGCTGCGATCACTGTCACGTGCAGACTGCCGAGACGCCGAAGCCGGAATTCGATTTCCCGAATGACGCGAAGCCGGAGAAGAAGATCGCCCGCACCATGATCCGCATGGTGCACAAGATCAACTCCGACTACGTGTCGACGATCAAGGACCGCAAGCAGGACGTGACGTGCATGACCTGCCATCGCGGCAAGGAGATCCCCGACGTGCCGGTGGTCAGCGGCGAGTCGCAGGCTCCTCCCGCGCAGCATTGACGCGGCGGCCGAGCTCGCGAAGCATCGGCCGCGCATCCGCGCCGCGCCAGGCGCTGCCGTGCATGCAGGCGAGCGTCAGCGGATTCGTCGACGCGATTCGCTCGATGACCGCTTCCGTTCCGGCGGAACGGCTCCAGTAGTCGTACATGCCGCCTTCGATGCCGCCGTTGCGGAACGCCTCGGTCGGCTCGAGGATGTCGCTCTCCGTCACGGCCGGCGTCTGATGTCCCGGCTGCGTGAAGAGATCGCCGCAGAAGAGCGTGCGCGTCGTCCGATCGAACAGGTAGCCGGTCTCCCAGTTGTGCGGCACGTGCGGCGCGTCGATCCATTCGAGCGTGCGCGAGCCGGTGGAGATCGTCTCGCCATCGCCGAGGGCGCGCGCGGGACGGAGTGCGGTGTCGTTGACCGAGACGAGCGCCGCGACGCGGCTGCTGAGGGGAGAAGCGTTCGGCGCGAGGGCGAGAAAATCGTTGAGCGCTCCGCATTCATCCGCTTCGAAGTGCGAGAAGGAGATCCAGCGCAGCCGCGACACCGGCAGCACCGTTTCGATCGCCTCGCGGACGAGCGGGAACATCGCGCGCGGTCCGGTGTGAAAGATCAGCGGCTCTTCATCGAGCACGAGGTACTGGTTGAAGGAGAAGCCGCCCGGCATCGCCTCGGGCGGGACGGGAGTGCTGATCCGGTAGATGCCGGACTCGATCTCGTGGATGGTGGTTCCTGACTGGCTGTTCGTGATCATCGTTTCCTCTTCTGCTCCTCGCCGATGCGGGCGAGGATCGTGTTGGTGATTTCGTCGACCGCGGAGGCTTGCGGAAGGCCGCAGTCGGCGAGTGCTTCATAGACGCTGAAGTCGAGCAGGGCGAAGGTCATCGCGTGGATGCGCATGCTGCGCGTGACGGGACGGAGCGCGGCATCGACCAGCACACGGCGATGCTCTTCCTCGTCGCGCATCGCTGCGTCGAGCGCCGCGAACTGCCGCCGCTCGCCGCGGACGCGGCCGAAACCGGGGATGCGGAGATAGAACGCGATGAGCTCGCGCACGAGCGTGCGCACGCGTTGCTTCGAATCGTCGATGCCGTCGAAGAGCGACGGTTGGGGAGCCGCGGCGATGCCGAGGGAGTAGGCGCCGCACGCGGTGATGACGTCCTCGTAGGAGGGGAAGTGGTGGTAGACGGTGCCGATGCCGACGTCGGCGCGCTCGGCGATGTCGCGGAAGGTCGTGGCGGCCACTCCTTTTTCGGAGTGCAGCTCCGAGGTGGCGCGGGCGATCCGTTCGCGGGTAGCCAGTGCGGTCTCGTCGCGCCGCTGCATCGCGTACTTGCGTGGGCTCATAATTCATTGAACGTACGTTCGATCAATTTGTTTGTCAAGCCTTCTGGTTACACTTCCGCGACATGAAACGCCTCGCCTTCCTCCTCCTCGCCGCTCTTCCGCTCTTCGCCCAGCCCCGCACCCAGAAGCCGCCGCTCCACGGCGCGCACTGGATGGCCATCACCGGCAAGCCGCTCGCCGCGACCGCCGGGGCGATGACGTTTCAGAAGGGAGGTAACGCCGTCGACGCCGCGGCCGCGATGATCGCCGCCGCCTGCACGATGTGGGACACGCTGAGCTGGGGCGGCGAGACCCAGGCGCTCATCTACGACCCGCACACGAAGAAGGTCGTCGGCATCAACGCCCTCGGCGTCGCCCCGACCGGCGCCACGCCTGAATTCTTCAAGAGCAAGGGGATGCGCTATCCGCCCGACTACGGTCCGCTCGCCGCCGTCACTCCCGGCACGCCGGGCGGCATCATCACGATGGTCGCGGAGTACGGAAAGCTTTCATTGAAAGACGTCCTCGCGCCGGCGATCCAGATGGCCGACGGCTATCCGATGGAAGCGCAACTGATCGGCCGCATCGATAAAGAGCGCGAGCGGATGAAGCAGTGGCCGTACACGCACAAGCTGTTCGGCGACAAAGGCCCCGCGCCGGGACAACTGTTCCGCCAGCCCGAGCTCGCCGCGACGCTGCGCAAGCTCGTCGACGCGGAGCAGCAGGCGCTGAAGAAAGGGAAGTCGCGCAAGGAGGCGATGTACGCCGCGTACGACCGCTTCTACAAAGGCGACATCGCGAAGGAGATCGCCCGCTCGATGCAGGAGCAGGGAGGGCTGATCACCACCGACGATCTCGCGAATTGGAAGGTGCGCGTCGAGGAGCCGGTGAAGACGTCGTACAAAGGGGTCGACGTCTACAAGCTGACCGCGTGGACGCAGGGTCCGGTCCTGCTGCAGACGCTGAACATCCTGGAGAACTTCGACCTGAAGTCGATGGGCTACGACAGCGCGCGCTACATCCACACGCTCTATCAGGCGATGAACCTCGCGTACGCCGACCGCGACTTCTACTACGGCGATCCGTACACCGATCCGGTCGAGCCGGTCCTCGGGCTGCTCTCGAAGGACTACGCGCGCGATCGCGCGAAGCTGATCAACCCGGAGCAGAACGACGCGAGCGCCGCGCCGGGCGATCCATATCCGTATCAGCGCGACACGAATCCGTTTCCGGACCTCCTGAAGAACTGGCCCGCCACCGGGCCGAAGCCGAATCCATCACTCAACGCGGAGCTGAAGCACGTCGAGGATTTCTACGCGGGCACGACGTCGGTCGAAGCGGCGGATGAGGAAGGGTGGGCGGTGTCGGTGACGCCGAGCGGCGGCTGGGTGCCCGCGGTCATCGCCGGCACGACCGGCATCGGCATGAGTCAGCGGATGCAGAGCTTCGTCACCGATGCGGCCGAGTCGCCGTACAACGTCGTCGCGCCGGGGAAGCATCCGCGCGTGACGCTCACGCCGACGCTCGCGCTGCGCGACGGCGCGCCGTATCTCGTCTTCTCCGTGCAGGGAGGCGACAGTCAGGATCAGAACCTCCTGCAGTTTTTCCTCGATGTCGTGGAGTTCGGGATGACGCCGCAGGAAGCGACCGAGGCGGCGAACTTCAACAGCTTCCAGATGCGTAGCTCGTTCGGCGATCACGCGTCGGTGCCGGGCAAGATCCTGCTCAACGCGGCGACGCCGCCGTGGGTGCGCTCCGAGCTGAAGAAGATGGGCTACACCGCGACGTTCGAGGAGCGGACTTCGGGTCCGGTGAACGCGATCATGATCGATCGCGCGCATGCGACGTTGTGGGGCGCGTCGAGCAATCACGGCGAGGATTACGGCATCGGATGGTAGGCGTAGAATCGCCTCATGCCCGAAATTCATGTGAAAGCAGTGCCTGTGAATGGTCTCTTTCAATTCGTCGCGGCAGAGCTCGCCCCGGAGCAGTTGCGAGGCGTGCTCGAAAAACTCGGGCCCGATGCGCGATGGTTCACCGGTCACCTCCTCGCGCATGAAGTCGTTCCCTTGCCGGTCGTGAATCGCTTCACCGAGTTCTCGGCCGAGGTGAAGAAAGAGCCGCTGAAGAACTTCGCCAAACGCGCCGGCCGCTTCGGCGCGGAGCTCGGATTGAAGTCGGTCTACAAGTTCATCCTCGCGGTCCTGTCGGTCGAAGCGGTGCTGAAGAAGGCGCCGTTCATCTGGACGCGTGTCTACGATGGTGGGAGTCTGAAGGTCGACGCGGCGGAGAAACACGCGCGCATTCACCTCACCGATTTTCAGTCGAGCGTCGCCGGATGCGGCCGGATCAGCGGATGGTTCGAGGTTGTCGGCGAACACGCAGGGGCGAAAAATCTCAAACTCTTCCACACGTCATGTGCAGCGGAGGGTGGAGACGAGTGCCTCTGGGATTTCACCTGGCAGTAGGGCGGCACGGCCGCCGGCGTTTGTTGGCCAAGCCTTCTTCAGGATGGTCGCCAATCGGGAAACGCGTTGCAGCGCGGTAGAATGTTCGCCTCTCTCAAACGCGCATGGCCCGCTTCGACGAACGTGAAGACTACGACCTCCTGAATCAGTATCTGCAGGAGATCGCGCGCATCCCGCGACTCACCCCCGAGCGGGAGAAAGAGCTCGGCCGCCGCGTCCAGCAGAATGACAAGGGCGCGCTGGAAGAACTGGTCAAGGCCAACCTCCGCTTCGTCGTCTCGTACGCGAAGCGTTATCGCAACGCGCACGTCCTCTTTCTCGATCTGATCAACGAGGGAAACATCGGACTGATCCACGCCGCGAAAAAGTACGACCCCGAGAAGAACGTGAAGTTCATCACGTACGCGGTGTGGTGGATCCGCCAGGCGATCCTGCACGCGCTGTCGGAGCAGGGTGGGGCGTTCCGGCTTCCGCCGAAGCGCGCGAATCTCATGTATCGCCTGGAGAAGGCGATCGCGCATGCCATCACCGAGGGGAATCACATCCCGACGGCGGAAGAGCTGGCGGTGGAGCTCGGCGTCACGGTGAAGGAAGTGCAGACGCTGATGCACGCGAACAGCGACAACTTCTCGCTGAACGCGGAGCTCGACGACGAGTCGCACACCGAGCTGGCCGACGTCATCGAGCAGACGTCGATTCCGTCCGCCGAGGACGAGATGCAGGAGCAGTCGCGCCGCGAGGAGCTGCTGCTGCACATCGCCGAGCTCTCGCCGAAAGAGCGTCTCGTGCTGACGCTGCGCCATGGCATCACCGACAACGTGCCGAAGCGCGTGAGCGAGGTCGCGGAGTTCCTGACGCGGCCGGAAGAAAACGTCAACGAGATCCTCGAGCGGGCGAAGAAGAAGGTGTGCGAGTCGCTGGAGATCAACGAGAGCGAGCTCGCCAGCCTGCTGCTCTACACGAATCCGAACTCGAAGGCCTGGTGGAACTTCTGGTACGAGCTCGGCGATCACTCGCCCGGCATGTCGCCGCAGATCGACACCAGCCGCACCCCATACCTCGACCAGATCCGCCAGCAGGGCCGCGTGCAGAAGGCGGTGGAAGAGCTGACGCTGGAAGAGAAGACCGTGCTCAAGCTCCGCTACGGCGTGATGCAGGACGACGAGCTGACGCTCCGCGACATCGGCGAGATCCTGAGTTTGTCGCGCGAGCGCGTGCGGCAGATCGAGCAGCGGGCGGAGGCGAAGTGCCGGCGGAGTGTGAAGAGGAGCACTTAGGCTTTTGGGTGACGGGCAAGGATTTGCGAGGCGAGCGTTCCCAACCTCTTGTGTGAAATCAGCTGTTGAAGCAGCTTTCGAACACGTGGTTGGGCGATGTGAGTTTCCAGCCCGCGTACCGCGACGTCTCGAGACAAATCGTCGTGTGCCGCTGCGATCAGAATCGGTACGGACCGCGGATCTTCGTGAAGATAGTACACAACTGTTATTGCAGCATCTGAATTGGCCCCTTTTGGCCCCGCCGCGGCAAAAATCATGTCGGTGACGCGTTTATTGAACTTCCGATAACGACCCAGACTGAAGTACGCCGAGGCTCTTGTATCTGTGCCGCGGATTAGAAATTCAGTGACCTCATCGTCCTGCCATCCGGCACCGAGGGCGTAGAACGCGAAGTCTGTGGAGTCGGACTCCATCTCTGCCAATCTGAACAGCAATGATTTGAGATCTTTCAACCCGCTCCCGACAGACCCGATTGCGTAGCCAAGCGCCCCTTTGCTGTAGTACTCGGATGGTGTCCGAGTGGCATTGAGCCATGCGATGACATTTTCACGTTGCGGCCAGGATGTTCCGATCGACGCCGCTGCCTCTGCCACCTCCCAGAACGAATCTTCGCTCTCGAGGATATCGAGCGTCGCGATCAACAAGCGCCCTGCGGCATCAGCAACCGCATCGATCCTGCGGATCTCCGACAGACACTCGACCGCCAGCTTGATTGCCGTCTCATCACCCACCACCCGCAATTGATCGATCAAGTCCCCAGCGAACGATTCGCCGATCGCACCGCAGATCAATCGCAGCACCTCGTGCCACGCCTTCTCCTCCCGATGCTTCTCAAAAATCTCCTTGAGCTCCGAAAACGGCAAATCGCGCGTCTTCTCGAACCGATACACGATCGCCGACGCACAGAAAAACTCGAGAAACGCGCGATGCACGAACCCATACAGATTCGCGCCGTACGACGCGAGGATGAAATTGCGCTCGCGGAATTGCGCGATCATCGCGCGGGCGATCTTTACAGACTGTTCGACGGACAACTGATACCGGCCGCGAAGGTACTCCTCGACCAGATTCTGCAGTTCGGCGCCGTGGATGTAATTGCCGGCGAGGCCACCCTCGCCCTTCTGCATCGCGTACGCGAGCCGGCGCAGCAGCTCCTTCTTGTCCTCGTCGTCCATCAGGTCGGCGCCGAGCTGTTTGTCGGCGAGATGCTTCTTCACGTCCCAGTGCTGCACGAGGACGCTCGCCGCGTGGTCGTACAGATTCCACCGCGCGCGCGGCAGCTCCTGGTGCTTGCCGATGATGGCCATGATCGTGAGCAGCATCGGATTGCCCGCGAGCTGGCGGATCGATGGCGAGGCGTCGTACGCGCTCACGATTCGCTGCACTCGCGAGTCGACGTCGCTCGCATTGGGCAGCGTCATTTCGTACCAGCGGCGGGTGAATTTCAGGATGGCATCGCGGTCGAGATCCTGCAGCGTGTAGTGCTTGAACCCGGCGTTGGTCAGCAGCGTCCGTCTGTATCCGATGATCCGGCTGGTCGCCACGATGCGCGCGTTCGGATACGCCTCGGCGACGGCGACGATCTGGTTCGTGATCTTCTCCTGCTCCGCGGGCTCGAAGATCTCGTCGATGCCGTCGAAGAGAATGACCGCCGGCTGTTTTTCGTCGAGGTAACGGCGCAGCGTGGCGCCGGCCGCGGGGCATCCTTCTTCTTCATGCAACCGGTCGAAATAGTCGAAGAACGTCTGGCACTGATTGCGGCCGCGCAATGCGGTGTAGGTCTTGAGGTCGATGAGGATCGGGAGGCGATCCGATGATGCGGAGAGAAGCAGGTAGCGAAGGAGCGTCGATTTTCCGGCGCCGGGATCGCCGAGGATGATCGTGCAGCGATTCTCCTCGGCAGCGAGGACGCTGAGAACGGGAAGCGAAGGCTTGCTGAGATAGGACTGCTGCAGCTCGGACATCAGTTCGGGCGTCATTCCCTGCGGCAGATCGTCCTCGTGCACCTCGTTCCGGTTCTTCAGTACCTCCAGCATGTCCTTCGTCAGTTCCAGCGGCGGCCGGTCTTCCCTGACGTTCTGCTCGATGAAAATGTTCTCCAATCGCAATTGCTGCAGCTCGTCGCGCTTCGGGTCCATCAGCGCGTCGAGGTCGAGAGTCCCGTAGCGGCTGCGGAGGTAGCGGAAGTACGCCTCGGTGTCGATGCCCTGGGCCGCAACCGGCTTGATGTCGACCTGTCTCTGCAGCGCGGGCGCAAGCTGAGCGACCAGGGAGTCCGGAGTGCCGAAGAAACCGGCGATCCGATCGTCGCCGACCTTCTTGCGGAGCGCTTCGATTTTCTTCCGATTGCTATCGATGAGGAGCGGAGGCCACGCCGCTTTTGGATCAGTGAGAAACAGGAGGCGAGGTTTGTTCAGCTCGACCGCCTTGCGGTATTCGAGCTCCGTGATCGACACCTTGCTCTTCGGCGGCTGCCACCCATAACGCCACGCATAGAGTCCGATGTAGAGATCGCAGGCGGCGACGTCTTCGAGACAGCGATCGACCGCGCGCTTGTCCTCCGCGACGTAGTACTCCATCGCCACGTCTTCCGAGCCTGCCTGACGAATGGCGCGGCTCACCGCCCGCCGATGCTCCTGCAGATCCTCGAACGTCGACGACACGTACACCTTCGCCATCCGTCGATCGTAAACCACCTGCGTTACGATTACTGTCGATGTCCGACCTTGCCAACCCTCCCATGGGCCGCCTCGACGCCTTCGACATCGGCGCGAAGAAGCTCACCATCCAGACCGAGTTCTTCGTCCGGCCGGCGTGGCGTGTGGAGACGAAGGTCTATCTCGCCGGCGCGCTGAAGAAGGTCTTCACCGCGGACCTGGCGGAGACGCCGGAAGCGGAGCTGCAACGCACGGTCAACGAGTTCCATCAGGCGAAGATGGACGAGATCGTGTCGGGGCTGAAGCGGATGTCGTCGCAGGGCTGATGCGTCTAGAACATCTCACCGAAGACGAGGAAGACTACTGGCGCGGCGAGTTCGCGCAGGAGAACTGGATCTTCGGCTCGCTCACGCTGAGCGTCACGCTGCCGGAGTTCGCCGACGGTACGCCGTCGCTGCGGCAGATGCATTTCGGCTACTACCTGCAGCCTCTGCATCTCAACGCCGACGATCGCGAAGACCTCCCGCGCCGTCTCGCGCACACCCTCGCGCGACGCAAGCCGCCGCTCGATTTTCTCGAGTTGTCGGGGGCGGGACTGCGCATCCCGCACGCCTTTCCGCAGGGCTTCACGCTCGGGTCTGTTCTTCGCATCGTGCTGCAGGAGATGAAGCGGTTGCCGCTGAAGGAACCGTTATAGAGTCGAGACAATGACCCCGCTCCGCCGTCTGCTTCACTACTTCGACCGCCACAAAACCCCGCTCCTCCTCGGCGGTCTCTGCGTCCTCGGCTCGGCCGCGTTCTCGCTGCTCAAGCCGCTGATCGTCGGCAATGCGGTCGACGAGCTGTCGAAGGCGATCACGCGCGGCACGCTCGTCCGCTACGGACTGCTCTTCGTCGCCGCGTCTGCCATCGAGGGGGTGTTCCTCTACCTGCAGCGCTCGATCATCATCGGCGCGTCGCGGCGCATCGAGTTCGAGATGCGGAACGACTTCTACGCGCACCTGCAGAAGCTGCCGGTGTCGTACTACCAGGAGCAGCGCACGGGCGATCTGATGTCGCGCGCGACGAACGATCTCTCGTCCGTGCGCATGCTGATCGGCCCCGCGGTCATGCACTCCGTGTCGTCGCTGATCGTCGTCACCGGCGCGTTCGTGATGATGCTGCGCATCGAGCGTTTCATGGCGCTCATCGCGCTGACCTCGGTGCCGGCGATCATCATCATGGTCAAGTTCTTCGGCCAGCGGATCCACGTCCGCTTCAAGGCCGTGCAGGATTACTTCGGCGACATCTCCGCGCGCGTGCAGGAGAACCTCGCGGGCGTCCGCGTGATCCGCGCGTTCACGCAGGAGCGGAACGAGATCGGGATCTTCAAGGCGATGAATCGCCAGTACGTCGAGCGCAACCGCACGCTGATCCGCCTCACCGCGACGTTCTATCCGGCGCTGCATGCGCTGATCGGTTTCATGTTCGTCTTCATCTTCTTCCTCGGGTCGCGCCGCATCCTCGCGCACACGATGACGATCGGCTCCTTCGTCGCCTTCCAGTTCTACCTCGGGCGGATGATCTGGCCGCTCATCGCGCTCGGCTGGGTCATCAACCTTTTCCAGCGCGGCATGGCGTCGATGCAGCGGCTGCACGAGGTCTGGTCGATCGAGCCGGGCGTGCTGCCGGATGACGGGACGCCGCTGGAAGGGGAGATACGGGGCGACATCGATATTCGCGATCTGACGTTCAGCTACCCGTCGTCGACGCAGCCGGTGTTGAAGAACATCAACATGCAGGTGCGCGCGGGCGAGACGATCGGCATCGTCGGACGCACCGGCAGCGGCAAGTCGACGCTGCTCGCGTTGATCACGCGCACGTTCGAGCCGCCGCCCGGAACGATCTTCCTCGACGGCACGCCGATCGAAACGATGCCGCTGCGCCAATTGCGCGGACTGACCGGCATGGTGCCGCAGGAGACGTTCCTCTTTTCTGAATCACTGGCGGAGAACATCCGCTTCGGACGCGGCGACGCGACCGACGCGGAAGTCGACGAGGCCGCGAAGCTCGCGGGCCTCTCGACCGACGTCGCCGGCTTCCCGCAGGGGCTGTTCACGGTGATCGGCGAGCGTGGCATCACGCTGTCGGGCGGCCAGAAACAGCGGACGGCGATCGCCCGCGCGCTCGTGCGCAATCCGCTCGTACTGATCCTCGACGACTCGCTGAGCGCCGTCGATACGGCAACCGAGGAGCGGATTCTCAATGCGTTGAAAGAGGTGCGGAAGGGGCGGACGGCGCTGGTCGTCTCGCACCGCGTTTCCTCGGTGAAAGACGCCGATCACATCATCGTGCTCGACGACGGCCGCATCGTCGAGCGCGGCACGCACGAGTCGCTCCTCGCGCACGGCGGTTACTACGCCGATCTGTACAGACGGCAGACACTCGAAGAAGAGATCGAAGAAATCGCGTAATGGCAGAAGTCATCGAAAAGCACGAAGACGAAGGCAGCAAGGCGTTCGACCCTCACCTCGCGCGGAGGCTCCTGCGCTACCTCCGCCCGTATCGCGCACGAGCCATCGCCTCGGTACTCCTGGTGATCCTCTCGTCGCTGCTGGAGATCGCCGGTCCGGCGATCGTGGCGGTGGCGATCGATCTGTACGTCAAGCCGCTCGGCACGCAGCCGGTCGGTCTCGCGGCGAAGGTCGGACAGCTCCTCACGTCGCACGGCTGGGCGCTCGACGCGATGAGCGGGATCAACCTCGCGGCGATCGTCTACATGTTCGTGCTGGCCGGCAACTTCGCCGTGCTCTACACGCAGATGGTGCTCATGAACCTCATGGGCCAGTACATCATGTACGACCTGCGCAAGCAGATCTTCGAGCACCTGCAGCGGCTCGACGTGCAGTACTTCGACCGCAATCCGGTCGGCCGCCTGATGACGCGCGTGACCACCGACGTCGACGCGCTCAACGAGATGTTCACCGCCGGCTTCGTGGCCATCTTCGGCGACATCTTCGTGCTCATCGGCATCATCGGCGTGCTGTTCTGGATGAACTGGCGCCTGGCGCTGGTGCTCTTCTCCATCACGCCGTTCATCGTCCTGGTATCGATCTGGTTCCGGCAGGGGGCGCGCAAGACGTACCGCCAGGTGCGCGCGCGCATCGCCGCGATCAACGCGTTCCTGCAGGAGCACATCTCCGGCATCTCAACGGTGCAGCTCTTCAATCGCGAAGCGAAGGAAGAGGAGAAGTTCGACGAGCTCAACGCACGGCATCGCGACGCGAACATCGACTCGATCTACTACTACGCGGTCTTCTATCCGGTCATCGAGCTGATTCAGTCCGCAGGCATCGCGCTCATCGTCTGGTACGGCGGCGGGCAGGTGCTGCAGGGCGTGCTGTCGGTCGGCGCACTGATCGCATTCTTCCAGTACGCGCAGCGCTTTTACGAGCCGATCTCCGACCTTTCCGAGAAGTACAACATCCTGCAGGCGGCGATGGCGGCGAGCGAGCGGATCTTCAAGCTGCTCGACACCGATGTGCGCATCCCCGACAGCGGCACGCTGGAGATCGATCACTTCGAGTCGGTCGAGTTCCGCGACGTCTGCTTCGCCTACAACGAGCCCGAATGGGTCTTGAAGAACGTCTCGTTCCGCGTGAATCGCGGCGAGCGCGTGGCTCTCGTCGGGCACACGGGCGCCGGGAAGACGACGGTCACGGCGCTGCTGCTCCGCTTCTACGAGCCGCAGCGCGGCGAGATCCTGGTCAACGGCGTCGACATCCGCAACTACAAGCAGGCCTCGCTGCGGCGGATGTTCGCCATCGTGCAGCAGGACTTCTTTCTCTTCACCGGCACGGTCGGCCAGAACATCTCGCTCGGCGATCCGTCGATCGGCGACGAGACGATCCGCGAGGCCGCCGTCCGCGTGCAGGCCGATCGCTTCATTTCGCGGCTACCCGAGGGATATGCGTCGGTCGTGCGCGAGCGCGGCGCAGGGTTCTCGGTCGGCGAGAAGCAGCTCCTTTCCTTCGCGCGCGCGCTGGCCTTCGATCCGCCTGTGCTGATCCTCGATGAGGCGACGTCGTCGATCGACACGGAGACCGAGCGGTTGATCCAGGAAGCGATCCAGACGCTGCTCGCGGGACGGACGTCGATCGTCATCGCGCATCGGTTGTCGACGATCCGGTCGGCGGATTCGATCCTCGTCTTCCACCATGGCGAGATCCGCGAGCGCGGCACGCACGAGGAATTGATGGAGATCGACGGGCTGTATCGGAAGTTGTACGAGATTCAGTATCGGGAAGCGGTGGTGGCCTAGAGCGCCCTCATCGCCGCCGCTGCCGACAATCTGCTCGCGCGCATCGCGGGCAGCACGCCCCCCACCGTCCCCATCGCGATCGCGAACAGGATGCCGCGCATGAAGAGCCGCGGGGTGATGGCGAAGGCGAAGTTCATCTCCGAGAACGTGAACCAGTTCGTGGTGCCCGTCGCCAGTCCGTTGAGCGGCAGCGCGGCGAGTCCGCCGATCACGCCGCCGACGACCGCGAGCAGCATGGCCTCGGAGAGAAACGACAGCGCGACGGCGCGGCCGGAGAAGCCGAGGGCGCGCAGGACGGCGATCTCGCGGGTGCGGGCGCCGACGGCGGCGTACATCGTGTTCATCGCCGCGAACGCCGAGCCGACGGCCATGACGACGGCGACGACGTTGCCGAGGACGCGCACGGGCGTCGACGCCTTGGTCTGCTCGGCGAAGTAATCGACCTCGGTGCGCGCGTCGACGTCGATGCGCGGCTCGGCGTCGAGGAGATGGAGCAACGGAGCGATCGCCGCCTTGTCGGTCGCGCGCACGACGATGTCCGACCATGCTCGGCGCTGGAACGCCGCTGCCGGACCGTCGGGATCGGTCCACATCTCCGATGAATACGCGGTGTTGCCTGCGTCGAAGATGCCGACGACTTTCCAGCGCGTGCTGCCGGTGGGGAACTCGTCGCCGAGGTCGCAGTTGCGGAAGCGCGAGGCAATGGAGCGGCTGACCGTGAGCTCGCGCGTGCCGGGCCGGTACCACCGCCCGCGCACGAGCTGCACCTGCGGACGCAGCGCGCGGCCGGTGTCATTCAGTCCGCGGATGACGACGTTCGAGCTGCCGCCGCCCTGCAGGCGCGGCGTGCTGACGTAGACGAGCCGTTCCGCGGAGATCGCCTCGATGCCGGGAAAGTTGCGCACGATCAGCGGCGCCTCGATGTCGATGATGCTGCCGGTCTCGCTCACCGCGCCGCGGCGCAGCGCGATGATGTTGCGCGCGTCGCCCGTCGCGACGAACGTCTGATCCATCCCTTCGACGAGCGCCATCACGGCGACAAAGACCGCGACGCTGACGGCGATGCCGAAAGCGGTGAGGAGCGTCGCCGTGCGGCGGACGAAGAGGTTGCGGATGTTGTATTTGAGGGGGATGAACATGGATGCGAGCTGTCGAGCGGTTTGGCTATTGAGCTGTTGAGCTTAATCGCTGAACAGCTCAACAGCTCAATTGCTGTCTCTAAGCGTGTTGGCGATCGACGTCCGCGCGGCGGTCACTGCGGGGACGAGCGAGCTGACGATCGCCATCACCAGCGCGAGCAGCGCCGCGAGGGCCATCGTCTCCTCCGTCACGTCGAAGTGTTGGATGACGGTATTCGTCAGGTCGTAGATGTCGAAGACGCGGAAGAAGAGGCGGGCGCCGCCGATGCCGAGGATCGCGCCGGCGGTGGAGATGGCGAGCGACTCGCCGGCGATCAGGAGGACGACATGACCGGGGCGGAAGCCGAGCGTCTTCAGCACGGCGATCTCGTGGCGGCGCTCGCGCACGGCCATCGACATCGTGTTCGTCGTCACCAGCACGATGGCGAAGACGACGGCGGCGGCGATGGCGGAGATGAAGAGCGTGACGTTGCCGAGCATCGCGGAAAAACCGAGGACGAAGTTCTTCTCCGACTCGCTACGGGTGGGGACGATCGAGTTCGTGAACATCGCGTCGATCAGCGAGGCGACGCCCGGCGCGTCGGCGGCGGTGTGCGTCAGCTCCACGAAGGCCATCGACTTGTCGGCGCGGTCGGGGATGGCGCGGCGAACGAGCTCGTTGAAGTAGGCGTACCAGCAGAAGATCGCGTTCTGCGACGGGCCGGTGAAGCGGGCGCGGACCGTTCCCTCGACGTCGAACGGAAAGACGGAGCCGCGGAGCGTGATGCGCTGGCCGATCCGCCAGCCGTACTTGTCCAGCATCTTCTGCGGGACGATGAGCGCCGTGCGATCGGCCTTGAACGCCACCAGCTCGGCGGGCGGGATGGCGTACTGCGGATCGGTGCCCATGAACTCCGGGTCGCAGGCGATGATCATCAGCGGGACGTTCGGCTCGCGGTACCAGGAGGGGATCCACTGGTATTCGGAGACGCGGTCGACGTTCGGGACGCGGGCCAGCTTCTCTTTGTAGGCGATCGGCAGCGGGACCTGGAGGGAGACGGCGCTGCGGGTGATGAGGCGGCGGCCCGATTGCTCGGTCATCAACGTGTCGCCCTTCATCTCCGTAATCAGGGTGCGGAGACTGACCAGGAGGAAGAGGGAAACGGCGACGCTGAGGGTCGTCAGCAGCGTGCGGCGCCGATTTCGCAATGCGTTTTTCAGAATGAGGCGGACGAACGCCACGTTTTGAAGAGTAGCACGTCGTTATTTGACATATGACCGGAACGGGCTTACCGTTCATTGATCGTTCAAATCTTATGGAACTCCCGATGTAACCGGGTGTGAGAGGAGGGGAAGATGACCGTTAGGTTTTTCCCCGGCAGTAAACGACAGAAGACGAGCCTCATCGCAGGCTTCCTGTCGCAGCATCACGTGGATCACGAGCTGGCTCGGCCCGAGGACCTGAAGTCCTCCAGCACCGTCCACCTCGGAACGGATCCGGCAGTCGAAGTCGACGGCCGCTTGTTCGTCGATCCCAATGTCGACGCGCTGAAGAAGATCCTGCACGTAGACGCGAGTTAACGAGACCGAGTGGAGCGGCGGGCGCCTCGCCCGCCGAGTCGACAGGCGAGGGCGCCTGTCGCTCCACGAAGGCTCACTCAACCAAACATCGCCTCCGCTTCCCGTTCGATCGTGCTTTTGATCCTCGACTCGAACGGTCTGGCCATCAGCGGCAGCTTGCCGTCGACGATCACCTCGCTGTCGGTGATCTCCAGCGATCCTGATCCGCTCATGCCGCGCGCCTTGACGGAGAAGGTCAGGCGGTCTCCGTCCCAGCTCTTGTCGATGTCGGTGGCGTAGTGGCCGTACTGCCGCTCGAGGTTCGTCATCCGCTCCTCGATTTTGCGTCGCGCTTCTTCACGGGTCGTGTGGTGGGGGACGGTGATATGCATGGGCGCGTTTTACCATAGACGTCGCACCATGGACCGGCACGCGCTCAGCGAACGAACACGCCTCGGCGGCTACCGCGAATTCGCGCCGCCCGCCGACCTGCGCGGACTCGTCGCCGCGCTCTGGTCGTACGAGCGTCCGTTCGACGCGCCGCCCGTTCCGGGACGCGGACACCGGCTTCCTCCCGACGCCGATCTGAGCATCGCGTTGATCACGAAGCGCGATGAGCGGAACCGGCTCCTCGACGCGCAACTCGCGTTGATCGGACCGATCGAGACGCCCCGTTTCTTCTCGCCGGAGCGCGGCCTGCGGCTCGACGCGATCCGCATTCATCCCGAGTGGTGCCGCGATCTGATCGACGTCCATCCGCGCGATCTGGTGAACGCGGTGATCCCGTTCCAGGAGGCGGCGGCGCGGCGGCTCGATCACGTGCTCGATCGCCTCGCCGAATCGGAACATCCGCTGATCGATCTGCTCGACGAGATGCGCCGATTGAGCGGCGGCGGCATTTCCAGCGAGACGCGGCTGGCGAACGAGGTGCTGCGCCGCGTGCGGCGATCGACGGGCTCGACGCTCTCCATCGCGGCGCTCTGCCGCTCGCTCGAGGTCTCCGAGCGCCACCTTCGTCGCGTCGTGCGGCAGACGGCGGGCTTCAGTCCGAAACACCTGCAGCGGATCGAGCGTCTCGAGCGCGCCATCGCCGCGGCCGACGCGCAACCGTCGCCCGACTGGGCGCGCATCGCCGGCGAGAGCGGCTACTACGATCAGGCGCACATGATCGACGAGTTCCGCGCGCTGGCGGGCGGCACACCGGCCGAGCTCTTTCGTGAGCGCACGCTGGAGCGCGGCGTGTCCGAAATCTCCAATCGCTGAGCGGGCCGTGGAGGCGAGACTCCGCGCATGCGCCGCCTCCTGATCCTCCTTCTTCTCGCGTTTCCACTCTCCGCCCGCACGCGCGTCGTGCTCCTCTCCATCGACGCCGGCTCCGACGTCATCCTCGATCGGCTCCTCGCAGCGCATGCGTTGCAAGGCGGAGCGTTCGAGCAGATCGCGCGGCGCGGTCTCGTCGCGGAGAGCATGACGCCGGCGGCCGTGTCGTCGACGCCGGTCAGTCATCCGACGATGTTCAGCGGCGCGTGGCCTTCGGCGCACGGCATCACCGGCGTCGCGCTGCCGTCGGGCGAGATCTCCGGCGATCTGCGCAACGCGTTCCTGGCGCCGAGTGCGGTCGACCGCTTGTGGGCCGTCGCGCAGCACGCGGGGAAGCGCGTGATCTGCCTCTCCGCGCCGGGCGCGGAGGCGACGTCGCCCGAAACGACCTGTACTGAGACGGTGACGTTCAGCGAGATGTCGAAGGCGGGGAACGATCCGTCGGGATCGCTCCCGACGACCGGCGAGATCACGGAGGAGGAGTACGTCGCGCGCGCCGAGCGCTACGCCGACTTCGTGGGCGATGCGGTGAAGGCGCGGCTGGCGCGATCCGATTGGGATCTTCTCGTCACGTACATTCCGCTGATCGATGCGGTGGAGCATCGCTACCTGGTCGACGATCCGCGTCAGGCGGATTACGCGGAGCGGAAGCGTTACGCGGAATTCATCGAGCGCGGCTACCGGAAGATCGACGCGATCATCGGCTCGTGGATCGCCGCGTCGCCCGACACGAATTTCATCTTCGTCAGCGATCACGGGATGATCCCGACGCACTCGGTGCTGCTGGTGAACAACGCGCTCGCCGCGGCTGGACTGCGCGTCGGGGGCGCGGACGCCGAGGTGCGTGCGATCTCGAGCGGGGCGTCGGCGCAGGTGTACGTGAATGCGAAGCGGCGCTTCGCGCATGGAACGATCGACGACAAGGACGTGCCGGCGGTGATCGCGCGCGTCGTGCGCGCGTTGCGCGACCTGCGCATCTTCCGGACGATCGCGACCGGCGACGAGCTCGCGGCGCTCAATCTCCGGCATCCGAACGCGGGCGACGTCTACGCATCCGCGAAGCCCGGATGGGGGCTGACCAGCCGCTTCGATCCCGCGGTGCCGGTGATCGTGCCGAGCACGCTGAGTCCCGAAACACGCGCGCGCGTCAGCCGCTCGCCCGCCGAGGAGGCGTTTCTGAAGAAGGGCTTCGCGAACGAGCTGAGCGCCGGCGTGCACGGCCACCAGCCGGGCGACCGGCGCACACAGGCGATCTTCTACGCGATCGGACCGGATGTGCCGCACAAGCGCACCGGCACGATCACGATGATCGACGTCGCGCCGACGGTCCTGCAACTCCTCGGCGTGCCGCGTCCGTCGTACATGACCGGCCATCCCGTGTTCGCTCAACCGGTCCGGAAGTAGGTCCGGTCGAGCCCGGTACGATGAGTGTAACGACGACAGTCCTTCTTTCACTACTTCCATAGGAAGGAAGGAAAGTCATGTCCAAGTATCGGGTACTCGTACTGTTTCTCACTCTGCTGGTACCGGCGGCGCTGCACGCGCAGCCGGGGCCGAACGATCGGCTCGCGCCGGTGATCAACGAGCAGTCTCCGGCGGCGATCCCGGACCAATATCTCGTCATCCTCCAGCCGGGCACGTCGCGCGAAGGCGTTGCCGCGGCGGAAAACGCGATTCAGCGCGCCGGCGGACGGATCATGTTCCGGTACAAAGTGGCGGTTCTCGGGTTCGGTATTCACATTCCGGCAGTTGCGGTGCAGGGACTGCGGTCGATTCCGAATGTCGCCTACATCGAGGCGGACGTGAAATTCACCGGTTCCATCATCCAGCTCAATCCGCCCACCGGGCTCGATCGCACCAGCGAACGGTTTCTCCCACTCGACAACCAGTACACGTACAACGTCAACGAGACCGGCGCGGGCGTGCACGTCTACGTGCTCGACTCCGGCATGAGGCTCACGCACAGCGAGTTCACCGGACGGGTGTTTGATGAGGTCGACGAGGTCGACGGCTCGCTGCCGGGTGCCGACTGCCATGGTCACGGAACGCACGTCACAGGAACGATCGGCGGCACGACGTACGGCATCGCGAAGAACGTCACTCTGCACAACGTACGCGTCCTCGACTGCTTCAAGAACGGAACGGAGACCGGTGTCGTGGCAGGCATCGAGTGGGTCACAACCCACCGGATTCTGCCCGCGGTGGCGAACATGAGCCTCGGCACGTCTCCCGGATTGATCGTCCCGACTGTCGATACCGCTGTCGCGAATTCGATCGCATCAGGCGTCACCTACTGCATCGCGGCGGGAAACGACAACGCCGATGCCTGCACGGTGACACCGGCGCATGTCGCGGCGGCGATTACTGTCGGCGCGATCGATCCGACGAACGACACTCGGCCGTCATTCTCGAACTGGGGCGCCTGCGTCGATCTCTTCGCTTCGGGCGTCAACATTGTTTCTGCGGGTCTCAGCAGCGACACGGCGAGCGCGACGATGTCCGGCACATCGATGGCCACGCCTCATGTCACAGGTGTCGCAGCGCTCTATCTGCAGAATCACGCCACCGCAACACCCGCCATGGTGCTCGCCGCCATTCACGCCAACGCGGATACGTCGGCGAACAGCCCTCCATGGGCGGGCATCGGCAGCCCCGGCGCCGGTTCTCCGAACGAGCTTCTCCACTGGGGCTCGCTCGATGACGGATTCACCGACGGCGATCCGCATCTCACGACCGTCGACGGCGCGCATTACGACTTCCAGAGCGCAGGCGAATTCGTGTCGTTGCGCGACGGCGGTACGGAGATTCAGACGCGCCAGACGCCGATCGCCACCACGTTCTTCCCCGGACCGAATGACTACACCGGTCTGGCGAGCTGCGTCAGTCTGAACACCGCGGTCGCCGCGCGCGTCGGCGCGCATCGCGTTACGTATCAGCCGAACATCAGCGGCGTGCCCGACCCGAGCGGAATGCAACTGCGCGTCGACGGCGTACTGACGGCGCTCGGTCCGCAGGGTCTCGATCTCACCGGCGGCGGGCGTATCGCCAGGGCTCCGGCCGGCGACGGCATCGAAGTGCAGTTCCCTGACGAATCGATCCTCTACGTTACGCCCGGCTGGTGGGCCGATCAGCAGAAGTGGTACCTCAATGTCCACGCGGCGCGGACGCGGGCCCGGCAAGGCATTCTGGGCGCCATCGCGCCGGGAAGCTGGCTGCCGGCGCTGCCGGACGGCACCTCGGTCGGAAAGAAGCCGGCGTCGCCGTCGCAGCGCTACACCGATCTCAACCAGACATTCGCCAACGCGTGGCGCGTGACCTCGGCGACCAGTCTTTTCGACTACGCGCCCGGCACGTCGACTGCCACGTTCACGTTCCCGAACTGGCCGCTCGATCACCCGCCGTGCACACTGCCGAACGTCACGCCCGCCAAGCCGGCCGATCCCGCCGTCGCGGAGCAGGCTTGCCAGGCGCTCAACGGCGACGTGAAGAAGGACTGCATTTTCGACGTGAGCGTCACAGGCAATCCCGGCTTCGCGGCGACGTACCTCCTCGCGCAGCGGATCCGGAACAGCGCGACGAACACGACGCTGGCCGATAACCGTTATCCGAATTCGTTCGGCGACACGCCGTCGTTCACGGCGACGGTGCGGCCGCTGAAATCGGGCGTCGGGACACCCGCCGGATTCGCACAGTTCTTCCTCGATGGAATCGCGGCGGGCACTCCGGTCCGCATCGACGCGAACGGTCGTGCGTTCTGGAAGGCGATGTTCGTGACGACCGGAACGCACTCCGTCGCGGCGAGCTTCGTGCCCGATCCGGGGAGCACGTACCTCCCGAGCCGGAGCGGCGATCTCGACGCGATCTTCTTCTCCTGCGGGAACGAGCCCGGATATCCGGATTCGAATCCACCGCTGACGCATCAGGGCGAGCGGCTCTGGTTCTGGGGCGGCGCGGTCGGATCGTCGCATCCGCTCGGGAAGCTGAACCGGGTCGCGGACGCGAACATCTACGCGAAGGTCGACGCGGTGCGGCAGTTCAACCCGGTGCTTGCAGTGCGGTTGGCGCTCGGGTTCGCGCAGTTCAGCGCCGAGCCGTTCTTCGACATCCCGCATCCGCATTACACGCATCTGTCCGCGAATGCGCAGTGGCTTGCGCCGTTCGGCGTAGCGTCACGGTGGTTCGTGAACGGAGGACCGGGCTGGTATCGCGACAAGAGCGGCTCGACGTCGGCGGGAGCGAATGTCGGTGCGGGGGTGCAGATCGACGCCGCGGGCCCGAACAAGATCGAGCTCGGCGCCGACTACCACTTCGTGAACAAGGACCGCGCGCGCTTCGTCACCTGGCATCTCGGAATCCTGTTCCGCTGAAGTACCCACGGTCCAACGCGCGGTATTGCACCGCCTCGGCAACGTGAGCGCTGTCGAGGCGGTCGCATCCCGCGAGATCGGCGATCGTCCGCGCGACTTTGAGGATGCGGTCGTGCGCGCGGGCGGAGAGGCCGAGGCGGTCGATGGCGGAGGTGAGGAGGCGCTTGGAGGAGGCGTCGAGCTCGCAGAAGCGGCGGAGGTGGCGGGGCGCCATTTCGGCGTTGCAGATGTTCCGCTCGTATTGAATCGTCCGCGCTGCTTCGACGCGTGAGCGGATCGATTCCGATGATTCGCCCGGCGTCATCGAGGAGATCTCGCCGGTGGACAACGACGAAACCTCGACCTGCAGATCGATTCGATCGAGCAGCGGACCGGAGATCTTGCTCAGGTAGCGCGAGAGTTGCGCCTGTGTGCAGAGACATTCGCGCCGCGGATCGTTGAAGAACCCGCACGGGCAGGGATTCAGCGCCGCGGCGAGCGTGAAACGAGACGGGTAGGTGATCGTCCGCGCCGCGCGCGAGATCGTGACGCGGCCGTCTTCCATCGGCTGGCGCATCACTTCGAGCGTCTCGCGGCGGAATTCCGCGAGCTCGTCGAGAAACAACACACCGTGATGCGAGAGGCTCACTTCTCCCGGCCGGGGAATCGAGCCTCCGCCGACGAGTCCTTGTGTCGAGATCGTGTGATGCGGCGACCGGAACGGACGCGCGCTCAACAGGCCGCTGCCGGGCGGCAGCAGTCCGGCGACGGAGTGAATCTGCGTCGTCACGATCGCTTCCCGCGGCGTGAGGCGAGGAAGGATCGAAGGGAGCCGCTTCGCGAGCATCGTCTTGCCCGATCCGGGCGGTCCGATCATCAGGATGTTGTGTTCGCCCGCGGCGGCGACTTCGAGCGCGCGCTTCGCATGTTGCTGGCCGCGCACGTCGGCGAAATCGGCGAAGTGTGATGACGCCGGCGCGGCGGTGGACACGGCGGGAGCGATCGGTGCCGTGCCTCGCAGATGTGAGATCAGTCCCGGCAGGTGCCGCGCGCCGATGACCCGCACACCGTTCACCGCCGCTGCCTCATTCGCATTCGCTTCCGGCACGACGAGCTCGCGAATGTCCCTGCCGATCGACGCGGAGATCGACAGCGCTCCGCGCATCGGCACGATGGTCCCGTCGAGCGACAGCTCGCCTGCGAACACGCGGCCGGCAACCTGCTCGTCGGAGATCAGCTCAAGGGCGTTGAGAATGCCGAGGGCGATCGGCAGATCGAAGGCCGAGCCTTCCTTCCGCACGTCCGCGGGGGAAAGATTCACGACGATGTATTTGCAGGGGAGGAAGAAGCCGCAGTTGTACAACGCGGCCTTGACGCGCGCGTACGCTTCGCGCACCGAGGCGTCGGGCAGGCCGACGAGCACGAATCCAGGTTGGTGAGAGTTGCCGGCATTGACCTCGACGACGATGCGGACAGCATCGATGCCGAGCGTCGCGGCGCTCCAGATTTTCGACAGCATGGCGGGTTTTCGACCCGCGTAAGTCCCGCCGCTGAGGCTACCTCGGACTACTGCCCGACGGCAACCGGGCGTTCGTTATGAAACAGCTCGAGCATCTCGACGTCGTCGTCCGCCACCGGGGTGAGCGCCGTGTCCATGTACTCGTAGCGCTTCGGATCCTTCTTGATCCGGACGTACGCCTTGCGCAGTCCGAAGTAGAGCTTCGCCCAGCGCGAGAGCTTGGCGATCGATTCGAAGAAATACGCCGGGTAGAACTTCCACGCCGACTCGATCGGAAATCCGGAACGGCGATCGCGGCGGAACTTGTAGCGGAAGACCCCCGCCTCGAGCGGATGGATGCCTTCGATGTGAATCGATCCCTTGAACCAGGTCATCAGCAGGATGGCGTTGCTGGCGCTGGCGCGTTTGGCCACGAGGCGGCGCAGCACTTTGTCGACGTGGTCCATCGTGTAGTACGTGTTCCACGCCATCAGGTACGCCTCTTCCCACTCCTGCTTCGACATCTTCGCGTGGCCGGTAGCGACGTGATTGAGGTCGTACTTGTTGATGTCGGCGTCGATCTCCACGCCTTGCCGCACCAGCGTCTGGTGATCCTCGGAGCCGGGGAGGGGCGTGAGGAAGAAGAACTCGAGGAGGTCGACCGGCAGCTCGCGCTTGATGATCTCGATGTCGTGGCGGATCGATTCGAGCGTGTCGTTCGGAAAGCCGAGGATGTAGCCGGCGTAGGTGATGACGCGCGCTTCCTTCCACGCCAGCAGCATCTTGCGGTACTCGGTGATCTTGTTCTGCCGCTTCTTCGCGCCGACCAGGCTGTCGGGATTGATGTTCTCCAGGCCGATGAAGACGCGCCGCACGCCCGCCTTCGCGCACTTCTCGATGAAGCGCGGGATCTTGTGGCAGAGCGTGTCGACCTGAATGATGAAGTGGATCTTGATCCCTTCGTCGCGCAGCGAGATGAGGCGGTCGAGGATCGACTCCCATTCCGTGTTGCGCGCAAAGTTGTCGTCGGTGATGAAGAAGCTGTGCAGTCCCTGCGCGACGTTCACGCGGACGATCTTCTCGATGTCGTCGGCCGAGCGGCGCCGCGACTTGCGTCCCTGCACGTTGATGATCGTGCAGAACGAGCACTGGAACGGACAGCCGCGGCCGGCGTCGAAGCTCGTCATTCCGCTCGCGGTGCGCCACGCTCGCGACGCGGTCATCAACGGGACCGGCGTTCCATGAATCGACGGCAGGTCGTTCATGAAGTTGTAGTGCGACTTCAGCTCGCCGTTCATCGCGTCGCGCAGCACTTCGTCGAGGCGGCCTTCCGCTTCGCCGGCGAAGAGTGAGACGCCGAGGGCGCGCGCGGCGTCGAGATCGGGATCGTTTCCCTGCAGCATGCTGATCGTGCCGGAGACGTGGAAGCCGCCGATGGCGACCTGGATGCCGCGCTCGCGCAGGGGACGCGCGAGGTCGAGCGCGCGCGGGAACTGATTCGACTGCACGCCGACGAGCATCACCATTCCGGCGCCGGCGCGCTCGATCATTTTCGCCAGTTTTTCGGGGCGGACGCGCGTGTTGGTCTCGTCGATCGGATGGATGTCGAGCTGCACGTCGGGGCCGAGGACCTGGCGCTCGGCGCAGTCGCGGGCCAGGCCGTAGAGGGCCGCGAGGGAGTTCGAGGGGATGGCCGAGCGAAACCACTGGATGACGTAACCGTCATCGTCGTAATGCGACGGCTTCACCAGGACGAGACAGAAGGTTTTCATGGGTACCCCGAGGAAGTGCGAATGATAGCAAAGAGTTAGCCGGGCTCAGCCGTGGCTGGCGGGTGGTTCAGGTCGTCATAAAAACGATGTTATTTGTGACTAAAACCGGAATCATCGCCGCACCACCTCCGTTTTTCGGGAGGCAAACGAGTGCGATTAATTGTTGACAAAAAACTTCGGAATTTTATGATCTTATCACCTACGCCAGAGGGTTTGTGATGGGTGAGGAGTCGGAGTGATGGCATTTGAGAAATGGGAGCCGCAGCCTGAGTTCGAGCGCTTTCCCGCTTCGGCGACCATCGTGCAGTCACGGTTGATCCGTTTGCCGTCGCCCGTCGCCAACATGTTGAGGCTCCGCGGGAAGACCAGCGCGAACCTCTACTACGACAAGAAAAGAAAATGGATCGGCATCCGCGCGCTCGACAAAAAAGAAGAGGGCGCGGCGAAGATTCGTCAGTCAGACAAATCGACATCACTTCACGTGCCGAGTTTTTTTCGCTTCTACGACATCGAAGTCCCCGGCATCAAACGCTTCCACTGCTGGTATGACGAGAAGGAGCGGATGGCGATGATCGATATTTCGAGACCGTCGCCGCGGGGAAGACCGGCGGGGACGTAGGACTTTGGTGGAGGGACAGGCGCCCCCGCCTGTCCACCGAGCCGACAGGCGAGGCGCCTGTCGCTCCACGAGGGAAGAAGCAAAAAAGGCGGCCCGCAGGCCGCCTTTTTCATTTCGCTGCGTTGATGGTTACTGCTGCTTGGTGTCCTTCTCCCCGCCCGTCGACGTGTCGCCGTGCGTGGTCGTACGGAAGCGCGGCTGCGCCGGCGCTCCCTTGAAGAACTCGAGCGTCTTGATCGCCTCCGGCGAGAACGTCGGGATCGTCGACATCACGTTGTTGCCGCTGATCGCGGCCGCCGTGTCGGGATCGTTGTTCTGGAAGAAGCGCGACAGCGGGGCCAGCGGGATGTGCGTGCCGTACGCGCTGTTCGTCGTCTTGATGAACTCATTCGCCAGCAGCGTGTAGCCGATGTCCGTGAGGTGATTGCCGTCGAGACCGAACGCGCCGCCGGTGATGTAGGCCGCGGTGATGGGAACGCCCGCGACGTTGACCTGGCCGGCTTTGATGCGGTTGAAGAGACCGGTCACGTCGGCCACCGGGATGTTGCGCGCGGCGGCGATCTCTTTGATCGCGGCGTTGATCGCGGTGATGCGCGCGGCGATCGCCTGCTGCTCGGCCGGCGTGAGGACGTCGGCGTCGGCGAGCGGCTTGCCCGCGTTCGGCAGCGTGTTGAACGGCGGCAGCGTCGCGAGCTGCGGCGGGATGCCGGTGCCGCTGAGGAGCTTCGTCGCCGACGGCAGCAGCACGGTCGAGCCGAGCGGCAGCGCGGCCGGAGCGCCGTTGACGATGCCGAAGAGAGGGATCGGCTGGCCGTTGTTGAGGACGGGCTTGAGCGTGGTGTCGAGCACGATCGCCGGGATCAGCGACGTGTACGGCATCTGCGTGAAGACCGCGGCCGGGAAGTCGCCGACCACGATGCCGGCCTGCGGAGCGCCGGCGATGATCTTGTCGAGGACCGCCGCGTACTGCGTCTTGAAGCGGTCGACCGGGCTCATGCAGTTGAAGAACGGCGGATTGGCGCCGCAGTCGACGGCCGAGCCGCTGGTCGCGGCGAGGAAGAAGTCGTCGCCGCCGATCCACGCCACCACGAACGTCGGATGCTGGGCCACGGCCTGATCGACCTGGCTGCCGAGTCCGCGCTCGACGACCGCGCCGAACGGCGTGGCCTGCGTGAACGTCACCGGGGTCGTCTCCGTCCCCTTGGTGTTGAGGATGTCGAAGAGCATCGCGCCGGGCGTCGCCAGGTTGTTGTACGGGCGGGCGAAGCCGCTCATCGCCGGGACGCCGTTGTAGGGCGTGGCGATGACGCCGGTGAGCGACGGGGAGGTGAGCTGCAGCTCGCCCGGGATGCCGGGCCAGGTGACGAGCGGCTGCGCGAAGCAGTCGACGGTCGCCGAATCGGTCGGCTGGCAGAGCCGCGCGCCGGTCTGAATGGCGAAGATCGCTGCCGGGCTGTAAATCTGGTGGCGCTCGTTGAGCGATCCGTTGACCCAACCGGCGGTGTAGCTGTCGCCGAGGGCGACGACGTGCGAGAAATCGGCTTTGCCCTGCGCGGCGAACATCGGAACGGCCGCCAGGACCACGAACAGCAGTGCCGCTGTAATGCGTGCGTAGCTTCTGTTGCGCGTCATTCGGTTCTCCTTGACCTAAAACTTGTACCCGAGGTTGATACCGATCAGATTCGCATCGGTTTTGTAAGTGCCGTTGAATTCAGGGCTGAGACCATTGGTGCTGCGGCGCTTGAAGTGCAGAACCATCTCCGCCAGATCGACCGTGAACGGTCCGTTGTGCCAGCCGACACCGAAGCAGAGCGCGGTGCGGTCTGAATCGGGGAGCAGCGGGCCGACGCCTTCCGTCGGCTGCGGGTTCTCGTCGTAGATGAGGCCCATGCGGACGTCCCAGTGTGTCGCGACGCGGCCGTTCGTGCCGAGGCGATAGGAGAACGTGTCCTCCCAGTTCTGCGGACGGACGAAGCTGAGGGCCGGGGTCGTCTCGAAGTTGACGGCCAGCTCCTTGAAGCGGCTCCACGTGGTGTGCGTGACGTCGGCTTCGATGTCCCACACGCTCACGGTGTGCGCGATGCCGACGATGGCCGTGGCTGGGTAGTTGATGGAGGTGTTGATCTTCTGGTTCGGCGGAAGCTGCGCTTTGACGCCGGCGTCGACGATGGCGTTGCCGCTCGGGATCTGCGTGAAGACCGCATCACCCTTGTAGTCGATGGTCATGTCGGCGCGGTACGAAGCGCCGAGGCGCCAGGTGGGCGACGGCTTGAAGAGGATGCCGACGTTCCAGCCCCACGCGCTGTCCCAGTCGCTGTTGAGATGCGCGTTGACGGCGTCGAAGACGCGCTGCGTGAACGGGTTGTAGGCGGGGTTGTTGCGGTCGAGGATGATGTGCGAGCGGCGGTACTCCGCGCCCGCGCCGATGGCCAGGCGTCCGTCAGTGGTCTGCCAGGCGATGGCCGGCTCGACCGACACGGTCTTCACGTTCGCGTCGCGCGAGATGAAGCGGCCGACCCACGGATCTTCCCAGTTGGTCCGCAGTCCGTATCCGGCGAAGGTGCCGACGCCGACGGTGAGATTGTTTCCGATCGGCATGACGGCGTAGACGTTGGGCGGGACGAAGGTGTGATGCTTGTACTCGCCGGTGGCGCCCGAGGTGAGCGTGTCGTTCGGATCGCCGCGGAACTCGTTGGCGAAATTGATGACCGTTCCGCCCGCGCTTACTTCGGTACGGCGCAACTGCGCGATTCCGGCGACGTTGTAGAAGATCGCCGAGGGATCATCAGCCGTAGCGACAAACGCACCACCCATCGCGGTCGCTTTTGCCCCCTGCTCGAAGATCGAGAAGCCGGATCCATATGCCACGCCACTCACTGCCAGTGATGCTGCCGAAATCAGTATCAAAAGTCTGAAACTACGCAAGGTGTAACCTCCTCAAACTAGACGATCTGCAAGGGGCTCGAAGCTACTCGGAATTTTGCGGCGAATCATAGCACTGGAGACGCACATGAAAAGCTTTCTATCCTCAGTCGTTATCGTCCTCGCAGCCCTTCCCGCGACGGCAGGGATCACCTACGACTTTCGCACCGTGACCACCGGCATGCAGGCCTCGGAACAGGCGGGTCAGATCACCGTCGACGGCGGCAACATGCGCCTCGAGTTCAAGAGCGGCGACGGCATGATGTTCCGCAACGGTTCGGTCGCCCTTTCCCACAATGGCGGCTCCACGATCGACGTCCTCGATCCACAGGCGAAGACGTTCTGGCAGATCGACCTCAATTCGTTGAACGCCGAGGCGCTCGCCGGCATGGTCAAGATGTCGAACGAGAAGGTGAACGTCCGCGACGCGGGCGACGGCGGCACGATCGAGGGCTACCCCACGCAGCACAAGGTCGTCACCGCGAGCGCCGACATGAACATCGGCGCGCAGGCGATGCACCTCGAGCTGACGATGGAGACCTGGATGACCGACAAGGTCCCCGCCGATGCCGCCTCCTTCCTCCAGCGCCGCCTCGGCAGCACCGGCTTCCCGATGCTCGACAAGCTGATCGCCGCACAGAGCGAAGCGGTGAAGGGCTTCCCGCTCCGCCAGATCACGCACATGAAGGTGGGGCAGGGCACCGGCGGCTCGCTGATCGAGATGAGCTCGACCACGAACGTGACGAACGTGAAGAAGACGAACGCCGCGCCGTCGCTGTTCGTCGTGCCTGCCGATTACAGGAAGACGGCGAGTCCGGTGGAGAAGATGATGGGGAACTAGCTCTTGAGCGATTGAGCTGTTCAGCCGTTGAGCTCAATCGCTAAAAAGCTCAACCGCTCAACAGCTCTTTCAGAATCTCATTCGCCAGCTCCGCCTTCGCCTTCCCTCTCGTTTCCTTCATCAACTGTCCGACGAGGAAGCCGAAGACCTGCACTTTGCCGGCGCGGTACTGCTCGACCTGCGCGGCGTTGCGCTCGATGACGCGCTGCGCGGCTTCTCGAATGACCGCCGGGTCACTGACCTGCAACAGTCCCTTGCGCGCGACGACCGTCTCCGGATCTTCGCCGCTGGCGGAGATCTCCTCGAACACTTCCTTCGCCGCCTTGCCGCCGATCGCGCCGCTGTCGATCAGCTTGATCAGCTTCGCCAGCCCTTCCGGCGCGAGCTTGTAATCGACTCCCTCGTTCTGGACGCGCAGCACGTCGTTGCGGACCCAGTTCGCGGCGGCTCGCGCGTTGCCGCTCGCGGCGACGGTCGCGTCGAAGTACTCCGCGATCTCGCGGTTCGCAACGAGGATGTCGGCATCGACCGCCGAGAGCCCGTGCTCGCTCTGATAGCGCACGGCGCGCTGCGCAGGGAGCTCGGGCAACGAGCGCCGCACCTCCTCGATCCACGCGTCGTCGACGTCGAGCGGCTGCAGGTCGGGCTCCGGGAAATAGCGGTAGTCGTGCGCCTCTTCCTTCGAGCGCATGACGCGCGTCTCGCCGCTGTTCGGATCGAAGAGCCGCGTCTCCTGAACGATCGTCCCGCCCCCTTCGATCACCGCGATCTGCCGCGCGATCTCGAACTCGATCGCCGCGCGGAGGAACTTGAACGAGTTGACGTTCTTCACTTCCGTGCGCGTGCCGAGCGGCTCGCCGCTTCTGCGCACCGAGACGTTCGCATCGCAGCGGAGCGAGCCTTCCTCCATGTTGCCGTCACACACGCCCGCGTACATGAGCGTCTGCCGCAGCCTGGTCAGGTACGCATCGGCCTCGGCGGCCGTACGGATGTCAGGCTCGGAGACGATCTCGATGAGCGGCGTCCCGGCCCGATTCAGATCGACATGCGACACATCGCCGTGATGCAGCAGCTTTCCCGCATCCTCCTCCATGTGGATTCTGGTGATGCGGATGCGGTTCACCATCCCGCCGGTCGCCAGCGGCCGGTCGAACTGCGAGATCTGGTAGCCCTTCGGGAGGTCAGGGTAGAAGTAGTTTTTTCGGGCGAAGATGGAGCGGTTGTGGATCGTGCAATCCGTGGCGATGGCCATCCGGATCGCGAGCTCCACGGCCTTCCGGTTCAGGACCGGCAGCGCGCCGGGATAGCCGAGGCAGACCGGACAAACCTGTGTGTTCGGAGGCGCGCCGAAGGCGACGGCACAGCCGCAGAAGATTTTCGTATTGGTCAGAAGTCGCGCGTGAACTTCGAGTCCGATGACCGCTTCCCACATGGAAGCGCGATTGTAGTTGTAAAATAAATGTCTCTCTCACACGTCCAAGAAGGCGTATGCCCCGTGCCGCACTCTATCGAAGCTGGCAGATCGCAGTCGTCGTCCTGACCGCGGTGGCCGTCGTGTGGGCGTTTGCCACACACGATGCGTCGTTCGCGGGCTACGCGCTGTTCTTCGCCGGGCTCGTTCTCGCCTCCTCTTTCTTCCGGATCGAGGCAGGGGAGGCGTCCGTCAGTTTCGAGGCGTCGGTCGTCTTCGGCGCGATCATCCTTTTTCACAGCGCGCCGGTAGCACTCGTCTCGGTTGCCGTCGGGACGCTGCTGCACGCGGTCTACCTCTTCCTGCGGCAGAAGAGCGTCCGTCTCGAGCCGGTCTACAACGGAGCGCAGCTCGCGCTCTCGTACACCATCGCGGCGCTGCTCTACACCTCGGCCGTCCTGCCGGGCGCGCCGGTGATGGCGAAGATCTCCGGCTACATCCTGCTGCTGGTCGGCTACCTCATCTTCCATCTACTCCTCGTATCGCTGCGCCGCTGGTTCGAAGGAGACGCCGATCCGCTCGACTTCCGCCGCGTCGTGATGGCGCAGGGCCGCATGCTGATCCTCGGCAGCCCGGTCGTCGGCATCGAGATCATGCTGTTCTCGACCTACGGCATCGCCGGCTTCACGCTCGCGGTGCTGCCGCTGCTGCTCGTCGCGTACGCGATCCGCACCGAGTCGGAGATGCAGCAGCAGAACGCCGACCTGATGCGGCGCAATCGCGAGCTGTCGATCCTCACCGAGTCGTCGACGCAGATTCTTTCCGCCGAGGGCGATCAGGAAACGCTGCGGCGATTGATGAGTCTTCTGACGCGGCTGGCGAAGCTGCAGGCGTGCGCGGTCGTGACGTGGGAGACGAATCCCGACATCCCCGGCACCGTCTACCGCTTCGGCGAATGCCTGCCGAGCGATCAGGACATTCTGAAGTGGGTCGAGTCGGCCGGCTTCGCGCAGTCGGCGCCGAGCCGCGCGTTCGTCTTCCAGGCCGATATGCGCCGCTTCCCGCTCTCGACCGACCGCGCGATCCAGGTGCTCATCGGCATCCAGACGCAGGAAGTCATCTACGGCATCCTCATCTTCGAGACCGAAGATCCGGCCATCCTGAAGAGCGGCAGCATGAACCTCCTGACGCTGCTCGTGAATCAGACTGCGCTCTCGCTGCAGGACCAGCTCCTCCGCCGCGAGATGCGCGACAAGACGGAGCAACTCGAGAAGCAGGCCGTGACGATGTCGACGATTCTCGACGTCTCGAACTCGCTCATCGGCTCGTTCGACATCGACGCCGCGCTCACCCGCATCGCCCAGGCGATCCGCAACTCCCTCGGATTCGAAGTGATCGTCTTCGCGCTCTTCGAGCCGAAGAACGGCGAGTACGTCCGCCGCGCGCACGCCGGACTCGATGACATCTGGGAAGAGGTGCGCAAGAAGAAGGTGTCGTCGGCGGAGATCGAGACGTTTTTCAATCCGGAGTTCCGCGTCTCGAACTCGTTCTTCGTGCCGCACACGTCGCTGCGCCAGAGCGAGCACGATTTCTTCGTCGTGCCGGAAGACACCGGCGTTTTCCTCCCCGACGACTGGCACGAGAACGACATGCTGATCGTCCCGCTCGTGAGCGGCGAGCAGCCGATCGGCTACCTCTCCGTGCGCCAGCCGCACGACCGCAAGGTGCCGACGATCGAGAAGGTGCAGACGCTCGAGATCTTCGCCGTGCAGGCGGTGACGGCGCTGCAGTCGGCGCGTCAGTACGAGGAGATCAAGCGCCTGACGTTCATCGACGCGCTGACGCCCGCGTTCAACCACCGCTACTTCCAGGAAGCGCTGGCCAAGGAGATCCACCGCCACGCGCGCAGCGGCAACGAGTTCACGCTGGCGATGCTCGACATCGACAACTTCAAACGGATCAACGACACGTTCGGCCATCCGATCGGCGACGAGATTCTCAAGGGACTGGTCGAGGAGCTGATGACCAATGCGCGCGACAGCGACATCGTCTCGCGCTACGGCGGCGAGGAGTTCGCGATCATCTTCCCCGACACGCCGACGTCGTCCGCGCGCGACGCGGCCAACCGGCTGCGCGAGGTCGTCGAGCGCCGCGAGTTCCCGCAGACGTCGATCAACCGCACGCTGCGCATAACCATCAGCGTCGGCGTGTCGGTCTACCCGCGCGACGGCGTGAACGCCGCCGACCTCGTGGCCCGCGCCGACGCCGCGCTCTACTTCGCCAAGAAGAACGGGAAGAACCAGGTGGCGGTGGCGGGCGAGGTTTTGGCCGAGGGACAGATGGCGTTGTAGTTGGCAGTTGACAGTTGGCAGTTGGCAGAAGCTCCGGCCAACGGCCAACGGTTAACTGCCATCTGCTATCTTCGTCGGCCATGCGTACGCTGGCCGTCCTTCTATTCGCTCTCCCGATCGCAGCTCAGACAATCAACGACAGAGTCGCTGCCGAATTGCCCCAGCTCGTCGAGACCTACAAGGCGCTGCACACCGCGCCCGAGCTGTCGACGCAGGAAGTGAAATCGTCCGCGCTGGTCGCTTCGCGTCTGCGCGAATTCGGCTACGAGGTGACGGAGCGCGTCGGCAAGTACAAAGACACCGAGGCCACCTGCTACGGCGTCGTCGCCGTGATGAAGAACGGTAAGGGACCGACGCTGATGATCCGCAGCGACATGGATGCGCTGCCGGTCGAGGAGCAGACCGGACTTGCGTACGCGAGCGCGAACAAAGGCGTAATGCACGCGTGCGGACACGACGTCCACATGACGACACTCATCGGCACGGCGAAGGTCATGGCGTCGATGAAGGACAAGTGGCACGGCACGCTGATCCTCGTCGGACAGCCGGCCGAGGAAGTGGTGAAGGGGGCGGAAGCGATGTTGCGCGACGGGTTGTACGAGCGCTTCCCGCGACCCGACTTCGTGTTCGCCGTGCACGACAACGCGAGCCTCGCGGCCGGCACGATCGGCTACACGCCCGGCTACCTGATGGCGAGCGGCGACTCGATCAACCTCACCATCCGCGGCGTCGGCGGACACGGCGCGTCGCCGGAGAAGACGAAGGATCCGGTGGTCATGGCATCGGAGGTCGTGCTCGCGCTGCAGACGCTGGTCAGCCGCGAGAACTCGCCGCTCGACCCGGTCGTCGTCACCGTCGGCTCGATCCACGGCGGCACGAAGCGCAACATCATCCCCGACCAGGTGCAGCTCCTGCTGACGGTCCGCACGTACAAGCCGGAAGTGCGCAAGCGCGTCCTCGAAGGGATCGCACGCGTCGCGCGTGGCGTGGCCGTCGCGAACGGTGTCCCCGACGATCGCATGCCGGTCTTCGAACACCTCGAGCACGAGTCGATCGGCGCGACGTACAACGATCCCGCGCTGACCGAGCGCCTCGCATCGGTGGTCACGAAAGAGCTCGGCGCCGCGAACGTGATCAAGATCGACCCGCTGATGGTGAGCGAAGACTTCTCGTTGTATTCACTCGATCACAAGATCCCGTCGGTGATGCTCAACGTAGGTGCAGTCGACCCCGCACTCGTCGCGAGCGGCGCAGCGCTGCCGTCGCTGCACTCTTCCAAGTTTGCGCCGATGCCGGAGGCGACGATCAGGGCGGGGGTTCGGGCTGTGGTTGCGAGCGCGTTGGAGATGTTGCGTTAGGCGCGGTCGTAAGCATTAAGAAAGTCATCGCGCGAAATCCCGGCCTGCGTACAGACCGTACGGAGAGTCGACGCCTTGATCGTTCGATGGTTCGGCATCGTCAACGGAGTGCTGGTTCCATCGGCGTTACGCCGGCTCATCGCGATGTGCTCGCGTTCACGAACGAGCTCGAAGCCCAATAGCTTGAGAGCCGCGATTACGCGGTTCCTCGGCGCATCAATGGGAAACTTCGGCATCCACCAGCTCGGTCTCGGCGATAAATGCCTCGAGTACCGGTGATTCCTCGGCGAATGCCTCGCCGCCAAAAGTTTCCGCGTGAAACCGAATCGCCGATTTCACGTCCGCCAGCGCTTCGTCGTACGAGTCACCCTCGCCGACGACGACACCGCGCATCCCGACGGGATACGCCACGTAACCATCTTCGTGTTTTTCCACGACGATTTTGATGCGGCTCATAACCGAACGAGTATCGCACTTCCTGAGTAGAATCGGCCGCCGATGACCCAACTCAATCTCGCCATCGACCCCCGCGAAACCGGCTTCACACGACTGAACCTCGAGGACCTTTTCGGCAACCGCAACCCAACCATCATCGAAATCGGCTCCGGCAAAGGCCGCTTCCTTATCTCCACGGCCACCGAGCGTCCCGACCTCAACATCATCGGGATCGAGAAATCGCTCCACTACCACCGCGTGATCCGCGAGCGGGTGATGAAGCGGAACCTGACGAACATCCGTCTCATCAATCACGACGCGTTTCTCGTCCTCAAAGACATGATCCCCGACGCCTCGATCGCGGAGGTGCACGTATACTTTCCCGACCCGTGGCCGCGGACGAAGCAGCAGAAGCGGCGGATCATCCGCCCCGAGGTGCTCGAGCAGTTCGCGCGGGTGCTCGTGCCGGGCGGGTGGGGGATCTACGTCACCGATCACAAGGAGTACTTCGACGCGGCGGCACCGCTGATCGAAGAGCGCTTTCCATCCGAGCGGCGCGTTCCCGGTCCCGACGATCCGCCGCGGACGAACTACGAAGCGAAATATCGGGAACAAGGGCGTCCCATCTACGAGATTCGCTTCCGGAACTCGCTACAATCGAACGCGTGAGGATACTCGGCGTCGACCCCGGCTCCATCATCACCGGCTTCGGCGTGATCGATTACGAGCGCGGACGCCTCGCGCTCGTGGAACAGGGCGCGATCGGGACGAAGCGCGGCGCGGAGCTGGCGGAGCGGCTGGAGCGGATCCACCAGGAGCTCGTCGCGGTGATCAACCGCACGCAGCCCGATGCCATCGCCGTCGAGACTCCGTTCGCGGGGCACAACGTGAAGAGTCTCGTGCAGCTCGCGCACGCGCGCGGCGTCATTCTCCTCGCGGCGCAGAGCGCGCGGCTGGAGATCTTCGAATACGCGCCGCGCTCGGTGAAGAGCGCGGTCGTCGGGTACGGCGCCGCGGAAAAAGAGCAGGTCATGAAGATGGTGCGGCTGTTGTTGCCCGGCTGCGCGGCGATGCAGCTCGCCGCCGATGCCGCCGACGCACTCGCCGTCGCCATCTGCCACGCCCACACAGCCGGGCGCAACGTCCGGCTGAAGGTGAGAGCGGGCGCATGAGCTCATCGCTCCCGCAGGAAGAAGCGTTGGAGTCGGAGCTCCAGGCGCCGCAGGGCGCATTCGCCCGCACCTTCAGCGCCCTCCGCTACCGCGACTTCCGCCTCCTCTGGTTCGGCGCGTTCACCTCGACCACCGGCACGTGGATGCAGACCGTGGCGCAGAGCTGGGTCGTCCTCTCGATGACCAACTCCGCGTTCCTCCTCGGCGTCGACGGCTTTCTCTCCACCGGACCGATGCTGCTGTTTTCGCTGATCGGAGGCGCGCTCGCCGACCGGCTGGAGCGCCGCCGCATCATGCTCCTCTCGCAGTACATGCAGATGACCTTCGCCTTCATGCTGGGATTTCTGATCTGGTCGGGGACGGTGCAGGTCTGGCACATCTTCCTCTTCTCGTTTCTCACCGGCAGCGCGCAGTCGGTCAGCGGTCCCGCCTACATCTCTCTATTGCCGCTGCTGGTGAAACGCGAGGACGTCTCGAACGCCGTGGCGATGAACTCGATGCAGTTCAACCTCGCCCGCGTCATCGGACCGATCCTCGCCGGCCTCGCGCTCACCGCGTGGGGCGCCGCGATCTGCTTCGGCGTGAACGGGCTCTCGTTCGTCGCGGTGATCATCGCGCTGATGCTGATCCGCTCGCCGCAGGTCGCCGGCGCGGGCGGCGAGAAGCGCGGCTTCATGGATGAGATGAAGGACGGCTTCCGCTTCGTCTGGCATCGGAAGTCGCTGCAGCTCCTGACGTTCCTCGCCTTCGCCGGGACGTTTCTCGGCATGCCGATCGTGACCTTCCTCCCGGTCGTCGCCCGCTCGATCTTCAAGCTCGACGCTCGCGGTTATTCGTGGCTGCTCACGGCGTACGGCGTCGGCTCCGTCGCCGGCGCGCTCGTCGTCGCCGCGACCGGCAACGCGTCGAAGAAGGGACGTATCGCGCTGACGCTGCAGGCGGCGTTCGCCTGCCTGCTGTTCGCGTTCGCGTTTTCGCGGAGCCTGGCGATCAGCATGACCATCGCGTTCTTCGCCGGCGCCTGCATCGTCGGCGTGATCTCGATGTACAGCTCGCTCGTGCAGCTCACGACGAGCGATGCCATGCGCGGCCGCGTGATGTCGATCTTCATGCTCGCGTTCCGCGGCGGCATGCCGCTCGGCAACCTGCTCGCGGGCTGGGTCGCGCAGCGCTGGTCGATCACCATCGCGCTCGCGGTGAACGGCGCGGTGCTCGCGGTCGTGGCGATGATCTTCCTGCTGCGCGGAACGGATCTCGACGAAGGGCTGGCGCCCGCGTAGACCGCTGGACGATGCGGGCGCATGCGACGTATTTGCTCGCATGAAGACCCTTCTCCTGGTTCTGTTTCTCGCTCTCCCTCTCCACGCCGAGATCCGCGGCGGCGTACGCATCGGTAGCTATCAAGGCAACGTCGCCGGCACGGTCGAGATCGACGCGCGCCACGGCAACTGGTCGCTCTCGCCGGCCCTCGACGTCATTCGCGGCGGCTACGACCTGCACGCCTGGCACGTCGATGTGCGGCGCATCTTCAACTTAGGGCGCACGACGTCGTGGATCGGCGCCGGTCCCTCGTTCGTCCGGTCGAACCAACATGTCGCGGACGACACCTGGAACGTCGACGCCGGGCTCGCGCTGCGCGCGGGCGGGTGGGCGCCGTTCATCGCGGCGCGCTACTACACCTATGACATGCCGGTCCGTCGCGACGTGATCAAAGGCACGAGCGGGGTGATCTCGATCGGGATCGCGCGCCGCTTCTAGCTACCTCGGACTGCGGCGGCCATGCCGCCGCCCTCGATCTCCGCGGGGCTCGCGCGTCAAGGGCGGCGGCATGGCCGCCGCACTCCGAGGTTACGACTTCTTCTTCTGCTTCGAAGCCTTGACCATCTCGTCGCGCATCGTCTGCGTGTTCTCGCGCAGCTCGGGATCGGTGATCTGCGGCAGGAGCGCGTCGATCAGCGCGAGCGCCTCGGTGATCTTTCCCTTGTTCGCCAGCTCGATGGCCTGGTTGATCTGCCCCGCCTGCGCCTCGGCCTGATTGTGGCCTTCGTAGCTGGAGATCAACGCCGCGATGCGCGACTTGAGGTCGGAGTTCGTCGTGCTGGTCATGACGGCGCGGAGGATGGGGATCGCCTCGTCCATCTTGCTCTGCTGCATGAGTGACTGCGCGCGCTGGACGTCGGCGAACAGAATCGCCTCGCGGCACTGGCGGATGGCATCGGGCGAGCCGCTCTTCGAGACGACGTTCTCGAACAAGCGCGAGGCATCGTCGCGGCGGCCGGCGCGCGCGTAGAGCTGCACGAGGTTGAACGCGACGTCGTCCTGGCCGGGCGAGAGCGCCATCGATTTCTCGAGCGCCGCGATGCCGCCCGCCGGATCGTCTTCGCTGATGACGTACGTCGCGCCGATGCCGGCATACGCGCGCGCCGACTGCGGCGCGAGCTCCGCCGCTTTCTGGAAGAGCTGCCGCGCGCGCAGCAGCTCACCCGGCGGCGTCTTCGCTCCGCGCGCCGCGTTGTAGACGTTGCGGAACACGGTGACGCCGTAGAAGAGGTAGACATCGGGATCGTTCGATCCGAACTTCACCGCGCGCTCGTACTCGATCGACGCCTCGGCCGCGCGGCCGGTCAGGTCGTGCAGCAATCCGAGTGTCGCGTACGCGGCGGCGTGCTCCGTGTTCTCGGAGATCGCGGCTTTGAGGAAACGCTCCGCATCCGCATTGCCGCGTCCGTCGGTGCCGCGCGTGAGGAGATCGCCGAGCCGATAGAGCACGTCGGCGTACTCCATCGGACGCGGCGCCGCGACCTGCGGCAGGGCGAGGTCGGCGACAGAGTAGCGGCGGTAGTGGAACGCGAGGCCGCGGACGTAGCCCTTCAGCTCGCGCTCCATCTCCTCGAACGACACGTTGAATGCCTGCTGGAACGCCTGATCGGCCGGCTGCTTCGCGTTGAGGAGCGAGAGAAACTTCGGCAGTTGATCGTGACGCTGCGCGTTGCCGGCGAGGAGGTAGTGCATCAGCGCCCAGGACTCGGCGTAGAAGACGCCCTGGCGCGAGCCCTCGTTGTAGTCCTTGTCGCTCGTGTCCATGGCGAAGAGCTGCGCGAGCGGGATGAGCGGCTGATCGCGCAGCCAGAGCACGTGCTCCTTCACCGGGATGCCGAGGTCGACGTTCTCGCCGCGCGCGGAAAAGGTCGAGTAGTACTCGGCGATCCCTTCGTGGAACCAGAGCGGCAGTCCGGCCAGCGTGTTCTTGACGAAGTAGTGCGTCAGCTCGTGGTAGACGACGCGGTCGATGCCGCCCGGCGCGTCGGCGTCGAGGAGGATGAAGTTCACCTGCTCGTTGCCGAGGAAAAGACCGCTGATCGACGCGCGGCGTCCGAGGGCCGCGTCGCGATACGGCGCGAAGGAAGCGCTGTTGCGGAAGACATAGACGTTGGTCGGGACCGCGGAGCGCACCTTGAGCTGCGTGATCCGTCCGATCGCTTCCCGCATGCGCACGAGGTTCGTCGCGATCTCCGTCGTCTCCCGCTCGCCCGCGTTGCTGAAGACGTGCAGATCGCCGGCATCGACGACGATCCACTTCTCGCGATCGGTCGGTGCGGTGATCGCGGCAGCGGCGGGGAAGGAGAGGGCGAGAAGCAGGAGACCAAGCGCGATTGGACGGGGCATTTCGTTAGGTTAACGCATAGATTGACTCATCGCGTCAGTGCGCCGCATAGCGTGACGCACAGTTTTTGCTTAGAATCCGGGACCCTCATGGGGAAGCAGAAATCAGAACCGTCTACTGCCGTCGCTGATATCGCGGCATGCGCGCCGGAGTGGACCGAAATCCTCCGGCAGATGATCTTCATCCGCCGCTTCGAGGAAGCGACGGAGCGCGAGTTCCGCAAAGGCAAGATCGGCGGCTACCTTCACGTCTACAGCGGGCAGGAAGCCGTCTGCGTCGGAATCCTCGGCGCCACGAAAAAACAGGACGTCGTCTTCGCCGGCTATCGCGATCACGCGCATGCGCTCGTGCTCGGCTCCGATCCGGGCAAGGTCATGGCCGAGCTCTTCGGCAAAGGGACCGGCGTGTCGAAGGGAAAAGGTGGCTCGATGCACCTCTTCGACGTCGAGCACGGTTTCTACGGCGGCTACGGCATCGTCGGCGGACATCTCACGCTCGCCACCGGCGCCGCGTACGCGCTCCGCTACAACAAGAGCGAACGCATCGTCGTCTGCTACTTCGGCGACGGCGCGATGAACATCGGCTCGTTCCACGAGGCGATGAACATGGCCGGACTGTGGGGCAAGCAGGGGATGTGTCCCGTGCTCTTCGTCATCGAGAACAACGGCTACGCGATGGGGACGGCGATCGATCGCCACTCCGCGCTGACCGATCTCGCGGCGCGCGTTAACGCGTACAACATCCAGAGCGAGAAGGTCGACGCGCAGGACGTGTTCGCCGTGCGCGGCGTCGCCGACCGCGTGGTCAGCAAGATGCGCCAGGACGGCAAGCCGTACTGCATCGAGGCGATCACGTACCGCTTCTCCGGTCACGGCGCGGCCGACATCCTGCAGCCGTATCGCTCGAAGGATGAAGTCGAAAAACAGAAGCATCGCGATCCGATCCTCATCCTCCGCAACCGTCTCGCCGAGATGTGCGGGTTGAAGGACGAGGACGTGAAGCGCTTCGAGGACGAGGCGGCGGAGCGCGTCGCCGCGGCGGTGAAGTTCGCCGAAGAGAGTCCGGCGCCGGAACCGGGCGAGCTGTTCACCGACGTCGTGGCCGAGCACGGACCGCGGCCGGTCGCCGAGGATGTCAGCGAATGAGCGAAATGAGTTACCGCGACGCGATCCGCGCCGCGATGATGGAAGAGATGGACCGCGATCCGAACGTCCTCATCATGGGTGAGGACATCGGGATCTACGAAGGCACGTTCCGCATCACCGCCGGCATGCTGAAGAAGTACGGCCCGCAGCGCGTGATCGACACGCCGATCGCGGAAGCGGGGATGGTCGGCACGGCGGTCGGCATGGCGATGCTCGGCCTGCGTCCGATCGTGGAGATGATGACGGTGAACTTCGCCATCGTCGCCGCCGATCAGATCCTCAATCACGCCGCGAAGATCCGCTACTTCTCCGGCGGTCAGGTCGACATCCCGGTCGTCATCCGCGGACCGCACGGCGCGGGCGTGCAGCTTTCCGCGCAGCACTCGCAGTCGTTCGAATCGTTCTACGCGCACTTCCCCGGCATCAAGGTCGTCGCGCCGGGATCGCCCGCCGATGCGAAGGGTCTGCTGAAGACCGCGATCCGGGGCAAGGATCCGGTGGTGTTCCTGGAGAGCGCGGCGCTGTACGGCATGAAGGGCGAAGTGCCGGACGATCCGAACTTCACCGTGCCGTTCGGAGAGTCGCGTGTCGCTCGCGAAGGGCGCGACGTCACGATCGTCTCGTGGGGACGGATGCTGCAGATGTCGCTCATCGTCGCGGAGAAACTGGCGAAGGACGAGAACGTCGAGGTCGAGGTGATCGACCTGCGCTGTCTCCGTCCGCTCGACATGGAGCCGGTGTACGCGTCGATCAGCAAGACGCATCGCGCGGTGGTCGTGCAGGAGCAGTGGAAGCCGTTCGGGCCGGGCGCGGAGATCTCCGCGAGCATCAACGAAAAAATGTTCGACGAGCTCGACGCGCCGGTCGCGCGCGTAACCGGCGAGGATGTGCCGATGCCGTACGCGCGCAATCTCGAGTTGCTGGCCACGCCGCATGAAGAGCATGTGATCGCGGCGGTGAAGCGTGTGATGTACCGGGAGTAAGAATGGCCGAGATCATCATGCCCAAGATGGGCGACGCGATGACCGAGGGGAAAGTCGTCCGCTGGTACAAGAAGCCGGGCGACGCGGTGAAGAAAGGCGAGCCGGTTCTGGAGATCGAGACCGACAAGGTCAACCTCGATCTCGAAGCGGAGAACGACGGCACGCTGTCGGAGCTCAGCGCGAAGGAAGGGGAGATGGTCCCGGTCGGCGGCCGTCTCGCGCTTGTGCTCGCCGAGGGGGAAAAAGAACCGGAGCCCGCGCGCCGGGCCACCGACAAGAAGGATTCGATCAAGCACACCACCGGCGAGTACGGCGAGGCGATGGAGATGAAGGGGCCGCGCGTCGATCGCGTGGCCGCGCCGCCTGCGGCCGCGAATGTCGTCGCGATGCCCGCGGCGGGCGGGCGGAAGCGCTCGTCGCCGCTCGCGCGCAAGATGGCGGCGGAGATGGGCGTGAGTCTCGATCAGGTGAGCGGGTCGGGGCCAGGGGGGAGGATTGTCGCGAGTGACATTAAGAACGTAGGGCGGGTTCTCAACCCGCCCGGACGGGCTGAGAGCCCGTCCCACGTTGAAGCGAAATCGATTCCTGTCACCGCGATGCGCCGCACCATCGCGAAACGCCTCTCCGAATCGATCGGACCGATCCCGCACTTTTTCCTCACCGCCGATTACGACGTCACGAACCTGCTTGCGATGCGCGTGCAGGTCAACGAAGCGCTCGGCGTGAAGCTGAGCCTCAACGACTTCATCGTCCGCGCCGCGGCGCTCGCGTTGCGCCATCACCCGAACGTCAACGCGAGCTGGAGCGACGACGTGATCACGCAGCATGGCGACATCCACATCGGCATCGCGGTCTCCACGCCCGAGGGTCTGATCACTCCCGTCGTGCGCAATGCTGATCAGAAGTCGGTCGCCGACATCGGCGCCGACGTGCGCGCGCTGGCGGAGAAGGCGAAGAACCGCAAGCTGCAGCCGAACGAGTACCAGGGCTCGACGTTCACGATCTCCAACCTCGGCGCCTGGGGGATCGAGGAATTCACCGCCATCATCAACCCGCCGAACGTCGCGATCCTCGCGGTCGGTGCGGCTGAAGCGCGTCCCGTTGTCACAGCAGAGCGACAGATCGTCGTCCGCGACCGTATGAAGATTACGATGTCATGCGACCATCGGGTGGTCGACGGTGCGGCCGGCGCGGAGTTTCTGAAAACGCTGAGGCAGTACGTCGAACAGCCGGTTCGACTGCTACTGTAAAAGCTGTTGAGCGGTTGAGCTATTGAGCGGTTAAGCCTCACTGAACAGCTCAACAGCTCAACAGCTCAACCGCTCAACCGCCCCATCCATGAGACTCCTGATCCTTCTTCTCCTGACCCCCGCCCTCCTCGCCGCCCCCTGCGACCTCAACGTCCGCGCCGTTCCCGCGGACGCGCCGACCTCGATCGAATGGGATCGCTACATCGGCGCGCAGTCGTACCTCGTCACCGAGTCGCCCGACAACTTCGTCACCACGAAGTCGTACGACATCCCGGCGACGACGTTCGCGATCCCGCATCGCGTGAGCGAGGCGACGAAGTTCTCGTATCGCGTGGAGGCGAAGTTCGAGCCCGATCAGGTGATCGACGGCGCGTGCCGCGGCGCGATCGAGCTGACGATGCGACCCGATCCGGCGTTTCGCCGCATGACGCGCAAGGTGATCGTGCCGATCGTCGGCTCGGTGATCGGCGCGACCGGCGCGAAGTTCCGCACCTCGCTCCGCATCACGTCGAACGCCGGCCAGCAGCGCGGGCGCATCGTCTTTCATCCGGCGGGGCAGGGGAGCGATTCCGATCCGTCGATCCGCTACGCGTTCGATCACATCAAGCAGACGCTCGCCTGGGACGACGTCGTCGAAGCGATCGGCGCAACCGGCCTCGGATCACTCGACATCATCCCCGACGACGACAGCGAGGCGCTGGCGCCGGCGGTGCTCGCGCGCCATTACACCGACGCATCCACCGGCACGTTCGGATCATTCGAGCCGGCGGTGCTGCCGTTCGATTTCCTCACGCCGCCCTCCTTCACCGTCGACGCGCCCGATCCGCGCTTCCGGCTCAACCTCGGCTTCCGCACGCTCACCAGCGCGATGGTGCAGGTGCTCGCGTTCGACGCCACGGGACACGTGAAGAGCCTGAAGACGTTCCCGTTTCCGGGCGACTACTTCACGCTCGTGCCGGCGTCGCAGCTCGTCGGCGAGCTCGCGCCGGGCGAGACGTTCACGCTCAGTTTCAGCGGCAGCGTGATTCCGTTCTACACGCTCACGGAAAACGGGACGAACGATCCGGCGGTGGTGATTCCGCGTGGCACGAGCTCGCGATTCGTTCAGTGACCCATGAGCATAATTCCTTCCCCGAAGCTGTTACACTCTTTGCATCCCTGAATGCCGACCACCGCTGAGATCGTTGGCATCCTCGTCGCCATCTTCGCAATCTGGTTCGTGCTGAAGCTGGCGCGTCTCGCCGTCCGATTGATTCTGTTCATCATCGGATTGCTGCTGATTCTCGCGGCGGTCTACTACGTTTTCATGAGGTAATCACTTTGAGCGACGATCGCAAATACAAGCATCGCGGATATCAGGATGGAGGCGGCTACGGCTCGCGTCCCTCCGGTGGCGGACAACGTCCGCAGACTCCGCGTCCCGAGCCCCAGCGCCAGCGCATGGAAGGCGCGCCGCGCGGACGAACCGCCGGCGGCTTCGGCCCCGAGGCCTTCAAGTGCAACCGATGCGGGCAGCTCCGCGTCGGGATCGAGGATCCGACCCACGACGAGACCTGTCTCAAGTGCGGCGCCGACCTGCACACCTGCGGCAACTGCAAATTCTTCGACACCACGACGCTCTGGGAGTGCCGCGAGAACATCCCGGCGCGCGTCCCGAACAAACACGCCCGCAACGAATGCGCCCTCTTCCACCCGAAGATCGTGAAGGACCTCGCCGCCGACAAGCCGCGCCAGCCGCAGACGCCGGATGATGCGAGGAAGGCGTTCGAGGCGTTGTTCAAGAAGTAGGTGCGAGGGTGCGAGGGCTCGCGGGTCCGCGGTGACCTCGAACCCTGCGTGCCCGCGAGCCCGCGTACCCGATGAAGTTCCCGTTCCGCATCCTCCTCGCCCTCACCTCCGGCCTCCTCTTCGCCTTCTCCTTCCCGAACGTCGCGATCGGCTGGTTCGCCTTCGTCGCGTTCATCCCTCTCTACGTCGCGCTTTACGGCGCGCGCAGCGGATGGCAGGCGGCGGGGCTCGGCTGGATCGCGCAGACCACCGCCTGGCTGCTGATGGTGCCGTGGGTCGTGCGCGTGATGTCGCACTACGGCGGGCTGCCGTATGCCGTCGGGGTGCTGCTCTTCTTTTTGATGTCGTTGTACCTGGGGCTGTACGGCGCGTTGTACGGATGGCTCTTCTGGCGCGTCCGGCCGGCGTCGTTTCCGCGCTGGCTCGTCGTGGCGCTGGCGTGGCCGGTGGTCGAGTTCATCCGCACGTACGCGATGACCGGCTTTCCGTGGAACCTCATCGCTGCGGCGATCGTCGACTACAACTCGCTCATCCAGATCGACCGCGTCGCCGGACCGTACCTCGTCGCGTTTCTGATGCTGATCCCGGCGATCGTCGTGGCGTGGCTGATCACGCAGCGTCCGCAGGGCATCGCGCGCATCCTGGTCATCGGCGGCGCGACCATCGTCCTCTTCGTCTGGTGGGCGACCGGGCTCGTCGCATCGAAGCTGATCGATCGGCCGAACGGCACGCCGGTGACGCGCGCCGCGTTGCTGCAGCCGAACATCTCGCAGGAGATGCGCTGGAACGACACGAATCTCATCGCCATCTATCAGCGCATGATGTCGATGACGAACGAGGCGATTCGCGGCGGCGCGACGATCGTGATCTGGCCGGAGTCGACCGTGCCTCTGTCGTACAACAGTACCGATTTCTATCGCCGGTCGATCGAAGAGGTCTCGCGCCTGCACGGCGTCGACATCATCCTCGGGTCGGTGGCCGAGGATCCGAAGAACGTGAATCGGATGTGGAACTCGGCGTTCCTCGTGACCGGAGGAAAAACGATCGGCCACTACGACAAGATCCGTCTCGTACCGTTCGGCGAGTACGTGCCCTTGCGCAAGATGCTTTTCTTCGCCGAGAAGCTCGTGCATGCGGTCGGCGAGTTCGAGTTCGGCACGCGCGACACGCCGCTCCCCGGACGCTTCAAGTACGGCCCCGCGATCTGCTACGAGGTCGTCTATCCGCAGATCACGCGGACGCAAGTGCGCCACGGCGCGAACGTCCTCGTCACCATCACCAACGACGCGTGGTACGACGGCACGTCGGCACCGCGCCAGCACCTCAACCAGGCGCGCCTCCGCGCCATCGAGGACGATCGCTACCTCCTGCGCGCCGGCACCACCGGCATCAGCGCGTTCGTCGATCCGACGGGACGCGTGCTGCGCGAGCTGCCGATGGGGCAGAGCGGCATCATCTACGCCGAGTTTCAGGCGCGCGAGACGACGACGCCGTATGTGCGGTTCGGCGATTGGTTTGCGTGGGCCGCCGCCGTTGTGGTTATGATCGCGATACTGAGAAATCATGCGAGACGACACCCTCACCAAAGTTGACGACCTCCGCTCCCGACTTCGTTCTGTCCGGAGCTATCTTTGACCCAGCCTCCGCGCGAAAAACGCTCGACGAGATCGAGCGCGAGATGTCCGCTCCAGGCTTCTGGGACGACCCGGAGAAGGCGCAGGACGTAGGCCGGAAACGAGCCCGCGTCGAAAAGCGCATCCAGGCGGGCGAGTCGATCGACACGAAATCGGAAGAGCTCGAGGTGCTGCTGGAGCTGCAGCGCGAGGGCGAAGCCGTCGACGACGACATCGAATCGCTGGTCGCGAAGCTGGAGCAGGAAGTGAACGCCATCGAGCTGACGATGAAGCTCTCCGGCGAGCACGACGACAACGACGCGATCCTCGCCATCCACCCCGGCGCCGGCGGCACCGAGTCGCAGGACTGGGCGGAGATGCTGCTGCGGATGTACCTCCGCTACTGCGAGCGCAAGGGCTGGTCGACGGAGATGCTCGAATACCAGGCGGGCGAAGAAGCGGGACTGAAGAGCGTGACGGTGATGGTGCGCGGCGATTTCGCGTACGGCTATCTCAAGGCCGAGCGCGGCGTGCATCGACTCGTGCGCATCTCGCCGTTCGACGCCGCCAAGCGCCGCCACACGTCCTTCGCCTCGGTCTACATCTATCCCGACATCGACGAGGACATCGAGGTGGAGATCAACGACAAGGACCTCCGCGTCGACACGTATCGCTCGTCGGGCGCCGGCGGCCAGCACGTGAACGTCACTGACTCGGCGATCCGCATCACGCACCTCCCGACCGGCATCGTCGTCACCTGCCAGAACGAGCGCAGCCAGCACAAGAACCGCGACGTCGCCATGCGCCTCCTCCGCGCGCGCCTCTATCAGCTCGAAGTCGAGAAGCGGAAGGAAGCGCAGACGAAGATCGAAGGGGAGAAGAAGGAGATCGGCTTCGGCTCCCAGATCCGCTCGTACGTCCTGCAGCCGTATCAGCTCGTGAAGGACCTGCGGACCGGATACGAGGTGGGCGATCCGTCGCGCATTCTCGACGGCGATCTCGATGGATTGATCGAGGCGTACCTGGCGCAGGAAGCGCGGACGAGCGCGGATTAGCGATGGTTGCCGGTGACCAGTTGCCGGTTGCTCCGGCGATCTCATGGTTTTCGCCGATGCCGCCGGCACGCACCGGAGTCGCGCACTACGCGTCGATGGTGCTGCCCGCGCTGCTGCGGCAACCGGCAACCGGCAACCGGCCACCGATCTACCACCTCGGCAACAACCCGTTCCACGAAGAGATCTACCGCCTCGCGATGCGCGAACCGGGGATCATCGTCCTGCACGACGTCGTGCTCCATCACCTCATTGTCGAGATGACGCTCGCGCGCGGCGACGTCGAAGGCTACGTCGCGGCCTTGCGCGCCAGTCACGGCGACGCGGGGGAGGCGTGGGCGCGTGGGCGGGCGGCGGGGATGCACGACGAGATCGGCAACTTCCTGCTGCCGGCGTCGATCGACGTCGCGCGGCGCTCGCGTGCGGTGATCGTGCACAACAAATGGGCGGCGGAGCGGTTGCTCTCATTCGGCGTCGAGACGCCGGTGTACGTCGTGCCGCATCCGTACGTGCACGAGGAATCGCATCGCAAGGTCAGCGTGCCGGAGGGGCGCATCATCGGTCTCTTCGGATTCCTCACCGCGGCGAAGCGTGCCGATGCCGTGCTCGAAGCCTTTGCCGCCGCGCGGAAGCAGGATCGGTCGCTGACGTTGCTCGTCGTCGGTCAGCCGGCGCCGAACATCGACGTCGATGCGATGCGCCGCGATGGCGTCGTCTTCACGGGATACGTTCCGGACGAAGATTTCTCTTCGTACTACGCCGCCGCCGACCGCCTCGTGAATCTTCGCTATCCGTCGGCGGGAGAGACCTCGGGGACGCTCATCCGCGCGCTCGATGCAGGGAAGCCGGTCGCGGTGAGCGATTACGCGCAGTTCGCGGAGTTTCCGGACGATTGCGTGACAAAGATCCCGCTCGGCGGCGATGAGGTCAACATGTTGACCGAGTTCTTGCTGCATGGCTCGGTCGATCCGAACCGCCAACGCGAATGGCTCGAATCGCACTGCACGATCGAGCACACGATCGCCGGATACCTCGGCGTGTTGAACGGCACGGCGCAACCGTACGAAGCGCCCGCGGCGACGCGGATCGTTCCTCTGCTGCCGCGTCTCGAAGTCGTGAGCAGCGACTCCTCATCCGTCACGCTTCGCAACATCGGGGACTTCACGCTCCGGACGCGGTTGTACGGCCAACCGTCGTACCGCCTCATCGCGAACGACCGCTGGATCGAGCTGCCAACCGATCTCGCGCCGGGCGATGTGGTGACGATTCCGTTGCCGCCCGGCATCGTGCGGCTCGCGCACGCCGTGCAGGGCATTCCGATGCTCGAGGCGGAGCCGTTCGCGGAGGTCCGCATTGGCGCGGTTTGACGATCGCGCGCTCGAGCGGTTGCGCACGCTGATCGCCGCCCGCCCCGCCATCGAGATCGAGGCCCCGCAGTTCCGCCGCGCCGCCGTGCTCATCCCGCTCATCGCGTCGCCCGACGGCTGGTCGCTTCTCTTCACACGCCGCGCCGAGAACATGGCCGCGCACAGCGGACAGATATCCTTTCCCGGCGGCGCGGTCGAATCAGGCGAGCCGTTCGAGGACGCGGCGAGCCGCGAGGCGGAGGAGGAGGTCGGGATCCCGCGGCGCCTGGTCGAGGTCTTCGGCAGGCTCGATGACCTCGTCACGAACAGCGGCTTCCTCGTCGCGCCGTTCGCCGCCGTCGTCCACGAGCGGATCCAATACGTCATGCAGGCGGCGGAGGTCGTCGAGACGTTCGAGGTGCCGGTCGACGCGCTGCTCGACCAGCGCAATCCCGAGGTGCGATACGTCTCGTTTCGCAACCGGCGCTATCCGGCGTACTTCTACCACCACGGTCCGTACGAGATCTGGGGACTCACCGGAAGGATGCTGAAGGCGTTTCTCGATCTGGTGTGGCAGGCGGTGTGAGAATGAAGAATGAAGAATTTCGAATGAAGAATTCGGGCCATTCTTCATTCTGAATTCGAAATTCTTAATTCTGCTCGCTAAGATTCGCTCATGATCAGAAACGTCCGATTTCTCCTTTTCTCTCTGATGTTCGCCTCCGTAGCCCTCGCGCGCGGGAACAACAAGCCGAGCACCGAGCCCGGAACCTACAAGGAATGGGGCCCGGACATCGACCGCATCGAGATCGTGAAGACGTTCCATCTCAGCGATTACGACCGCGTCGTCGTCCTCCCATTCGACACCTCGAACACGCCGCTGCCGAAGGAGAGCGAGAAGTCGTACGCCTCGGTGAAGAGCGTGGTCGAGAGCTACACCGAGTCCTTCACCGAAGCGCTGCGCGACGAGGTGAAGGGGAAGGTGAAAGTCGAGTCGGTGCCTGCCGCGCCGAAGAGCGCGCGCACGCTGATCCTGCGCGGCACGGTGGAAGACGTCTCGCCCGGCTCGCGTGCGAAGCGCTATCTCGTCGGTTACGGCGCGGGCGCCGCGGGGAGCAGGATGTCGGGAGAGCTCGTCGACGCGAAGACCGGCGAGGTGCTGGTTCGCTTCACGCAGGAGCGCCGCTCGGGCGGGACGTGGAAAGTCGCCGGCGGCAGCGACGTGCAGGTGATGCGCGACAGCGTCCATGCGACGGGGCAGGACATCGCGCATTTGCTGGAGCAGTTCTAAATCAGTTGCCGGTTGCCGGTCGCCGGTTTCCGCGGCAACTGGCAACCGGCATCCGGTAACTACTTCAGCAGCGACGCCACGTAATCCTCGAGCCCCTTCCCGGTCTCGCCCGGATCGATCATCTGTCCGTTCACCAGGTACGTCGGCGTGGAGCGGATGTCGTTCGAGAAGGCGGCACCGGCGGCCTTGAGGAGCTCGTTCTTGATCTCGTCCGAGGCGATGTCCTTGTCGTACTTCGCCAGGTCGAGCTCGTGGTCTTTCGCGAAGTTGCGGGCGAAGTCGTCGATCATGAAGGCCGACAGCTTCTCCTGATTCTCGTAGACCTCTTTCTTGTAGTCCCAGAACGCGGCCGGCTTCTGCTTGTAGATCGCGCGGCCGGCGACCGCGGCGGAGAACGCCCACGGATGCATCGTCAGCAGCGGCAGGTCGTAACGCACGTAGCGGACCTTGTCGCCGTACTTGGTGATCACCGGATCGAGGAACCCCGAGGCGCGGCGGCAGGAGGGGCACTCGAAGTCGGAGAACTCGATGACCGTGACGGTTGGCTTCGACGAGCCTTCCTGCGGCGCGGCGGCCATGAACGGCTCGAACGCTTTCAGGCGGACGCTCTTCACGTCCTCCGACAGCCGGCGGAAGTGGCCGAGGAAGAAGACGCCCCCTTCGACGTCGACCTCACCCTGCATCGGCATGCGGCCGCGCTCCGTCGTCTGCCAGAGCGTCACCGGGTAGAGACCGTCCGCGGTGACGTGGTGATCGATCTCCGGAGTGAACGACTCTTTCATGTTCTGCCAGGCGAAATTCTTGATCCGCTCCTCGAGCGTCTTCCCTTCCGCGTCCTTGATGATCCAGGGGACGCCGAGGTAGTAGCCGCCGGAGCGCGAGGCGACCCCGATGAGCTGCGCCTCGCAGACGGCGCGAGGGCTGGCCACCTTGATCAGCGTCGAGGTGAACGACGCCGGCAGCGTGATCGGCGACGGCTCGACCGTGAGCTGCATCTGCTTGCAGAGGATGACCGAGTCGAGGACGAGGCGCTCGACCTTCGGATCGAGCAGTGGTTTCGGCGCCGGCGCATCGTCGGCGAGGACCGCCATTGCGGCGAAGGCCGCGAAGAGGCTCAGAATCAGTGATTTCATGGCCGTTCGAAACTGCCGCCGCTACTTGTTCATTTCCCGGGACACACGCTCGACCTCGCCAAAGACCCGCATGAAGTTCTCTCCCATGATTTTGCGGATGTCGGCGTCGGAGTAGCCGCGGTGCCTGAGCTCGGCCCGGATGCTCGGAATCTTGCCGATGTGCTCCATGCCGGAAGGGGTATCGGAGATGCCATCGAAGTCAGAGCCGAGACCGACCGATTCGACGCCGGCGACCTTCGCGATGTGATCGATGTGATCGACGATGACGGTGTACGGGATCTTCGGCAGCGGATTCGCTTTGTACAGCTCGTCCATCCCCGCGTCGAACACGTCCCCCTCGGACGGATCCTTCGCCTTCAGCTCGGCGATCTGCGGCTTGAGCATCTCGTCGCGCCGTTTCGCCGCGTCGCGCACTTTCTGGGAGAGGAAGACGGGGTAGAAGTTCACCATCACCACGCCGTGGTTTTTCTGGACGGCGCGCAGCATGTCGTCGGTCATGTTGCGCGGGTGATCGCAGAGCGCGCGCGCCGATGAATGCGAGGCGATGACCGGGGCCTTCGACGTCTCGATGACGTCGTAGAACGTCTTGTCGCTGACGTGCGAGACGTCGACGAGCATGCCGATGCGGTTCATCTCCAGCACGACCTCTTTGCCGAACGGCGTCAGGCCGTTGTGCTTCGCCTCGTCGGCCGAGGAGTCGGCCCAGTTGTTCGTGTTGGTGTGGGTGAGGGTCATGTAGCGCGCGCCGAAGCGGTAGAAGGCGCGCAGCAGATCGAGCGAGTCCTCGATGGCGTGACCCCCCTCGATGCCGATGAGGATCGCGCGCTTGCCGTCGCCGGAGATGTTGCGGATGTCGGTGGTGGAGGTGGCGAAGCCGGCCCACTTCGGATAGCCGTCGACCATCTCGTGGATGGTCTCCATGATCCGCATGCAGAACGCCGCGGCCCCTTTGTTGGCGTACTTTTTCGGGACGTACGCGGCGAAGAACTCGGCATCGACGCCGCCCGACTTCATGCGCGGGTAGTCGACGGAGTGGAAGTTGTTCCAGACGCCGAGGTCGAAGGGCTGCTTGAGGTATTCGGAAGGAGTGTCGGCGTGCGTGTCGACGATGACCGGGAGGGGCGGCGGGGGAGCCGCGGCGGTTTTCTTCTTCGCCGGGGCGGCGAGGAGGGAGGTGGTGAGGATTGCGAACGCGATGACGGCTAGCTTGCGCATCGCGGTAGGGTAGCGAAAAAGCCGTTGAGCTGTTGAGCGGTTAAGCTGTTGAGCGGCTGAACAGCTCGACCGCTCAACAGCTCAACAGCTTTAGATCAGTTGTTCCCCGGTCCTTCGCTGATCTCCTCCACGGCCTTGCCGACTTTGCCGGTCGGGGTCGTGCTGTTGGCGAGATCGGCCAGCGAGACGATGCCGACGATCTCGTCTTTGCTGTTCACCACCGGCACGCGGCGGATCTGGGCGCTGGACATCAGCTCGACGACGTCGTTGATCGGCGAGTCTTCGTCGACTTTGCGCACGCTCTTCGTCATCGCTTCATTGACGCGCGCTTTCCCCACGTCTTTCCCCTCGGCGACAAGGCGAACGACGATGTCGCGGTCGGTGATCATGCCGACGATCTTCTTGCCGTCGACGACCGGCACGACGCCGGTGTCGGAGCTCTGCATGATGCGGGCGGCATCGATGATGGAGTCTTTTTCGCCGACGCACTGCGGATCAGGCGTCATCACGTCGCGGACGCGATTTTTGTGGTCCTGGGCCATATTTGCTCCTCCGTTTCACTCGAACAGAGGAGCAAAGGGCATACCGCTTACAACTTGATCCGAAGCCCACCGGTAATGGTGAGGAATCGCGGCTTGTAGCTGTAATTCACCCAGTGATACGTCCCTTCGATGATGACTCCGTAGCGGCGTGAGAGGGGGAAGTCGCCGTTGGCGCCGACGCTGAAGCCGTAATCCGTTCCCTCGTCCGGAGAGCCGCCGCTCCGCTGCTTGTAGAGGCCGGCACCGGCGAAGAGTCCGGTCGTGCCGAACGTCTCGCTGAAGCGATAGTCGATGGCGACGGTGAGGTGCTCGATGCGCCCTTTCTTCACGTCCGGCGGGTCGGCGTCGGCGTCGCCGAGCGGCGCGGTGATCTCGCCCGCCTTGATCTTGAGCATCGTGTCGGGCTCGAGGCTGTAGCCGTACCAGATCTCGCGCACGGAGTTGCTCAGCTTCCAGTTGTCGGACTGGACGTTGTCCTTCGTGGCGAAGAAACGCTTGCTGCCGCCGACGAGAATGCCGATCTGCGAGTTCTGGGCGAACGCCGGAACGGCAGAGATGATCGCGATTCCGAGGAGGAGTGCCGCTTTTTTCATAGGCTGAATATACATGGTGTCCGTTGGCAGTTGTCAGTTGGCCGTTCGCAGTCTGCCACCGGTCAACGGCCAACTGCCAACTGCCAACTGGTTACAATGTGCGCCGTGTTCGCGAACGCGCTGTCGAATCTTGGACGTGAGGCGCTGCGAATCGTTCTGCCGTCGTGGTGCATCGCCTGCCGGAGCGAGCTTCCCCTGCGGAACAACGGGATCGGACGAACCGGCCCGGTCTGCGCCTCCTGCTGGTCCTCGCTGCCGAAAATCACCGTCCCGAAATGCCGCTCCTGCGCGATGCCCTGGAGTCACGAAACGGACGGCGACCTCTGTTTCGACTGCATGCCCGATCCGCTTCCTGTCGACTGGTGCGACGCGTGGGGGCGCTACTCCGGCACGCTCGAGCGCGTGCTCCACGCGCTGAAGTTCGAGCGCCACGATTTCCTCGACGACCAGCTCGCGGCGCTCCTCGAGGAGACGCTGCGCGACCGCGATTTCGACGCCATCGTCCCCGTGCCGATGCACTGGCTGCGCGTGCGGCGCCGCGGTTACAACCAGGCGGAGCTGATCGCACGTGCGCTTTCGAAGCGCATCGGCATTCCGGCGGAGCTGCTGCTGCGCAAGAACCGCGGCGGCGCTCCGCAATCGACCCTCGCGCGTGACGCGCGCGCCCGCAACGTGCGCGGCGCGTTCGCGGCATCGCATCGCGTGAAGGGGAAACGCATTCTCATCGTCGACGACATCTGCACCACGGGCGAGACGCTCCGCGCATGCGCGAGGGCGCTGCTCAGAGAGGAAGCTTCGCGCGTCTGCGCGATCGCAATCGCAAAGGCAACATGACCGACTTCGATCTGATCATCATCGGCGGCGGGATCATCGGCGGCAGCACGCTGTATCACCTGGCGCAGCTCGGCTACACCGGGAAGGTGCTCATCCTCGAGCGCGAGGACGCGCTCTCCAAGGGCTCGACCGCGCTCTCCGCCGGCGGCTTCCGCAACATCTGGACGACGCCGATCAACATGCAGCTCACGAGCTACTCGATCAAAAAGCTCGCCGCGTTCCGCGAGGAGCTCGACTGGCCGATCGGCTTCGATCAGCGCGGTTACCTCTTCTGCCAGACGGAAGACAAGTTCGAGAACGCGAAGACGTTCGGCGCGGAGTGGGCGAAGAACGGCGTGAACATCGAGTTCCTCACGCCGCGTGAAGTGGAGAAGAAGGTCCCCGGCCTGAAAGCCGGTATCGACCACATCGATCCCGAAGTCAACGAGATCCTCGGCATGAAAGCCTTCGGCGGCGGCGTGTTCGGTCCCGACTGCGGCGCGTTCGATCCTTCCGCCGCGGCGGTCGGGTACTACGAGCGGGCGATCCAGGCGTTCGGCGGACGCGCGGAGCTGCGCCTGCGCACGGCGGTGAAGCGGCTGCGCATCAGCGAAGGCTCGTATCGCGGCGTCGAGCTCGAGGACGGGACGTTCATCGAAAGCGAGAAGGTGTTCGTCGCCGCCGGTGCGTGGACGAATCAATTGATGGAAGACTCGGGCGTGTCAGGCGATGACCTCCCGCCGGTCAAGCCGTTGAAGCGGATGCTCTTCATCACGAACCTGCCGTCGATCGACGGCTTCGATCGCATCCCGATGACGATCATCGATGACGGCATCTACTTCCGCCCCGAGGGCCCGAACCTGCTGATCGGCCGCGCCGATCCGTTCACCGAGGCCGGCTTCGACATGACCGCCGACGCGCAGTACTACGAGGAGAAGATCAACTTCGTCATGCAGGAGCGCGTGCCGGGCATGGAGCGCTGCCGCCTCATGTCGATGTGGGCCGGCCTCTACGACACGAACATGGTCGACCACAACGCGGTCCTCGGCGAGCACCCGCACTACGCGAATCTCCTGTTCGCGACCGGCTTCTCCGGCCACGGCGCGATGGAAGCCCCGGCTGCGGGCCTGGCGATGGCGGAGGTGGCGATGTACGGCGAGTACCGGACGCTGGATTGTTCGCCGCTGTCGATTGCGCGGTTCTGGGAGAACCATCCGATTCACGAGACGATTGTGATTTGAGCTGTTGAGCGATTGAGCGCTTGAGCTGTTGAGCTCAACGCCTCAACCGCTCAACGCCTCAACACCTCCAACCTCCCACTTCGGCCGCTCCCGATACCGGTCGTGAAACCAGACCCACTGCTCCGGCACGCGCCGAATCTGCTCCTCGATGACGCGCGTCATCCGCGCGGTGAGCTCGATCGGATCGCCGGTGGCCTCGAACGGCTCGTGAAAACGGATGATGTGCTTGCCGTTCGGCTGGCGTTCGACGAAGCCGGCAACGGCCAGCGCTTTCGTCCGGATCGCGAGCTTGGCGGGGCCGATCGGGGTGAGCGCGGGCTTGCCGAAGAACGGGACCTTGGCGCTTTCGACGCGCAGGCTCTGGTCGATGAGAAAGGCGAGGATGCCGCCGCGGCGCATCGACTGGATCATTTCGCGCGCGGCGCCGGCGGAGCCGCGGTCGATGGTGTGGACGCCGGCGCTGGCGCGGAGGTCGCTGATGTAGCGGTTGATGTCGGCCTCGTTCCGTTCGCGCTGCAGCACGCTGACCGGCAGTCCTTCCGAGGCCATGCCGACGCCGTAGGCGAGGCACTCCCAGTTGCCGCAATGGGCGGTGAAGACGATGACGCTGCGGCCCGCGCGCATCTGCTCGACCGTGCGATCGAAGCCGTCGTATTCGATGTAGTCGCCGAGGTTCTGCGCGTTGATGTTCGGCATCCAGAGGATCTCGAACACCGCCATTCCGAGGTGGCGGAAGGTCGCGCGGATGGTTTTGCGGCGTCGCGACGGAGTCCAATCCGGGAACGCGATCGTGAGGTTGTCGATCGCGCGCTTGCGATCGCGTCGCGCGACGAGCCACCCGAGGGTTCCGAGGACGACGCCGCAGCCGCGCGCGAATGAAAGCGGCAGCCGGCGCACGATCGCGCCGAGCGCTTTCAGGATCGCGTAGACGACGCGGCCTCTAAATGCTCTGCGCCTCTGGCTTGCCACTGATCAGTTCCTGGACCATCGCCTGCCATTCGCCACGCTCCTGCAGCAACCGTTCGACGACCTCGCGAAACGCGCCGCGTCCGCCCGCCGACGTGAGCTTCCATGTCGCCGCGCCGAGGACCTCGGGCGCCGCGTCGGAAGGAGCAGCGGAGATCGCGGCGCGCATCATCGGCGCGAGGTCGGGGAGGTCGTCGCCGGCGTAGAGGATCTGGTCGAACGTCACGCCGAGCTTCTGCGCGAGCTTCTCCGTCTCCTCCAGTTTGCTGACCGCGCTCTGCCGCAGCTCCTTGATGCCGAGCTCGCGCGCGCGGCGCTCGAGGGCGGCGGAGTGGCGCGACGTGATGAGCGCGACGGGGATGCCGGCCTTCTGCGCGAGCTTCACGCCGAGGCCGTCGCGGACGTTGAATTCTTTGATCTCGCGGTCTTCGCCGACGTAGATGATGCGGCCATCCGTCCAGACGCCGTCGATGTCGGAGACGATGAGCCGGATGTCGGAAGCTTTGGTCATGACGCGGCGCATCGTATCCTCATCGCATGACTTACGGCGACCAGCTCCGCGCTTCCATCGACCGCGCCACACCGCTGCTGCACGCGATGTCCGATGACGTCGCCTCGGCGCCGATCGCGCCGGGGAAATGGTCGCGCAAACAGCTCCTCGGGCATCTCATCGATTCGGCGACGAACAACCATCAGCGCTTCGTGCGCGTGGAGCCCGAGGGATTCAAGTACGACCAGAACTACTGGGTCGAGACGCAGCAGTACGCACGCGCGTCATGGCCGTCGCTCATCGCGCTCTGGCGCGAGTACAACCTGCATCTCGCGCACGTCATCGACGCGATGAACGACGAGACGCGCGCGACGCTCGACGCGCTGATCGCGGACTACATCCGGCATCTCGAGCATCACCTCGGACAGATCCTGACGTGAAGTGGCGGATCGCGGCCGTCGTAGTCCTGATCGCAATCGCGATCGTGCTGAGCGCGATCTATCCGACGCTTCGCCATCCGTTCCTGCTGTTCGCGCTCTGGCGATGACCACGCCGACGCATCTGCACTACGGCATCTACCGCCGGTTCGGCGGAGCGATGAATCCGTATCCGAGGCTGCGCGGGGCGGTCGCGGTGCGGCATACACGCGTGTGATCCAGTGGGGGTACAGGCGCCCCCGCCTGTACGGTCGCGAGCGTAGCGAGTGACTGCACCGTGGACAGGCGAGGGCGCCTGTCCCCCCACTGGACACCGGCTAGTGCCGGAAGTGCCGCTCGCCGGTGAAGACCATGGCCACGCCGCGCTCGTTCGCGGCGGCGATGACCTCGGCGTCGCGCACGGAGCCGCCCGGCTGGATGACGGCGCGCACGCCGGCGTCGGCGAGGATGTCGAGGCCGTCGCGGAACGGGAAGAAGGCGTCCGACGCGGCGAAGGTGCCGGCGGCGGGGAGGACCGACTTCATGATCGCCACCTTCGCCGCGTCGACACGGCTCATCTGACCGGCGCCGATGCCAACCGACTGCGACTCGTTGGTCAGCACGATGGTGTTCGATTTCACGTGCGCGCAGACGATCCACGCGAACTCCAGCCCCGCGAGCTCGGCCTCGGCCGGCTGTTTCTCCGTGACGACTTTCCACGACTCGCGTCCGCTGACACGGTCGGGACTCTGCGCGAGGATGCCGCCCGCGGCGCTGCGCAGCTCGAGGTCGGGGAGGGAGGCGGTGGTGGTGACGAGGCGGAGGTTCTTCTTTTTCTGCAGGAGCTCGCGCGCTTCGTCGGAGAACGACGGCGCGACGATGACCTCGAGGAACATCTCGCCGATCGCGCGCGCGCAGTCGGCGTCGAACTCGCGGTTCGCGCCGATGATCCCGCCGAATGCGGAGACGGGATCGGATTCGATGGCCGCCTTCAGCGCATCGATGAGCGAGTCGCGGCGCGCCACGCCGCACGGGTTGGTGTGCTTGATGATCGCGATCGCGGGCTCTTTGAATGCGTTGGCCAGGCGGATCGCGGAGTCGAGGTCGAGGAGGTTGTTGTATGAGAGCTCTTTACCGTGGAGCTGCTCGAATGGTTTCGCGCCGCGCGCGACGTAGAAGGCGGCGGATTGTTGGGGGTTTTCGCCGTAGCGGAGGTCCTGATGTTTCACGAGATCGAGGTGTAGGACAGGCGCCTCGCCTGTCCGGACAGGCGAGGGCGCCTGTCCTACACTGAGGAACTTCGCGATGGTCGTGTCGTAGGCGCTCGTCTTTTCGAACACGGCGATCGCGGCGCGCATCCGAAATTCAGCCGAGATCTCGCCTGACTCGAATTCCTTGAGGAAGTCGCCGTACAGCGACGGATCGCAGAGCGGCAGCACGTGCTTGTGATTCTTCGCGGCGGCGCGGAGCATCGACGGACCGCCGATGTCGATCTGTTCGATTGCTTCGTCGACCGTGACGCCTTCGCGGGCGATGGTTTGCTCGAACGGGTAGAGATTCACCACGACGAGATCGATGTTCGGGATGCCCTGCCGTTCGCAGTCGGCGACGTGCTCCGGCTTCGCGCGGTCGGAGAGGATCGCGCCGAAGACTTTCGGCGTGAGCGTCTTCACGCGTCCGCCGAGGATCTCGGGAGCGCCGGACCAAGAGGCGATCGGTGTGACCGGGACGCCGGCGTCCTGCAGGTGTTTCGCGGTGCCGCCGGTGGAGAGGATCTCGACGTTCTTCGCGGCGAGCGCGCGGGCCAGATCGAGGATGCCGGTTTTGTCGGAGACGGAGAGGATGGCGCGTTCAATGGACATCGAGCAGCAGATTGCCGCGGCGCAGTCCCGTCGCAGATCGAACGTCGCCTCCGGCTTCCTTCCAGATGTAGTAGTAGAGATTCACGAGGTCGGTGACGGCGTGCGAGTAGCAGACCGAGGCGATGCCGAAGGCCGTGGAGCGGTCGTCGAACGCCTCGGAGCTGCCAGCGCGCTCGTACTCCAGCTCGACGAGCGGATTGAATTTCGCGCTGCGGTTGAAGGTCCGGTCGAGCTGCCGCGGCACGTTGAAATTCGTGTCCAGTCCGTAAAAGACCGTGGGGAACTTCTTCATGCTGCGCTCGAAGTAGTGCTCGTAATCGCCGCGCGCCGGCGTGTTGGCCTCGGCCACGAGACGGGCGAGGACGCCGAGGCGCTCGATCAATTCGGACATCGGCTTGCGCGAATGGACGGCGGCGATCGCGGCGTTCGTTTCCGCCTGGATCTGCGCCCGCAGCTCCATGCTCGTCGTGGCACGGGAGAGGCCGTTCTGATAGTCGGCGTTGAACTGCTCGATCATGGCGCGCAGATCGGACGGAGCGAGCGCGGCCGCTTTCTTCGCGATCCGTTGATTGGATACGCGCGTCCAGGCATTGGCAGTGATCGGAATCAGGAAGACGAGGAGGAGGGCGGCGCGTTTCATCAGCCAACGCCATGGTACCAGACGAGTTTGCCCGGCATCTCGAGATGCTCTACGCGTGCCGCGCCTGCCCGAACGTCATCGGTCAGCCGGTGACCGGCGCCGTGCCGGACGCGCGCGTGATGCTCGTCGGCCAGGCGCCCGGACCGCACGAGCTCGAGCACGGAAAGCCGTTCGCGTACACCGCCGGCAAGCGTCTCTTCGGCTGGTTCGCGCAGCGCGGGATCAGCGAGGAGACGTTCCGCAAGCGCGTGCACATCGCGGCGGTGATCCGCTGTTTCCCGGGACGCGATGAGAAGGCGGGCGGCGACCGCGTGCCGTCGCCGGAGGAGATCGCGCGCTGCGGCGAGCATCTCGACCGCGAAATCGCGATGCTGAAACCGAAACTCGTGATCGCCGTCGGCACGCTCGCGTCCGCCGCGCTCATCGGGATCGCGCAGTTGAAGGACGCGGTCGGCCGCGTGCATCGCGCGACGCGCAACGGTCATCGCTTCGACGTCGTCGTCCTGCCGCATCCGTCGGGACGCTCGACGTGGCTCAACAAGCCGGAGAACGCGGCGATGCTCGAGCAGTCGCTGAATGCGATCACGACGCACGCCGCGTGGCGCTCGACGTTCAGGAGACAATGACCCGATGGACATGGGCTGGCGCTACCTGACCGCGGAGGACAAGCGGAACATTCTCCGCGGCATCCGCGACGGAAAGGCGTACGGCGGCCCGTACCACGTCGAGATCTATCCGGCCGATCGCTGCAACATCGACTGCTTCTTCTGTTCGACCGCGGCGATCCGCGGCACGGACGAGCTGCCGCTCGATCGCATGCTGGCGCTCATCGACGAAATGAAAGCGGCCGGTACGCGCGCCATCCGCTTCGCCGGCGGCGGCGAGCCGATGTTTCACCGCAAGTTCAAGGAGATCCTGCGCCGCATCGTCGAGGCGAAGATCCCGATCGAGAACATCACCACGAACGCGGTGCTGCTCGACGAGGAGGTCGCGGAACTGCTGACGCAGTGCTGCGACATGGTGACGGTCAGCCTCAACACCGCCGACGCCGAGTCGTACGCGTCGATGATGCAGACGCCGGCGCGCAACTTCGAGCGCGTGCTGAAGAACGTCCGCAACCTCGCGCGCATCCGGAAGAACCGCAGGCCGATCATCGACGTCCAGTTCCTCGTCTGGCGCGACAACTACAAGACGATCCCCGAGATGTACGCGCTGGCCCGCGATATCGGCGCCGACACGATTCTCTTCAACGGCCTCTCGTATCTCCCGCCGGAAAAACTGATGAGCGAGGAGCAGATCGCGGAGATGCTCGCGCTGTACGAGGACTTGGTCCGCGTCGACGAGTTCCGCGTGATCCGCAACATCAGCAGCTTCGAGCGCGACATCACGCCGGAGATCACGGCGATGATCGAGCGGCTCTCCGCCGAACGGCGCACCCGCGGCACGATCCGGCGGGCGCTCGATTTCGTGCGTCGCTCCGATTTCACGCTGGCCGAAAAGCTCCGGCATCGCGCGCGATTGCGCCAGGACGTTCACCTCGCGGACGAGGCGCGGAAGATCGACGACGCGTGCGTGATCGGCTGGTACTCGATGGTCGTGCGCAGCACCGGCGAGGTCGCGCCGTGCTGCATCCTGCAGGCGAAGTCGTCGGGGAACATCTTCCGCCAGCCGCTCGCCGAGGTCTGGCAGAGCGAGGCGTACGACGCGTTCCGCGGCGAGCTGACGGCGATCATCCGCGGCGGCGAGGAGTGGCGGCCGGAGGGGAGCGAGCAGGTCGTCGACGCGAACTGCGGCAAGCGCGGGACGTTCCTCTGCCCGATGCGCAGCTTCTACTACCTGCGCGACGCGGAGTTCATCCGGGAGGTCGGAGCGCTTTTTGGCTCGATGCGAGGTGCGTGATGTAGTCCATCTCCGCGTAAAGCGCGCGGATGGCGATGCGTGACTCGTAGATCAGCAGCATGCTCCCGGCGAAGAGCAGTCCCGCCCCCACGAATCCGAGCAACAGCGGGATCCACGCGAGCTGCAGCGACAGCAGCGCGATGACTCCGATCGACACGCTCGTCGCCACGAAGAGGCCGATCGCGGTGTAGAGCAGCGAGAGCGTGTGCTGCAGCATCCGCGCGCGCATCGTCGTCTTCGACAACTGGTTCATCAGCATCGAATGGCGCGACGCGTCGTTCGGTTCGAGCGTCTCCATCATCGGCAGGATCTCGCGCACGCGATCGACGGCGCGGATCAAGCGCGATGACGTCGTCAGGATCAGCGACCCCGAGGCGAGGATCAGCACCGCCGGCGTGATCATCGCCGACAGCACGCCGAGCGTCGCGGTCAGATCGCCGGGCGAGCTCATGACGCCGCCGCGAAGGCGTTGCGCGTGAGGTTCTCGTGGCCGCGCTCCGTGACCACGATGTTGTCCTCGATGCGGATGCCGCCGAACTTGCGGAACGAATCGACCTTCGACCAGTTCACATACTTCGTGTTCTCGCTGTTGGCCAGCTCCGTCAGCAGCGGCTCGATGAAGTAGAGACCCGGCTCGATGGTGAAGACGTGCCGCGGCTCGAGCTTGCGCGTGAGCCGCAGGTAGGGATGCCCTTCCGGCTTCTCGATCGCCTTGCCGGTGCGGTCGGCCATGAAGCCGCCGACGTCGTGCACCTGCAGCCCGAGGTAGTGGCCGACGCCATGCGGGAAGAAGGCGGAGCTGATGCGCTTGCCGACGATCTCGTCCGCCTCGAGCGAGACGAAGTCGAAGCGCGCGAGGATGTCGGCGATGCGGCGATGGGCGAGCATGTGCAGGTCGGGATAGTTCACACCCGGCTTGACCTCGTCGCAGATCGCCTGCTGCGCTTCGTCCATCGCGGCGACGAGGTCGTGGAACTCGTCGTGATCTTCCGCCGAGTACGTGCGCGTGATGTCGGACGCGTATCCGTTGAACGACGCGCCGGCGTCGATGAGGAACGAATGGCGGCGCTCGGGATCGAGGCGCTGCCGGTCGTGGAAGTAGTAGTGCAGCACGGACGCGTGCTCGTTGAGCGCGATGATGTTGCCGTACGGCAGCTCTTCCTCGGCGTGATGGGTCGCGCGGAGATACTCGACGTGCAGCTCGTACTCCGAGGCGCCGTTGCGGAACGCGCGCTCCGTGGCGCGATGTCCGCGCGCGCCGCGCTCGTTCGCGCGGCGGAGGCATTCGAGCTCGTAGTCGGTCTTCCACGCGCGATCGAAATGCAGCGCGTTGAGGACGTCCTCGGGGTTCTCTTCTCCTTCGCCGATCATCGCGACGCGTCCCGAGGAGGGGAAGTGCTGCTTCGCGTCTTCGGGATTGGCGATCATCCGGATATCGAAGTGCTCGACCCAGAAACCGACCGGCGTGTCGGCGGGCTTGTGCCAGTAGTCGACCGGCTGCCAGTAGATCAGGCGCGGTTTTTCACCCGGTGTGTAGACGATCCAGCAATGCGGGTTGTCGACGATCGGGACCCACGCCTTGAACTGCGGGTTCACCTTGAACGGGTAGTACATGTCGTCGAGGAACTGCAGCCGCTGCGCGCCGGCGTGGACGACGAGGTGATCGAACTTCGCGTCTCCGAGGGCCCGGTCGGCGCGCTGCTTCAGCGTCGCGATGTGGTCGGAGTAGAGGGAGTCGAGGCGGTCCGTCATGGCCGCGAACGATAGCAGAGGACGGCGGATGGCGAACCGCGATCGCTACTCGAATTTCTCCATCTCGTGACCGCGGCACGACGGGCAGAACGGCAGTTTCACCTCGGTCGTGTAGCCGCAGTCGGGACAGACGTAGTAGGCCTTCGCCTCTTTCATCTTCGACAGGTTGCGGCTCGCGTCGTTGTCGAGGTTGAGGTGCTCGGTCTCCGTGTCGCGCGTCGTGTCGAAGAGCTTCGCGGCTTCTTCGTCGCCGGCGGCCTGCGCGTCATTGAACGCGGCGAGGTAGCTGTCGTCGCGCTCCTGCTTCTCGGCGTTGATCGCGTAGCGGAGGTTGTCGCTGGTCGAGTTGACGGCCGGCTGCGGCGGATCGGCGACCGGCGTCCTGATGCCGCGCGACTCGAGGAACTTCTCGAAACGCGTTGCATGCACCTGCTCCGCCTTCGCCTCGGCGTGGAAGAGCGCGGCGACGCCGAGGTAGCCCTCCTCGGTGGCGCGCGCGGCGAACGCTTCGTAACGGGCCGCCGCGGCGCGCTCGTTCTGCAACGCGGTGAGCAGCGAGCGGGTGACCATCGGATTCGTCATCTTGCCCGCGCCGTTGAAGAGAAGCAGTACGGCCAGGGCGATCACGATTCGTTTCATGACGGACTCCTTTCGCACAACAGCTACGCCGCTTGCGACAAAGAGTCGAGGTCGGGTGACCGGAGGGGATGTGATGACGATACAAATGCCCGGGACGAAAGCATCTCCAGTCGTGCCACCGGCGATGCCTCCGCCCGGACCGCCGGCCATCTTCGACGCAGGTGCCTGCTCCTTTGCCGCTTCCGACCGACGCGCGCTAGCTTACGTTTATCGCAATAAATAAGCGAATTACGTTGCAAAATGTGCAAACGGACCGAAGCGTGGAATCCGCTACGATTCACGGATGCTGAATCGCATCGTCGTGCCGCTCCTTCTTTCGCTGTTCGCCGTCGCCGTCTTCGCCGCCGAACCGAACGTCTATCCGATGCAGGAAGGCTTCGTCGACGCGCGCGGGGCGCTCATCTACTACAAGGCTCTCGGCAAGGGCGATCCGCTGGTGATCGTGCACGGCGGCCCCGGCGCGAGTCACGACTACTTTCTGCCGTGGCTCCTCCCGCTCGCGCGCCACAACCGCGTGATCTTCATCGACGAGCGCGGGTCAGGAAAGTCGGAGAAGCTCGAGGATGTGAAGCAGTACACGGTCGAGAACATGGTGGAGGACGTCGAAGCCGTGCGGCGCGCGCTCGTCCTCGGCAAGATCAATCTCCTCGGACATTCCTACGGCGGCGTGCTGGCGCAGGCGTACGCGCTGAAGTACCAGTCGCACCTCAACCATCTCATCCTGGCCAGCACGTTCTCGTCGACGAGCGCGATGAACGACGTCTTCGTCCGCATGAAGCAGAAGATGCCGGCGGAGCTGCGCGAGCGGATCGACAAGATGGAGAAGGAGGGCGTCTACGGCCACGGCAAGCCGTACGAGCAGAATCGCTACACCTCCGACTACATGGTCGCGGCGTGGGGCGAGGGCTACTTCCCGTACCTCTACCAGAATCATCCCGACCCGACGTTCGAGCCGGCCGCCGGCGGGCCGTCCTGGGATCTCTATCGCGAGATGTGGGGATCGACGGGTGAGTACGTGATCGACGGCAACCTGAAGTCGGTCGAGTACACGGAGCGGCTGCCGGCGATCAAGGTGCCGACGCTGATCACGGTGGGCGATCACGACGAGTGCGAGCCGTCGCTGTCGGAGACGATGCACGCGAAGATCAAGGGCTCGAAGCTGGTCGTGCTGCCGAAGAGCGGACACATGACGTTCGTCGATCAGCCGCGGATGTTCATCGAGGCGGTGGACAACTTTCTCCATCACTGAACGTAACTCCTGATGTGAAGAAGTGGATCGTCGCGCTCGTGGTGATGTTCGCCTGCGTGGAGAGGCAGGCGCCTCACCTGCCGAGTCCCTCCACGAAGATGCGCGTCATCGTCGCGGGCGATTCCGTTGCGCACGGAGAAGGGGATGAGTCGCGCCTCGGCTTCGCCGGGCATCTCGACCGCGAGCTGACGCGTCTCGGGATCGCGCATCAGGCGACGGTCGATCTCGCGATCAGCGGCTCGCGGACGCGGCAGCTCGCGCGTGTGCTCGCGCGATCGCGTGCAGTCGTGGCGAAGGCCGACGCAGTCGTGCTCTCCATCGGCGGCAACGATCTGTACGGCGATTCGCGTGCGCGGCTGCTTTCGCTGATCGCGCCGGAGGTGATGATGGACCTCGCCGTGGAACGGATCGCGTCGATCGTGCGCACGGTCGAGCGGGAGAGTCAGGCGAGAATCGTTCTCCTCGGCGTCTACGATCCGTACCGCAATCCGCGGCTCGACGAGTACGTGAGTCTCTGGAGCGCGAAGCTGCTCCAGCGTTTTGCCGATGACCGGCGCGTGTCGGTCGTCACCATCGCCGATCTCTGTGTCGGGCGCCGGCGCATCAGCCCGCTCGACGGGTTTCATCCGAATGCGGACGCGTACGAGCGGATCGCGCGGCGCGTGGCCGAGGCGATGTAGCTACTCGATCAGCTTCTTGTAGGTCGCCTCGTCGCGCAGCGCTTCGAGATCGGGATCGGCCGAGGCCTGTTTCTTCAGCTTCGGATTCAGTTTCAGCGCCTTCGCCAGGGCATCGAGAGACTCGGCTCGTTTGCCGGCGGCGAGGCGGATCACCGCGAGGTCGTAGAGCAGCTCCGGATTCTGCGGCGCGAGCAGTGCCGCGCGCTCCTGTGCGACGAGCGCCTCGGCGAAGCGCTTGTGCGTGAAGGCGGTCCAGCCCTCGTTCCAGGCGTAGTTCATCTCCGCGAGGTCGAGGAGGCGTCCGAGCTCGTGGAACGGATCGGCGTGATCGTCGACGCGGATGTCGATCGCGCGGTCGCTGTTGCCGTTGTAGCCAGCCCCTTCCTTCACCACGATCAGCACGGCCGACTGCCGTCCGCGCGAATCGCCGCCCGCCGCGTCGCCCGCGCTGAGCGCCGCGAACATCCGCCGCGCCAGCGTCCCCTTCGTTTCAAGGAAAGTTTTCTCCATCGCCGCGACGACCGCCTCGCCGGTGAGGATGTTTCCCTGCACGGCGTAATTCGGTCCGCTCCGTCCGCCCGCCCAGGAGTTGCACTTCGGGCCGCTGTAGGTCGCGGAGCTGCCGTCGCCGGCGACGATGCCGAGCTGGCGCGCGCTCGGGTCGGCATCTTCGCGGATCAGTATCTTCAGCGTCTCCTCGGCCGTCGCGCCGCGTTCGAGCAGCTCGAGGCCGCGCGGACCGAACGTGACGTTCGCATTCGCCTGCGTCGCCACTGCTCCCGCGGTCGCATCGGCGTAGGGAACGACGCTGCCGACGCTGAAGAAGCGGGAGGCGACGGCGACGCCGAGCTCTTTCGTGTTCGGATCGCGGGCGACGATGGAGAAGGTGGCGACGTCGTGCGCGCGAGCCGTGGCGGCGATGAAGAGGAAAGCGAGGAGTGCTTTGCGCATGCCGCGATTCTACGGCTCTGACTGGAGTCCCGAGCGAAGTCGAGGGACCAAGGGCGGCGCTCGCGACGCGTGAGGCACGTGCGCCGCACATGGCGAATGCGGCGCGGCGCCGCCGTTGATGCCTCGACTTCGCTCGGCATGACGGGGCATACAAAAAATCGAGCCCCGGCTTTTGGCCGGGGCTCGATCGGTTAGGAGAAGTTCTGGATTAGCGGGTCTTGACGCAGCCGCCGTTGGCGTTCGACCACTCGTACTGGTAGCCGTAGCCGCCGGTGCCGATGAACGGCGTCGGGGACCACGCGCACTTGTCGTCGGCTTCGTAGCCGCGACGATCGAACCACGCATTGCCGAGGGCGTCGGTGACGGCCTCACGGGTCTCGTGGCAAACGAAGTGCTCCTGGTTCTGGGCATTGGTGAAGCCCGCGACCTTGCAGCCCGAGCAGCTCGGGTACGGCTCGATCGAGTACTTCACGCGCTTGCCGGCCGCGTCGGTGTAGTTGTAGTGGTAGGCGCAGTAGGCCAGGTTCGGGCCGCCGCAGGAGGTCGACGAACCGTCGGACGAATAAGAGCTGGCCGGGAGGAAGACTTCGTAGATGGCGTTGTAGTCGACGCCGTTGGCCGCGACGTACTTCTTCACTTCCGACTGAACGATCGCGTCGGTGACGTTGGTCGGCGGGGTGGTGGTGTCGAACATGTCGGCCTGGCCGACGAGCGAGCCGGTGGCGATGTTGCCGTAGCCGCTGACCGGGTCTTCGCCGTAGTACTGGGTGATCGTGTTGTACTCACCGGTGGTGCCGAACTGATTGCGGAACGCCTGCATCTCGGTCGCGTACGCGTGATCGGCTCCGCCCGTGGCGAAGGAAGGACCCCAGAAGATGAGAACGACATTGGCATTGCGGATGACCACGCCGCCCGTGTGATAGCTGATTCCACCACCAGCGCCGCCGCCACCGGCGAACTTGCTGGGAGTCGCGACGGGAATCCGGTTGAGCTCAACAGGCTGTTCCTGAGCAAAGGCAGAGGCCGCGAGTGCGGCAGTAAAAACGAACGCCAGAGCCTTCTTCATTTTTTTGGGTCCCTCTCCTAATTTGTTGTTTTCAATTTTTTGACGCTGGGTTAACGACAGTTCGCTCTTAGAGCAACGCCGCTGCCAGACGTCATCACATCGCTAAGTGATTGAAAGTAAAGGGAGAGGTGATTTGGCGCACTGCTTCTTGGGTCAACGTTGACCCCTTTGCGGGTCAAATAGGCTGCTCAGGATCTGACCCGAGGGTCAGCATCTGATCGATTGAAAGCAGCTTTTCTTCGCCACTGTCGTTGCGAAATAGCGCGTGGTACCAGCCTTTGACCGCGATCGGGGTCAGCGTTTCCCCGCTCAGGCGGAGCGGGCGGCGATTCGCCACATTGATGAACATCTTTTCGTACGCGGACCGGCTCAGTCGGGACGAGGGCGTGTAGAGCCGCGTGCGGCGATCAGGCGAGCGGCGTTTGTGACCGCGGCGGTCGATCGCTTCACCGCGCCACGGCGGCGCGAGCTCATCGACATCGGCGCTCCGCCGTCCCGCCTGGAAGTTCTCGAGCTCCGGCAGGACCGAGCCCCACCTCACGGAACGGCCGACGTCGTCGTAGGCCGGCGGACGATCGGAAAGATCGAGCAGCGACGGCGTCTCGCCGCGCAGGAGCGCGAAGAGCAGCCGCTCACTGAACGCGTCGGCATGCGTGCGGATCGAATCGTGGAAGTGCTCCGCGATCTGCAGTGCGATCGCCCGCAGCGACATCGTCCGGCCGTCGGTCACCGGCCAGACCTCGTCGTCGATCGGCGTCGTGAACGGATTGCGCGGGAAGTGGTAGTCGCGTGTCACCCAGCCGTTGCGCGCCGGGTGGCGCGCGGGCTCGACGCCGGCGATCAGCGGCAGATCGTCGAGCATGTCGACGCGATACGACGGCCACGCGATGACGGCGCGGGTGATGCCGGTGATCAGCGCCATTGTCGCGGCCATCAGTCCGGGATCGGGCGTGAAGTCGAGTGTGATCTCGATGCGGTCGCGCCGCGGACGGACGCCAATGCCGCTCGATCCGCGATTCAGCCCGGTGACGATCACCGGCACCGGCAGCAGGTGCGCGAGCAGCAGCGCGAGCTTCTGGATCGTCCGGTTGCGGCCGCGCTCTTCGCGCGTCAGCTCGAAGGAGATGTTGCAGTGACAACTGAAGGCCTGCAGGCGGACGCGATGTCCATTGCGCGATTCCCAGGCATCGAGCTGATCGCGTACGAAGGCGATCTGCTCCCAGACGCTCCGCACCGCGCGGGCCGTGCACTCGGGTGCGATCTCGATGACCGGCGTCACGACCTCGATCACGCCGCCGTCGAAGTAGAGCGCGCCGCCGGTCGGAAGCTGCAGCGATTTCGACGTCCGCTTCATCAGCGGCAGGTCGGTGAAGGCCGACGGCGTCCGCCAGTATTCTTCGGGGATCACTTCTTCATCGTCGACGAAGGTCTTGAACTCGGCTTCGAGTCCGATGACCGGCAGGGCGAGTTGTTTGATGTAGGGGAAATCCATATGGAGCTGAAGGCCCCATACCGCAAGGATCGAACCAGCCGTTGTGGCTCGTGGAGAAGGCGGAGCGACCAACGCCGCCGGCCGGGCCGGCTACGTATCCAGTCTGAAGTAGACCGTTAGCTCGTGGACGACTTCTCGCGCTTCGCCGTCCTTGATCATCGGCTTGAAGCGCCAGTTGCGGATCGCCTTCACGGCGACGTCCGCAAACAGCGACCGCTCGGGCGGCGTCAGCACCGTCACTTCCTTCACGCGTCCGTCCTTGCCGATCTTGTACTTCACGACGAGCTGGTCTTCCCAGTGACGCAGCCGCGCATCCTCGGGATACTTCGGATAGACCTGCGAGACCGGATACATCGGCAGCGGCTTGTCGCGCTCGACGACGACCGGCGCATCTTTCGGGATGCCGCCGATGACGCCGCCGGTCTGGCCGCCGAGGTCGCCGCCGACGACGCCGGTCGGTGTCCCTCCGACGACGCCGCCTTCGATCCCCCCTTCGACGCCGTTCACCACCGCGCCGGCGACCGTGGTCGTCATCTCCGGTTTCGGCAGTTCATTGAGCACGACCGGGATGACGTCGGGGATGATCGTCGGTGCGACGTTCTCCGGCAGCTTGGCGGGAGCGAGCGTCTGCGTGACGGGGGTGAGT
>Ga0068864_100000124_pt1 | contig 75383 bp, 74 predicted proteins | sample KBSSwiS72_FD_66586 | JGI IMG/M metagenome (GOLD analysis project Ga0068864, IMG submission 66586) | Switchgrass rhizosphere microbial communities from Kellogg Biological Station, Michigan, USA - KBS Switchgrass S7-2 | ecosystem: Host-associated > Plants > Roots > Rhizosphere > Soil ...
AAGTATCTCCGTCATGCCGGACTTGTTCCGGCATCCACCGGGCCACATTCTCCACCTTTCGGCGGTTCGGGACACCGGCTCAGTGGATGCCGGAACCAGTCCGGCATGACGATTTTGGAACAAGTTGGAATAAAAACTATTGTATTACAATGATATATATAACTAACTTAGCGCCTATGGGCCTTCGCCGGGGACGACATTTGCTCGAAGGTCGCCAACGAGTTCAGAAGCGCGATCGGGGGTCGTGCCGGCATTTCGCAACGGTTCGCGGGAGCGAGGCTGTGAGCCGCATTCAATGATAGCGCCCATGAGGGGCCGACTTGATCACCGCCGCGCCGCCGCCTAGCGATTGCCGCATGACCGCGCCCGCCGACCTCCCCGACGAAGCCACCGCCGCCGCCGAGCTGGAGCGGCTCGCCGCCGAGATCGCGCGGCACAACCGGCTCTATCATACCGAGGATGCGCCGGAGATTTCCGACGCCGAGTATGACGCGCTGATGCGGCGCAACGCCGTGCTGGAGGCGGCATATCCGCAGCTGATCCGCGCCGATTCGCCGAGCCGCCAGGTGGGCGCGGCGCCGGCCGGGCACCTCGCCAAGGTCGCCCATGCCAGGGCGATGATGAGCCTCGAAAACGCCTTCTCGGCCGAGGAGGTGAGCGAGTTCGTCGCGCGGGCGCGGCGGTTCCTCAGCCTTGCGGCGGACGAGCCCGTCGCGCTGACCGCCGAGCCCAAGATCGACGGCCTGTCCTGCTCGCTGCGCTATGAGCGCGGGCAGCTGGTCCAGGCGCTGACCCGCGGCGACGGCGCGGTCGGCGAGGACGTCACCGCCAATGTCCGCACGATCGGCGACATTCCCGAGCGGCTGTCGGGCAGCGCGCCGGCCGTGTTCGAGATCCGCGGCGAGGTATACATGGCCAAGGCCGATTTCGTCGCGCTCAACGCCCGGCTGCTGGCCGAGGCCGAGGCGGCGGGCGACGCAAGCAAGGCGCGCCAGTTCGCCAACCCGCGCAATGCCGCCGCCGGGTCGCTGCGCCAGAAGGATGCGAGCGTCACCGCGAGCCGCCCGCTGCGCTTCCTCGCGCATGGCTGGGGCGAAGTCTTGCCGGCGGCCGGGGCGATACCCGGCGACACGCAGCTCGACGTGATGCACGCCATCGCCGACTGGGGCGTGCCGGTCAGCGACCTGCTGATCCGCGCCGCCGACGCAGATGCCGCGCTGGCGCATTATGCCCGCATCGAGGCCGCGCGCGCGGAACTGCCGTTCGATATCGACGGCGTGGTCTACAAGGTCGACCGGCTCGACTGGCAGGCGCGGCTCGGTGCGGTGGCGCGCGCGCCGCGCTGGGCACTGGCGCACAAATTCCCCGCCGAGCGCGCCCAGACCACGCTGGAGCGGATCGACATCCAGGTCGGCCGCACCGGCAAGCTGACCCCGGTCGCGCGGCTCACGCCCGTCACGGTCGGCGGCGTGGTGGTGACCAATGCGACGCTGCACAATGCCGACGAGATCGAACGGCTCGGCGTGCGCCCGGGCGACCGCGTCGTGCTGCAGCGCGCCGGCGACGTCATCCCGCAGATCGTCGAGAATTTGACGCGCGACGCACCGCGCGCGCCCTGGACCTTCCCGACGCGCTGCCCGGAATGCGATTCCGACGCGGTGCGCGAGGAAGGCGAGGTCGACATCCGCTGCACCGGCGGGCTGATCTGCCCGGCGCAGCGGATCGAGCGGCTGCGCCATTTCGTCAGCCGCGGCGCGCTCGATATCGAGGGGTTGGGCCTCAAGCAGATCGAGGATTTCTTCCATGACGGGCTGATCCACGGGCCCGCCGACATCTTCCGTCTGAGCGAGGAGCAGCTGCTCGCGCGCAAGAAGGACGGGCGGGTCTGGGCCGCCAATCTGCTCGCCGCGATCGAGGCCAAGCGCGCGCCCGACCCGGCGCGCTTCCTGTTCGGGCTCGGCATCCGCCATGTCGGGTCGGTGACGGCGCGCGACCTGGTCAAGGCGTTCGGCACGGTCGAAAAGGTCGCCGAGGTCGCGACGCGCGCCGCCGCCGAGCCCGAGGCGCGCGCCGAGCTGGAGGCGGTCGACGGCATCGGCCCGGTCGTCGCCGAAGCGCTGATCGACTTCTTCGCCGAGGAGCATAACCGCATCGCCTGGGCGGATCTGTTGTCGCAGGTGCGACCGATGCCGTTCGTCAGCGAACAGCGCGACTCGGCGGTCAGTGGGCAGACCCTGGTGTTCACCGGCAGCATGGAGACGCTCAGCCGCGACGAAGCCAAGGCGCAGGCCGAGATGCTCGGCGCGCGGGTCGCCGGATCGGTCTCGGCCAGGACCGACCTGGTGATCGCCGGGCCGGGCGCCGGATCGAAGCTGAAAAAGGCCGCCGAACTGGGCATCCGCGTGATCGACGAGGCGGAATGGGCAGCGATCGTCGCCGCAGCGCGGTGATGCTTTTTTGCAACGCAATATGATTCGTTAATCCGTAACGCCTGCAACCAGTTGACTGTCATCCAGCCGACATATTTACCGGGCAGAAGCGCGTTCGTGATGCGGTGGTGCGGGCGCCGCGCGATCAAATTCGGTCCAGGGCCGATTCTTACAGGGGACTATCATGCGTCATCATCTGCTTTTAGGCGTGGCTGCGGTCGCGCTCATCGCTCCCGTTGTGGCGAGCGCGCAGGAAACGACATCGTCGATACGTGGCACGGTGACCTCGGAGGGTGCTCCCGTCGCCGGCGCCGAGGTTACCGTCGTGAACGTTCCGACAGGCTCGCGCTCGACCGCAACCACCGACCAGTCCGGTTCGTTCAACGTTACCGGTCTGCGCGTCGGCGGGCCCTACAGCGTATCTGTCACCAGCCCGTCGGGCACCGCAAACGTGAGTGACATCTTTACTGACGTCGGCCAAGCCTTCGAGGTTCCGATTGCGTTGAGCAGCAGTGCAGGTCCCGAGGTGGTCGTCACGGCCGCGTCGATTTCGCGCGCGGGCAGTGTGTCGCAGGGTCCCGCGACCGTCCTCACGAGCGCGCAGATCGCCAATATCGCCACTACCAACCGCGACATTCGCGACCTCGCGCGTCGCGACCCATTTGCGCGTCTCGATGACACGCCCAGCGGCGGCCGCGCTGTGTCGTTCGCCGGCCAGAACGCCCGTTTCAACAAGTTCTCTGTCGATGGCGTGCCCATTACCGACAATTTCGGTTTGAACCCCGATGGCCTGCCCAGCCGCCGCTCGCCGATTCCGCTCGACGCGATCGGTCAGTTTCAGACCAAAGTTGCGCCGTATGACGTACGCGAAGGCAACTTCCAGGGCGGCGCGATCAACATCATCCTGCGTTCGGGCAGCAACACTTTCCAAGGCACCGGCTTCTACAGCCTTACCAACGATCACCTGACCGGCAAGAAGACCAAGGCTGGCCCTGGCGTGCCCACCGGCGTCGTCACGCTGCCCAGCTTCAAGAGCCAGGATTATGGCGTCGAACTGTCGGGTCCCATCATCAAGGACAAGCTCTTCTTCATGGTTGCCGGCGAGCGCATTCGCGCCGGCACCCCGATTCCCGAAGGGCCGACCGACAACAACGCCGGCACCGCTATTAGCGGCATTAGTCAGGCGCAGGTCGATCAAGTCGTCGCGATTGCCAAGTCGAAGTATAACTACGACGCAGGCGGTGTGCTCAACAACTCCAACGACATGGATGATCGTGTCGTTGCCAAGCTGGACGCCAATCTGTCCGACACGCAGCGCGCGTCGTTCACTTACAGCTACACCAAGGATTCGATCCAGTTTAACCAGAACACCTTCACCTCCGCCCCTCCGGGCCTGGGTCTGTCGTCGGACGGCTATATCTCGTCCAACCGCCTGCACACCGGCGTATTCCAGTTAAACTCCGACTGGTCGGACGATTTCTCGACCGAAGCGCGCGCCTTCCTGAAGGATTACAAGCGCGGTCAGGATCCGATCATGGGTCGAGGCTTTGCGCAAATCCAGGTCTGCGACGCGCCGACGTCCGACCGTTCCAACCCCGGTTCTGCCGGGGCCTCGGCGTCGATCAGCTGCCAATCCGGATTCTCCACGATCACGATCGGCCCGGACATTTCGCGTCAGACCAACGCGCTGACCAGTCGCACCTGGGGTGGCTCGCTCGCCGGACGGCTGCATCGCAACAATCACGACCTGAAGTTCTTCACCGACTTCTCGACGACGAGCATTTTCAACGCCTTCCTCCAGCGCAGCGCTGGCGACTACTATTTCGACTCAATCGCTGATTTTCAGGCGGGCAATGCCCAGCGGCTGCGTTACGGCAACGCGATTCCGACGCTGAATCCGAACGACGCGGCCGCCAACTTCGGCTATCAATCCTACGCTTTCGGCATCCAGGATTCATGGCGCGTCAGCGACACGTTCAATATCTCGTATGGCATGCGATACGACATGTACGGCGGCAAGAGCCGCGCGGCGCTCAACCCCAATTTTGTGGCACGCTATGGCTTCACCAACAACGCCTATATCAGCGGCCGCGGCGTGTTTCAGCCGCGCATCGGCTTTGATTTCAAGCCGGTCAACAATCTGAGCATCCGCGGCGGCGTCGGCATATTCGCAGGCGGTTCGCCGGACGTGTATATCTCGAACAGCTTCTCGAACACGGGTATCCTGACGAATTCGATCGATGTCCGTCAGATCAACGACAACACTTATACGGGTGCGACCCAGGCGCAGGGCGCCGCGATCCTAACCGCCGTAAACGGTGCCACAATCAGCTCCACGGCCAACACCGTATTGTTGAATGGTACCGTCGCCACAACGTCGTCTACCAACGCACTCGACCCGAAGTTCAAGCTTCCCAACCAATGGCGCGGCACGCTGTCGACGGATTACCGGATGGACCTGGACGGGTTCGGCAAGTGGAACTTCGGTGTCGATCTGTTCTACTCGCGCGTGCGCCAACAGGTCCTGTTTACCGACCTGCGCGTCGTCAAGAACGGCTTGCTTACCCCGGATGGCCGTCCGCGCTACTCGCCGGTCACGACCTTCACTGATACCAACTCGGACATATTCCTGACCAACACTAACAAGGGTCGCAGCTACGTTGCCGTGCTGCGCGCCGACGCACGGTGGTCGTTCGGCCTGAGCGCGGGTGCCAGCTTTACCTATCAGAATGTCAAGGACCAGGCGCCGGCGACCTCGTCGACCGCCTCGTCCAACTATGCGAACGGCGCGTTTGAAGACCCGAACATCGTTCAGTACGGCACCTCGAACGATGAGGTTAAGTACAACATAAAATATAACCTCACCTTCGATCACGCCTTTTTCGGCGATTACAAGACCACCTTCGCCTTGTTCGGCGAAACGCGTATCGGGCACCCTTATAGCTTCACCTTCCTGGACTCGGCCTCACGTAGCACCGTATTCGGTACGATTGGCTCGGGTTCCCGTTATCTTCTGTACGTCCCGACGTTCGGTACCGATGCCAAGGTGTCGTACAGCTCAGCGGCCGACCAGGCAGCGATCGAGGGCTATTTCCAGTCCATCGGCCTGGGCAAGTATCAGGGCAAGGTTGCGCCGCGTAACGGCTTCCACTCCGCGTGGTTCACCCGCCTCGATCTCCACCTAGCGCAGGAAATTCCGGCGTTCATCGGCAAGTCGCGTGTGACGGTGTTTGCCGACATCGACAACTTCACCAACCTGCTCAACAAGAATTGGGGACAGGTTCTCGAATACGCCTTCCCGTACAACGTCTCGCCGGTGCGGGTTACCTGCTTGACCGGCACGGTACCGACAGGTGCGACGCCGGGTGGCCTCATCCCCAACGGTGGCGGTGCCACCTACGCGCCCGCTGCGACAACTTCGACACAGGCATGCGCGCAATATCGCTACTCGCCGGCGACGACCTCGGCCGGTGCATTCGTGGCACCAACCGACACGATCTATGCGCGTCAGTCGCTCTACTCAATCCGCGTCGGCGTTCGCTTCTCCTTCTGATAGTCCGAGCAGGACAGAAATCGGCCGCCGTCCCTCGGGACGGCGGCCTTTTTCCTGCCCGCGCGGCAGGGGCGCCGGCCGGGCTTTGCGCTCTCCCGTCACCCGGGGTAAGACACCCCCAATGCCGCTGATCGCCACGCCCACCATCTTCCAACGGCCGTTCTTCGAGAACAAGGCGCGCGCCTTCTGGCGGCTGCAGGCGGCGGGTTGGGGGGGCTATCTGATCCTGCGCAGCGTCGCGGGCATTTCCAACGGGCTGTCGCTCGAGGTGGTCGGGCCGGTGATCATCGAATCGATCGTCGGCTATTGCATCACGCTGCTGCTCTCCACGCTGTACGGCTATTACCGCCGCCAGCCGCGGCTCGCCGCGATCATCCTGACGATCCTGACGCTGGCCGTCGCGACCCTGCTCTACGCCATCCTCGACGCGTTCAGCTTCTCGGCGATCAAGCTGTCGAGCCCGGGGCTCAACCTCAACCTGGTGCTCGGCACGATCTTTCTCAACTTCACCGTGCTGGCCGGCTGGTCGGCGCTGTATTTCGGGATCAATTTCTACCTGATCGTCGAGGACCAGATCGACCAGCTGCAACGGCTCGAGAACCAGGCCTCGACCGCCGCGCTGACCATGTTGCGTTATCAGCTCAACCCGCATTTCCTGTTCAACACGCTGAACTCGATCTCGACCCTGGTCCTGCTCAAGCAGACCGAGCGCGCCAATGCCATGCTCAGCCGGCTGTCGTCGTTCCTGCGCTATACCCTCGCCAACGAGCCGACCGCGCACGTCACGCTGGCGCAGGAGGTCGAGACGCTGAAACTCTATCTCGAGATCGAGAAGATGCGCTTCGAGGAACGGCTGCGCCCCAGTTTCGACATCGACATCCGCGTCTCCAAGGCCCGCCTGCCCTCTTTGCTGCTCCAGCCGCTGGTCGAGAATGCGATCAAATATGCCGTCACGCCGCAGGAAGATGGCGCCGAAATCGCGGTCGTCGCGCGGCTCGCCGGAGACAAGGTGCAGATCGCCGTATCGGACACCGGACCGGGCTTGCATGAAATGAAACCGCGGCCATCCCTTTCAACCGGGGTCGGCCTCGCCAATATAAAGGAGCGACTGGCGCAGGCCTATGGCCCCGACCATCGCTTCGAGACGCGGTCCATACCGGGCGGCGGGTTCGGGGTGGAGATCGAGATTCCGTTCCAGCTCGAGGAACCGACAAGAGAGGTCGCATGACGATTCGAACGATTTTGGTGGATGACGAGCCGCTGGCGATCCAGGGCCTGGAGCTCCGCCTGCAAGCTTTCGACGATGTCGAGATCGTCGAGAAATGCCAGAATGGCCGCGAGGCGATCCGGGCGATCAAGACGCACAAGCCCGACCTGGTGTTTCTCGACATCCAGATGCCGGGCTTTGACGGCTTTTCGGTGGTGCAGGGCCTGATGGAGGTCGAGCCGCCGCTGTTCGTGTTCGTCACCGCTTATTCCGACCATGCGTTGAAGGCGTTCGAGGCGCAGGCGGTCGATTATCTGATGAAGCCGGTCGAGGAATCGCGGCTCGCCGACACGCTCGACCGGGTGCGCCAGCGGCTGACCGAGAAGCGCGGCGTCGAGGAAGTCGAGAAGCTGCGCGAGGTGCTGGCCGATGTCGCCCCCGAGGCCGCCGCCGAGATCGCCGATGGCGGCGACGCGGTGCAGGCCAACCGGTTCGAGAAGCTGATCAACATCAAGGACCGCGGGCAGATTTTCCGCGTCGATGTCGACACGATCGAGCGCATCGACGCGGCCGGCGATTATATGTGCATCTATACCGGCGACAACACGCTGATCCTGCGCGAGACGATGAAGGACCTGGAAAAGCGCCTCGACCCGCGCCGCTTCCAGCGCGTGCACCGCTCGACCATCGTCAATCTCGACCTGGTGAAAGAGGTCAAGCCGCACACCAATGGCGAATGCTTCCTGGTGCTGGCGTCGAATGCGCAGGTCAAGGTGTCGCGCAGCTATCGCGACGTGGTGGCGCGCTTCGTTCACTGAAGAATACCCCTTCTCCCTTTGGGAGAAGGTGCCCCGAAGGGGCGGATGAGGGCAGGTTATGATCGTTGCGGTCTATTCGGCCCTCACCCTTCCCATCGCGCAGCGATGGGCCCCCTCCCTCTCCCGAAGGGAGAGGGAGAAGAAGAAGCTCCTTGGGAAAAGCTCCGATCTGGGTTAATCAGCGTCCGCTTTCTGCGGGGGCGGAGCGAGACCGATGAGCGACAAGTCTGCCATTTTCGCGCGGCTGCACCAGCCCGGCGATCCGGTGATCCTCTATAATGCCTGGGACGCGGGCAGTGCGCGCGCGGTAGTGCGCGCCGGGGCGAAGGCGGTGGCGACGGGCAGCTGGTCGGTCGCCGCGGCCTGGGGCTATGACGATGGCGAGCAGGTCCCGCTCGAGCTGGTGCTGACCAACGCCACGCGCATCGCCGATGCGGTCAGCCAGCCGGTGACGATCGATTTCGAGGGCGGCTATGCCGTCGCGCCCGACGCGGTGGCGGCGAACATGGCGCGGCTCGCGCTGACCGGGGTCGCCGGGTGCAATTTCGAGGACCAGGTGATCGGCGGCGACGGGCTGCACGACATCGACACCCAGGCGAAACGCATCGCGGCGGCGCGGCGCGGCGCGGGGGACGCCTTCTTCATCAACGCGCGCACCGACATCTTCCTGCACGCCGCGCAGGACAGCCATGACGCGGCGATGGTCGATGCGGCGATCGCCCGCGCCCATGCCTATGCCGCGGCCGGCGCGAGCGGCTTTTTCGCCGCCGGCCTGGCTGACATCGCGCTGATCCGGAAATTGTGCGCGGCGGTGACGCTGCCGGTCAACGTCATCCCGCTGCCCGGCGGGCCCGACGCGCGCGCGCTGGCCGCGGCCGGGGTGGCGCGGATCAGCTATGGCCCGCGGCCCTATCGCACGATGATCAAAAACGTCGAGGAAGCCGCGCAGGCGGCGTTCAACTGGGACGCTCAGACCGAGCCGGCCGCGCCGCGGCCTAGTCCGCCGCCGCGTCCCCGGCGGGCCGCTCGAACCAGGCCTCGACCGGCCCTGACAGCTTGAGCGTCAGCGGTTGGCCGTGGCGGTCGACCTTCTTGCCGAGCGCGACGCGGATCCAGCCCTCTGACAGGCAATATTCCTCGACGTCGTGACGCTGGTTGCCCTTGAAACGGATGCCGATGCCGCGCGACAAGGCCGCCTCGTCGAAGAACGGGCTGCGCGGGTTGCTGGAAAGCCGGTCGGGCGTGGTGTCGGTGCTGTCGCTCATGATGGCGCGTCTCATGGCGCAAAATGCCGGCCGGCGCCACGCGAAAACGGCGGGGGCTCTGTCGTGTTCCGGCAAAGCTGAAACGGGGGCGGCACCGGCCCGCTCCCCATGGACGTTGGTCTCGATGAGACTGAGACGCCCCACCCCCTGCCCCTCCCCGGAAAGGGGAGGGGTTTAAGATTGTCATCAATCGCAGACGCGGATCCGCAGGGTGCGGCCATAATAGCGGTCGTAGCGATTCTCGATCCAGCAGCGGCGATCGTAATAGCCGTGGCGCTGGTAGTTCCAGGCATAATAGCCGTCCCGCGGATAATAGCCGTGGTGGCGATAATAATAATCGTCATAGTCCGGCCGATAGCCGCGCTCGCGATAATAGATCACGCGATCACGGTCATTGCCCGAGGCGATGGCCGCGCCGATCGCCAGGCCCGCGATACCGCCGATCAGCGCCGCGCCGGCCTCATCGCCGCCGCGATGGTGGCGATAACCGCCATACCAACGCTGCGCATCCGCCGGAACCGCGCTCAAGGTCGTCGCCGCGAGTACGGCGCCGAGGCCAATTTTCTTCAACATGCCGTTCATGATGAACCTCCTCATTGCCAGGCAAGCCCACCGCCGAGGCATAACGCGGGAGCGGGCCAGCTTGTTGCACGGACCTAGCCGATTCGCGCTGAACCGGGCCGGAATGCGCCGTTAGACTGGGGTTCATCGAGCGGCGCCCGACCAGGCCCGCCGCGAGCATCGCGGCGGCGTGGCAAGGCCCGCGGCAAAATTTCCGCGAATCGATCCGCTTTGACATTTTTCCCCGCCGTGAACTGGCTAGGGTGCCACCATAGCCAAGGGGGGCGAGATGGAAACGAACGGGGTCGCCGCGAAGGCGCGCAGCCAGGCGGGCATGCCATGGGCGGCGTGATGCATCCCGCCGGCGCCATCCACCGGGGCGACGCCGCGGCGCGGCTGCACGAGGCCGGCGCGCCGGCGGGGGAGGCAACGCCGTTCGGCGGGCTGGCGGGGCTGAGCGGGGAAGCGGCCGACGTGCCGCTGGTCGAGCGCGCCCGCGCGCTCTACGCAGCGCGCCGCCGCCGCGACGCGATGCTCGGCGCGGCGGCGCGGTTTTTCCACGACCCGGCATGGGACATCCTGCTCGACCTGTTCATCCGCACCGAGGATCACCAGATCGTTTCGATCTCGAGCGCCTGTGTCGGCGCCTGCGTGGCGCACACCACCGCGCTGCGCCACATCAAGGCGATGGAGCGCAAGGGCGTGATCAACTTCCGCCACGACCCGTTCGACAGGCGCCGCCGCTTCGTCGCGCTGAGCGCCGACACCCATCGCCGCATGGTGGACTGGCTCGCGGCGATGTGAGCGGCCGCGGGCCTGGCCCGGCCTGGCCTGGCCTGGCCTGGCCTGGCCTGGCCTGGCCTGGCCTGGCCTGGCCGGGGTCCGCTCGTGCGGCGCCAAGTATAACGCAAGTATAACGCGCGTCAATTTCCGAAATTCGACAAGAATAGCACCCCTTTTGACGACCGACGTACCCTTTCTTCATTGTGACTTTTTACTTTTCGCCCTAAGGTTTCTTCTAATATCCGCGCGGAATCCCAGCAGAGGTTTTGGGTCAAATTCCGCCGGGAATATTGCAACTATTCGTAAACAGTTTTGGGGGACCGTGGGTTTTTTCTGGACAACACTTTCCGCGCGCGGCTGACGGAAGCGGCCTATTCCAACCTGTTGGGTTGTCCTTGATGCCAACGATGAGAATGAGCCGGCGCGTGCCCGACAGGTGCGCGTCGCAAGGAGTATAGCGCCGCCGTGCGACCGGTGAAGCGAGACGGCGCGGGTGGCGGGCGTATGCATTGCAGTTGACGCTTGGCCATGCCATTTTGCCCCGCAGGAGAGTGACATATGGCGAACATCGAACGTCCGAAGGGCGCGGTGTGCGATGAGACCGTTGCCAAGGCGCGGGTTGCGAGCCCAGCCAAGCGAGGCGCGTGTGCCGAATCCGAGCAGGCCGACGACGACCCGGACTATTATTTCTGGGGCATCAACGAACTTTACGTCGCACCATGATGGCGGCTGCTAGTCGAGCGGTCGCGCGGCAAGCGCCTCATGCTGCTGACTGGCGCGGCGCCCGAGCCACCGGGCCTCCAACCTTTCCATCGGTTTGCGCAGGCGCAGAGCAGGCTTCTCGACGAAGGTCCAGGAAACACCGGCAAATGCCGCCGCGGCCGCGACGCTGCCGATGAAATTGCCGAGCGGCGTATGGCCCCACGGCCCAAGCGCCGCGACAGCCTGTTGCATCGGAAATCCGTAGAGGAAGATGCCGTAGGAATAGTCGGCGCCGCGCACCAGCCAGTTGCGCCGGGGATCGGTCAGGCCGAGCCAGATCGTGACATAGGTCGCGGTGAAGGGGGCGACGAGATCGCCGAATGGTACGACCGACAACAACACGATCGTCGCGACGAGCATAGCGATGAACCAGCCGCGACTATAGGGCAGCCGCTCGCGAAACCAGTACATCGAGACGCCGGCCAGAAAGGCGACGACCAGCATCAACCCAGGCATCGGACCGCGCACGAACAGCGCCTGCCCCGTGTGCCAGAACTTGAAGGCACCATAACCGAGCGCCAGGACTATCGCCGCGACAGGCAAGAGGCTGGGCCAACGCTTCAAACCGATCACGCTGAGGCCGGCGAGTGACAGATAGCAGAGCAACTCGAACGGCACGGTCCATAGCTGCCGGTTCATATAGGTCGGCAAGGGATTGTGCGGAAACGCGCCCGGCAGCACATATTGGGGGTCGCCGATCAGGTTCCAGAAATACCGCGCGAATAGCGGGTCGTGAAAATATTCGGCGAGCGGCAGGCTGGTGAAGATCGGACCCAGGATGAAGGCGGAGAGCAGGGCCTCGACCGCCAGCGCCGGATAAATGCGGATTACCCGTAGACCGAGAAACACTGGAAGAGTGCGCGCGCGCTCCAGGCTGCCGGCGACAAGAAATCCCGACAGCGCGAAGAACATCGGCAGGATCGCGCGAAAAAACGGGCGGGCGGGCGACATCCACAACGCTATCTCGCCCGGGAAGCTGTAACAGACGATCCCCGTATGCATCGCGATAACCGAAACCGCGAGCGTCAGGCGCAGATAGTCGAAGCCGGAGGGGCGACCTCCCGTTGAAGCCAGCTTCGAACCGATCGTCTGCATGGTACCCCCTGAAAGATATCGCTTAGCCCGCAATGGCGGCGCCGATCAATGCGCAAACCCGGCGCATGCCGTCGACGCTCAATATCGTCTGAATTATTGTCGACAACGGCGCTCGAATTGAAAGCGAAAGCAGTATCTGCAGATTGGTCTGCGTTTGCCGTTTAAGCGCGGGCGCTTTATGGGGCGATCCATGAAATACGCTCTCAGATTCGGAATGGGGCTCCTCGCCTTGGCGCTGCTGCCCGTCGCCATCAATGAACATCTCCGCTTCACCTATGAGGCAACGCTTGCGCATTGGTTGTCCAAGATTGTCCGCCCAGACCGCGTCTTCATTGGCGATAGCATGACGGCCAGCGGGAAGGATTTTGGCCATTTCGGCACTATAAATCTTGCGACGTCGGGACTTACCACGTGCCAGATCGCGGGTCTGTTGAAGGCCGCGCAGGCGTATAACCCGCGCCATATCTTCGTGATGGCCGGCACCAACGACGTACTCGGCGGCGCCGTCGATCCCAAAAAATTGACAGCATGCTGGCGCACCATGCTTGCCGACCAGCGCGTTGCGGTAACGCTTTTGCCTCACGTGAGGATTCCGGCGCTCAATCCGCAGATTGATGCGATCAACAGGCTCGTTTTCAGTATGGCGCATAAGGCGGGCCACCCGGTTATCGCCATTCCGGGGCTCGATAATACCGACGGCACGATCCAGCCGCGCTACACCACGGATGGCACGCACCTGACGCCGGCAGCGCGCGCGATATGGCGTGCGCAACTGGACGGGCTGCACTTCGAGGATCGCGGCTGACCTCGGAGGATACAATCCTCGAGACGTCATGACGAACCCCGATGTTGCCAGATCATCGCCTGCATGCTTCACGGCACCAATGAACGAGACACCCCGATCGTCATCGATGCCACCCTTGGTATCGCTCGATATCCTGCGCGCCGGCGCGGCATGTCTTGTCGTGCTGGAACATGCGCGCGGGCTGGCCTTTGTCGCCTTTGGAGATTTGCCGCCGGGCCAGCACACGATACTGGCCAAAGCGGCCTATCTCGCGGCGCGGCTGGGCCAGGAAGCCGTCATCCTGTTTTTCGTACTCAGCGGCTTCCTGGTCGGTGGTCAGATCATCCGGCGCGTCCGCACCGGTCGTTTCGATGCACGGGATTATGCGGTAGACCGCGCCACCCGCATTCTGCTGCCGCTCGTGCCGGCCGCGATCTTTGCCGGGATCATCGGCGTCGTGCGTCAGGCGGCCCCGTTCGATCCGGTGCAGATCGCGGGCAACGCGCTGGGGCTGAACGGCATCCTTGTCGAAACCTTGCCCATGGACGCGCCGCTCTGGAGCCTGGCGTACGAAATCTGGTTCTACGTCATCGCCGGCGTGGCGGCCCTTCTTTGCGCCAAACGCGGTGGAATCTTCTCCCTCGCGCTCGGGCTGGCGGCGATGCTCGCCTTCTGCCGCCTCGACGCGTCGCTTATTCTGGTGTGGGCATTGGGCGCATTGGCCAGCACGATTGAGGTGCCGCGCGGACGCGCGCTTTTGGCGCTGATCGGCCTGTGCGTCCTCGTCGCCGGCAGCGCAGCAATACAATTGGTACGCCCCTCTCTTGCTGTCGGCGGTACGGGGATTTTTTCACTCGCCGTCGCCCGCGGTGTTTTCGCCGCCGGCGTTCTTCTGGCCATGCCCTGGTTGACCAGCCCGTCGCTCAACGGCGCCCTGGCACGCCATACCGGCCTGGCACGTGCCGCGGCCTTTTTCGCCGGCATGTCCTACACGCTCTATCTGTTTCACTATCCGATGCTGAACCTGCTCGCCCTGTGGTTCACGGCGAAGGCGCTGTCGGGCGGAGCCTTTGCCGCCTTTGCCGGCATATTGGCCATCGTGTTCGTTTTCGCGCTGGCGATGTACTGGCTGTTCGAACGCAACACGGACGCCCTGCGCCGGCGCATCAAGCGCATGATCGCGCGCTGATCAGAACACCCCCAGCACCCGGCGCCGCGCCACCCGTTTCACCGCCGCCGCATCGCGCGCCTCGCACCGCGCGATAATGTCGAGCGTGTCGCCGGCGCGGCCATTGGCCTTGTCGAGCTGCGCCGTCTGCGCGTCGCCAAAGGCGATCCAGTCGCCGACCGTGCGCGCCGCCGGCAGTGGTGCGCCGGGTACCGGATCATGCCAGCTAGCGGGGATCAGGGTGCTGCACGCACTGGGGATCGCGGCGATAGGCGGCGCGCCGACACAGGCCGCGCAGGCCAGCGTCAGTGGCAGCAGGATCGACAGGCGCATCGGCGCCGCGGGTATTGCGGATCGCATCGTCATTCTCCCGAGTGATGGTGTCGGCCGCCGCGTCGCCGGCCATGCGGTTGCCGATCGTGTCGGCCGCATCATGGCCGCTGGCGATGGCGGCGCCGGCCTGACCGGTGGCGAGCTTCGCTGCGGCATGTGCCGTGCGCGCGGCGCCGCACGACCGCTGGACGAGGATCGCGGCGAGCAGCGCCAGCACGACCAGCGCGGCGAGGATCCGCGCGCCGCCCTGGCTTGCCCAGCCGCTCACTGCCCGGCCCCGACCGCGCGCGCGACGGCGGTGTCCTTCAGCGCCGTGGCGGTGCCGCCGCCGGCGAGCAGCACGCCCATGCCGGTGCCGAACTCGATGATCGAGAAGCTGTGGTTGATGACGAGGTGCGCGCCGGCATAGCCGATGCCGGCCAGCACCGAGAGGCCCCACAACATCCGCGACACGTCGAGATGCCCGCTGGTGGGGCCGCGCAGGAAGTTGAAGCTCATGCCGCGAACCTCCCCCACCAGGGCGTGCCCGGCAGGAACGACGCCGTGCGATTGCGCCAGCCGCCGCGATATTTCGCGTGCGACGGGTGGATGGCGATGATGCTGTCGTAAAAGGCGTTGCGCACCGCGCCATAGGCGCGCGCCGCCGCCTCCACCCCGTGATGAGCGAGGTAGCTCGCATAGAGCCGCGCGGTATATGGCCCGATCTGCCCGTCGTCATTGGCGCCGATCATGCGTTGGAGCAATTTGACCGCCTGGCCCGGCCCGGCGCCCCAGCCCATGTCGAGCACCGAGGCGATGGCCTGGTCCCAGGGCAGCGCGTCGAAGTGCGGCGCCGTGTAGAACAGGTCCATGCCGATCTGGACCGCCTCGTCGAGCGTGAGCGCAGCCATCTGCAATGGCGTCACCGACGCGACCCCGCGATGCCTGGCCAGCACGTCACCGGTCACGCCGAATTTCGAGCCGACCAGCACGCCGTGGTGCCAGTTGCCGGTGTCGTCCGGGTCGGTCGACAGGCCGCCCTCATGCGTCTCGATATAATCGCGAATGAAGTCCGCTGGCTTCATATGTCCTCCTAGGGAATGCGGTGCAGCAGCGACGCCAGCGCGGCCGGCATCGTGGGGTCGACGGGGAAGAACTGACGCAACAAGGCGCGCACCTCCCCGACCGTGCGGTTGTTGTCCGGATCGAGCCGCTCGATCTCGCCGATGGTGAGATGCAGCGACCAGACGACCGCCTCGAGCTGACTGCCCTTGCGCGCGTCGCGCTCCTGACACTCGGCGAGCTTCCGCTCGATCGCCTTGAAGCGCGCCTCGACCTTCTTCCACACGAAGCCGATCCCTCCTCCGATAGCGGCGAGCAGCCCGGTCGCCGCGGCGATAATCGGGGCGATGTTGGTGAGAAAATCATGCATGTCAGGGGTTGTTCTTGATGCAAGCGAACACCTGCTGCGCGATTTCGCGATAGGGGCATCCGTGTGTGCTATCGACGATACGTCGAACAAAGCCGTCGATCTCACTGACGGAACGGAAGCCGCCCGATGCGCCCGAGCCCTGCTTCACCCAATAACTGACAGCCGTAGGCGTGCCGACCTGGATGATTTCCCCGTCGTTGATGACATTCGCCGCGGCTGCCATCGTCGCGTAATCGGCATAGGGCCCGTGTGTGGTCGAGACGAGCGCGCGCGCGCCGGGACCGCGTGGCGCCCAGGCGCGGCGCGCCGTAACCTCGGGATTACCCACGACGTTGAAACCACAGGCGTAAACGAGATTCGCTTCGCGCGCCGTGGTGTAAGTTGCGGCGAACAGCTTTGCCGCCTCTTTCAGATTTCGATTGCGCTGATGTTGGGAGATCGTGGTGAGCGAGCGCGGTTCACCGTCCTGGCCGAACTCGGGCTGGATCGGCGGAAACCAGATCAGCGTCTTAACGCTGGTGCCATTCGCCGTGTTGTAGGCCGCGATGTTGGTGATCATGCGCTCGATCAGGCTGACGCAGCTCGCCGCGCCTAGTGCTGCCGCACCATCGGTCACCGCGCTGGCCACGCTCCAGAACGGATCGCCCAGCACGACATGCGTTGGCGGCACACCGGCCAGATAGGTGGTGACATAATTGGCGAAATCGAAATCACCCGCGTTGTAAAATTTGTCGCCGGCCGAGAAATAGATGCCGATCGACTGTCCCGAACGTCCTTCGTTGAGGTTCGGTGCGCTGCCGACCGTGCCGACGTTGACGATGTTCAAGCCGGTTGCGGCACCTCCCGGGTTAATCGTCGTATCGGCGACAAGCTGCAACAGGTTCGATTGCAACCCGGCGTTCTGCATCAGGCTCGAACCCAGACCCAGGATGCGAGCAGTCGTGCCCGCACCCGCCGTGTTTGCAGCGGTTTTTACCGACGTGGTTTTGGTCGAGTAAACCTGCGACCCGATCGAGGCGCTAATGGTCAGCGTCTTTGTTCCGGCAGATGTCTCGCTAATGCAGACCCCTTCCTCAAAGGTTCCGCTCAGGTTGGTCGGATAGCTGCCTGTGAAGGCAAAATTGCTGTAGAAATTCGTCCGGCTCGCCGGGCGGTGCTGCATCCCAGCATAATAGATCCATGTCTCCATGTTGACGACGTTCCAGATGCGCTGCGGCAGCATGTCGAGCGACGGCACCTGGTCGAAATTCGCCGCTACGTTGCCCGCAAAGGTCGCGGACGGAACATAGACTACAGTGGGCGTGGTCAGCAGAACGCGATTAGCGGCAAGATATTGGCTGGCGCTCGAACTGATCAGGCCGCCGCTGCCCTCGCCGACCGGCACACCCATCTGATAATAGCCAGGGAAAGTCGCGTCACCATCCGGCACGGTGGCATAGTTGACCCACATGCCAGACGCGTAACTGCCATCCGATTTCACACCGAAGTAAATGACCGCGTAAGTCCCAAGCATATCCGCGTCGGTCGCCTGGATTGTACGCGGCAGGCCCGTGATCGCATCGTAGAGCAATACACTTTGCAGCCCGGTCGTTAGCGCGTTCGGGTCGGACCCGATCCAGCCTTCGGCAATCAGCTTGCCGTTAATCGCGTTGCTACCACTGACCGCCGTGCGCACCTGACAATAGATGCGCGCGGGGCCGGTGCTGGCCACGTTCCAGTTAAAGATTTGCTGGATCGCGTTGAACCCGCCTGCAGGGATGCTCGCGGTGACGAAATTGCTCGCCATGCTAGTCAGTCCCGATGATGTATTGAACGCGAACCCGCTCGGCGCGATCACCGTCGCAAGCGAGGCGTAGGCGAACTGCTTGAGGAGAATATTGTTCGCCGTAGCATCGCGGTCTTCGAGCTTCCTGATGCGGCTCGGTCCGTCCGGTATACCCTGATCAGCAAGCGGCTTGCTGAGCGTCGACCCCTTGTGCATCCAGGTCGAATAGATCTCGATCGCCCCCGTACCCCACAGGGTATAGGAGAACTTCAGAAACCGCGCGCCAGCGGGAACCGTGATCGCACCGGTCGTAAAGCGCTTCGGCGTGTTGTTGAGGGCGCCGGCACCGGCACTTAGCAGAAATAGGTTGGCGGCCGACCCGATGATGGCTCCGCTTCCATCATAGAATGCATAAGTGCCGACCTGACCTGTCGCCGACGATACGTTGGTCGAATAGGCCATCTCCTGCGAGAACTCGATAACGTCACCGGCCTGTAGGGCAAGCCGATCGAGGTAAATCTGGATGACCGGCGTTGCGACGTTCGTCGAGGGCCGGATCAGCATCTTGCCGTCCGGATAGGGCGACTGCGTGGAGGCGGAACTATATACCCATGTCGGTGCACTAGCGCCAAACGTGAAAGGTGTGGAGGCGCACGGGAGGCCCGTGCGGAAGCCTCCATTCGCAGCAAGGTTCAATTCCAAGTGGAAGGGATCGGGCCACAGGTTTTTGCGGCCACCCGCATTCTGCAGTTCCGCAACAACCGCCCCCGTCGCGACCGATGGCACGGTCGCATCCAGTGCTGGCGCGTTCGCCACGTTGACGATGCGGTCGAGCGTGCGGCCGTCGGCGGAGGTCGCCCAATAGCCCTGCCCAACCGCGTAATAGCGGCCACCCGCCAGCGTGATCGTCCCCGTGCCGCCATTGGCCAGGACGACGGTCGGCATTGTCGGCGTGCTCGCCCCGATATAGAGGCCGCCGAACAGCATGCGCACATTGCTCACCGCGCCGCCCACCACATCGTAGAGGATCTGCGGATTGCAGGTCAGCGTGCCGCCGGTGAAGGTGGCGACGTTGTTGATGCTGTTGGTGCCGCCGGAACCCGCAGTGAAGCTGAACGAGATGGCACCCCGGGGGATGTTGCCGCCGACATGCGCGCTGTTCGGGAACACGCCGAGCGTCGCCGCCGCCGCGACCATCGCGTTCACCGCGGCCAGATTGCCGGCGACCGCGTCGATATTGGCCAGGTCGTTCGCCACCGCGACCAAAGCGGCATGGTCGCCGGCGACCTGGCTGACACCGGCGGAGATCGCCGCCACGGCCGCCACGGCCGCCGCATTGGCCGCCACCACATCGACATCGGCGATGTTGCTGGCGACCGTGCCGATGCCATTGGCGCCCGACAGGTCCGCCGCGACGGCATCGATCGAACCGATATGGTCGGCGAGCGTCGTGATATCCTCGCTCGCGGCCGCCAGCGTTTCCAGCGCCGCTGCCGAGAGGTCAAACGCCGCCGGCACGGCACCGTTATCGATCGCACCAAACCCAAGCAGCCGATCCGCCCGGTCGGCGGCGGAAGGCAGCGTCATGTCGGCGACATCGCCACCGGGCGCCTTGATTGCGCGCCGCGCCTGGTCGGCCGTGACCAGCGCGCGGACCGTCTGGCGCCGGTTGATCGTGTTCACCGTCGCGAGATTGTACGCGCCCTCATTCTCGAACACGCTGTCCTGCAGATAGTCCGGGCTGGAGCGCAGCATGACCAGCGCACCGGCCGCCGGCGGGGTGGCGAAGGTCACCGTGCCGCCGACATCGGCCAGCGTGACGGTGAAGCCGGCCGGTTGCGCCACGCCGTCCAGCTCCACCGCCACCTCGGCCGGGGTGATCGCGGTGAAGCTGAAGGTGAAGGCGGTCTGCACGCCGTTGCCGATGAATGGGCCGCTCTCGATATCCGGACTGATCGCCACGCGCACTGCCTCCTTTGCGAATGGCAGCGAAATAAGCGGCACGGCGAGTCGGTTGAATCAACTTGAACGATGCAAGGGGGTTCTCACACGGCGACAGGCCACCCGACCCATCACGATAAAAAACCCGCGACCACAGCCGGGCGTCCGCAAGGGCGCACGGGGAGATTCCCTTTCTTATATTCTTCTCTTCTTTATCTGTGTCCGGCGCCCGTCCGGCGCCTGTCCCGGTTACTGTCTCGCCGCTGTCCGAAAGAGCATCCGGGAAGGTCGCACCTGGCAGGATGAAATCCGGAAAACCACCATATTTCCCAGTGTATTACAAATGCGCCTTCGTCATGGCCGGCGCCCGGGAAAGTGCCTCGCACGCGGGTTCGTACATGTCCCGGATGTCGTCCGCAAAACAGCGTGATTTTCCCAACAGGGATATGCGCCTCGCCGAAAGCCTTGCCCGGCCGGCGCCGCGCTCACGCGGCGGCCCGCGCCGACGGCCGGTCACCTGCCCGACGGGACCGCAATCGGGCCTTGAGCGCGAGCGCCGGCTCTTCGACGAAGTGCCAGGACAGCATCGCCAGCGGCATGGTCAGGCCCCAGGCGAGCAGGAAGCTGGGGAACACCGCCATCGGCCCGAAGTACCACACCAGCGTCTGTTGCACGGCATAGGCGTAGATATAGACGCCATAGGAATAGTCCGGCCCGTCGCACCAGCGCTCGACTACCAGGGGCGGGTAATATGCGACGAACAGCACCGCATAGGCCAGCCACAGCGGCAACAGCAGCGTCGATTGCGTCGCGACACCGACGACGAGCATCATCGCCGATGCGCCCGCCAGCCCGGGCCAGGACAGGGAAATGCGATCCCGATAGCGATAGGCGGCGACGCCGGCATGGAAGAATGCGAGGAAACGGATCGCCAGGGCGAGGAACGGGTCCATCTGCCAAAGGTGCAGGGCCATCGCCACATAGGCCAAAGCGATCGCGCACAGGATGAGCGGATAGGCCCGGCCCAGCCCGCGCACGAGATACAGCCCGAGCAGCGTGACATACATCCACAGCTCCCATGGCAGGGTCCATAGCGAGGCGTTCACGACACCGGGATAAGGCAGGTGGGCAAAAGTGCCGGGCAGCTTCGGCGTGAAACGCCATGGGCTGAACATCGTCACGTCGAACGCGATGAAGCGATACAATGTGCTATCGCGAAAATAGGCGTGGGCGCTGAGCTCGGTCACCACCGGGCCGAGCAAGAACGCCATCGCCAGCACGGCGCAGATCAGCCCGGGATAGATGCGCAGCACGCGCGAAAGCGCGAAGTCCAGCGGGTCGCGTCCCCGCATCAGGCTGCGCCCGACGAGGAAGCCGCTGGCGATGAAGAAGATATCCACCGCGAGTTCCCCGCAGTCGACCCCCGTGAGCAAGCCGAGCGGCTCGATCGTCAGGGCGGCGATGCCGAGATTGACGACGTAGCTGTGCGAGAAGATCACCGCGCTCGCCGCGACGAGCCGCACGATCCGCAGGTTGTTGCGCCGGCTGTCCGCCAGTGTGTCCAGCCGGTATCCCATTACGGCGCCCTTTAGCAAAAATAAGCGACGACGCTAGAGCCGGTTGCTGATCGACTTGCCGCCACCGCCCCAGTTGACTTGCGACGCCCCACCCAGCGCACTCCCCAGCCCGCTGAAGAACCCCTGTGTCAGCGCGCCGCTCGCTCTGGCGCGGTCGGCGGCGGCCTGGCCGCGATAGTTCAGCGCGTCCATATCGAAGCCCTTGGTGCGCTGATATCCGCCCTTGTAGATCTGGCCGATATCCTCCGCCCCGATCATCGCCGTGTCGCGCTGCACCGCGGCCGGCGAGCCGAAGTTCAGGTCGAGGCCGTTCGCCGCCATCGCCGCCTGTTGCTGGCCCCGGGTGGCGGCGAGCTGGCGATAGCGGCGCTGCGCCTCAAGGTTGGTGTTGTCGATCGAATCGCGCGCCTGGTCGTTGGCCAGCCGCTCATTCTGGTCGTCGACCTCGGCCTGATGGCGATATTGCTGCGCCTGGCCGATGCCGTTCAGCACCTGGCCGGTGGCGGTCACCGCCGCGGCGGCGATGGCGAGGACGGGCGGGCACATCAGCGCCGCTCCGCGTGAAAAAGCCTGAAAGCGATGGTGTTGATCATCGTCGTCTCCGTGTCGATGGTGAAGCCCCAGCGCCGCAGCATGCGGATCGCGCGGACATTGTCCGCCGCCACCAGGTTGGAAAGCCGCGCCGCCGCGGCGAACATCGCGGCGAGGAAGCGCGGCGCGCGGCGCAGCATGGCGCGCGGATGGTCATGGATCGCGTCGCTGCCGAGCATCCACGGCCGGCCCTCCCCGCCCAGCGCGCTGGTCACGACCAGCCCGAACATCGCCTCGGCCCGGCCATCGACCAGCGCGGTCCAGGCGAGCGTCGACAGCGCCAGGCCGGCCCGCAGCGCCTGTCTGGGCGTGTGGCCCATGGCGGCGCACTCGACGCGATCGGCGGCGCGCATGCGGGCGGCGATCGGCGCGATGTGGGTGGGGTGCGCGGGGAGGATGGTGATCTTCTTCCCCTCTCCCTGTGGAAGAGGGGCAAGCTGCGCAGCAGCGCGGGGTGAGGGCAGGTACACTGACCTGCCCTCACCCTTCCGCCGCTTCGCGGCTCCCTCCCTCTCCCAAGGGGAGAGGGAAGTCACGCCGACACCGAGGGGTCGAGATAGACCCCCGTCACGGTCATCGGCAGCGGGTCGTCGGAGCGCACGACCAGCCGCGCGCCGCCGTTGATCGCCGGCCTGAGCCACGTCTCCAGCAGCCCGTTCTTCAGCGCATTGGGCGCGCCCGGCGGCTCGCTCGATCGCGCGCGGAGCGGCTCCAGGCCGGCGTCGTCCGGCCCGGCCTTCAGCCCGCGGCTGTCGATCACGCGCACCACCGCTTTGGTCTGGGTCTGCGGCCGGGCGACCGTCCAGCCCTGCTGGTTCTGGACGGCGAGCGGCAGCGTTTCGATCGTCGCGCTGAACGGCAGGCCGGCGCATGCCCGGGTCGCGTCGAACGGCAAGGTCACCGTGCCGCCGCTCACCACCAGCCCCGACACGACATTGCCATCGGCCAGCGCGGCGATCGTCCGCCCCTCGAGATGGTCGAGGTTGCGCAGCACGCGCTGCGGCGGATCGAACAGATAGGAGACCGCGCTGTCGAGGAAGCAACTCTCCTCGAGCGACGCCCAGCGCGCCGCCGCCATGCGCTCGATCAGCAGCTTCCCGCCGCGGCGCACGGTGAGGTACAGCCGGTCCTCGGTCCCTTCCGATACCACCGCCACGCTCTCGACCAGCCCGTCGGTCTCGCAGATCGTCCAGCCCCACACCTGCTGTTCCTGCTCCCAGGTGAAGCACAGCAGCTTGCCGTCGCTGCGCACCGCCCAGATCAGCGAGCGCGGCTCCTGCGCATAGGCCCAGCTGACGATGTCGTGCCCACGGAACAAATGCGGGGAATAGATCGTCACATCGTTCGAATCGATGCTGTCGGTCTGGAACTGATAGCCCAGCGTGCGCACCCCGTTGCCGACCCCGGTCTGGTAGAAGCACACGCTGTCGATGACGAGCGGCGACAGCCGCGACGCGCCGCGCCCGTTCTGCCGGCGCACGACGAAATCGGTCGCCGAGATATAGCCGTTCTGGCCGCCCTCGATCTTGAAGATGTTGTCGGATGCCAGCGCCAGCAAATTGTTCATCGACACCAGCTGGTTGACGGCATTGACCCGCCCGGCGACCAGCGCGAAGGAAAAGGCGTCGCTCGCCTTGATCGGGCGCGACACGTCCATGTTCTCGAACATGTCCGAGCGCGAGCCCCAGATCGCATTGGGGTGGTTGTTGCTCCGCCCCCATAGCAGTCGCTGCTCGAAAAAGGTCACGGTCGAGGGATAGTCGCCGGCGCCGGCGAACGGGTTGTCGCCGACCGGCGGGCCGTCGGCATAATCGGGGCCGATATTGTCGTCGATGAAGCTCGTCGACACGGTCTGGCCGATATAGCCATATTCCTGCGTATTGTCGGCCTTGTACACGCGGTAGCGCGTCGCGTCGCTCACCGCGCTCCATGTCAGGTCGGTATGGTTGCGCTTCAGCGACAGGTCGTTGGTCACTGCGGCGGCGCTCGACGGGCGGCTCTCCTGGCCGCTCACATCGTCGATCGCCGTCACGACATAGGAGGAGCTGATCGGGAAATAGCCGTCACCGCTGTTCGCCGCGTCGGTGTTGGGGGTGTAGGCCGTCGCGTAAAGGCCGGCCGGCGTCGCCAGCGTCGGCCCGAAGGTGACGCTGGCGAAGGTCCAGTCGGTGTGGTCGGCGCGGGTCAGCCTGGTCGGCGCATGGTTGAGGTGCGCCAGGTACATGACGTTGGCCGACTGCTCGAAATCGAGCTCGGCCAGCTCCGCGCCGTTGAACGGCGCGCCGACGCGATAGATGCGTGTCACGCTCACGGAATGTCTCCGATCTTGATGTTGTGCGACAATATGTTGGCCGAGACATAGGTGTGCGCCTCGGCGACCGTGATCTGCGCGACCCACGCCTCGCCATCATCCACGCCGAGCCGCGACATTGCCACCCACTCGCCATCGACCCAGAAGCGGTGATCGCGCGTCGCGCGGATTCGCACGTCGCCGAACATCGCCGCCATCACCGGCGCCCATGCAAAGCTGATCGCTTTCACCGGCCATGTGCCCCAGCGCAGCGTGTCCTCGTGCCGCGTGCGCACCATCGTGCCCGGCACGAGGAAGCGGGCCTCGATCTCGCTGCCATCGGCGAGCAGGATCGGCGTGTCGTCGGCGACGCAATAGCCGCCGCCACCGCCGACCCGCGGTGGCGGTGGCGCCGGTGCCGGTGGGGGAACGGGTGGCGGGGGCGGGGGCGGCGGCGGCGTGCCCGCGCGGGTGATGCCGCCGGTATCGCCGGTGAACGCGCCGAAACCGGTCGAATCGACGTCGACCTCGATGTGGTCACCATCCGGCACACCGACCACGCGAGCGATACGTCCGTTGAGCTCGGTCATGCCTTCGACCCCGTCGAAGAAGACCTGATCGCCGATGCCATAATCGTGATAGGCGGCCGCGATCACCGTGGTCGCGCCGGGCGCGATATCGGTGATCGTCAGCCGCTCCTCCACGACGAGCCCGCCATTGGCCGCCGGGCGCATATAGCCCTGCCCCATTTCCAGCACATAGGTCTGGGTCAGCGAGAACTGGAACGGCATCAGCCGCACGCCCTGGTCGGCATAGACCTCGGCGACCAGCCGCGTGCCCGGCCGCTTGGTCACGCCGCCATATTTGAGCACGATGACGTTCTCGGCGCGGCGCAGGCCGCTGGCATAGGCCGCGACGTCGATCCGCGCGACGAGTTCGTCCGAGATGACGCCCTTGGAGAAATTGGGCTGACCGGTGCGCGGCGCCATCACAGCACGTGGCGGCCCAGCGCCGCCCCCAGCCTGACCAGCGCCACCACATCCTCGCCGATCGCGTCGCGCCGGGGCTGGCGGTTGCGGTCCTCGGCCACGGCGCGCTGAAAGGCGAGCTCGGCCAGTTGCAGCAACTGCCCCTTCTTCTCGTGGCTGTCGCGGATCGGCACGGCGAGCCGCGCCGCCAGCGCATAGGACAGCGCCTCGACGAACAGGCCCGACATCTCGCCATCGGTCACGTCATAGGCGGCATATTCCAGCACCGCATTGCCGAGCGAGGTGTAGAGCGTGCGGTTCTCCACAATGAAGTCCGCGCCGTAACAGCCCGGCGCGACGAGGCGCAGCGGCGTCGCGCAGCCGGCCGGCAGGACATAGGCATGCGCCCATTCCGCCGCGCGGTCGTTGCTCGCCAGTTCGGCCAGCGCGGCGCGCCGGTTGGCGAACGACCAGTCGTGCCGCTCGAGCAGGATCCGCAGGCACTGCGGATAATAGCGCGCGCACTCGCGCGCCTCCGTCGTGTCCTCGGCGATGTCGATGATCGGCGTCGCGCGAAGTTCGCCCAGCGCCAGGTTGCAGGTGGTGATGCTGATGGTCATGCCCGCTGATCTAGCCGCACGGGGCGATCGGTTGAATCAGGTCATGCTTGACATGCACGGAACCCTGACCCCTCATGGAGGATTGTCACCGCTTCGTCACACAGGATCGCTACGTGCCCATCGTCCCCGCCAATGGCGTCGAGCTCTATTATGAAGAGACCGGCAATCCGGCCGACCCCACGATCCTGCTGATCATGGGGCTGGGCACGCAGCTGATCGCCTGGCCCGACCCGTTCGTCGAGGGGCTGGCGGCGCAGGGTTTTCGCGTCATCGCCTTCGACAATCGCGACATCGGGCTGTCGACGCACCTGCATGGCGCGCCGGCGGTCAACCCGGTCTGGGCGATGCTGGCGATCCGCTTCGGGCTGCGCGTCCCGCTCGCCTATCAATTGCGTGACATGGCGGCCGACGCGGTCGGCCTGCTCGACGCGCTGGGCATCGGCCAGGCGCATGTCGTCGGCGCCTCGATGGGCGGGATGATCGCGCAGCATGTCGCGATCGGCTGGCCCGACCGCGTGCTGAGCCTCACCTCGGTCATGTCGTCGAGCGGCGCGCGCGGCCTGCCCGGCCCGACGCCAGCGTTGCGCAAGCTGCTGATGGCCGGCCGCCCGGCGCAACCGACGCGCGGGGAAGCCGTCGCCGCCGGGATCAAGGTGCTCCAGGCGATTTCCTATCCCGACCCGGCGCGCCCGGCCGGTGCCTATGAAGAGATGGCCGGCCGCGCGTTCGACCGCAGCTACGATCCGGCCGGCGCGCGGCGCCAGCTGCTCGCGATCATCGCCGACCGCGACCGCGTGGCGCGGCTCGCCGCGATCACCGCGCCCACCCTGGTGATCCACGGCGCCGCCGACCCCCTCGTCCCGCTGGCCAATGGCGTGGATACGGCGCGTCGCATCCCCGGCGCGCGGCTGGAGGTGATCGACGCCATGGCGCACGATCTGCCGCCGTCCCAGGTCGCCGCGATGGTCGATCTGATCGCCGGCCATGCCGGCGGCGCACGGACGATCAGCCGGGCGGCGTGACAAAAAGTAAAGTGGGGGAACGGGCAGGAGCACCCCGTTCCCCCACGGGCACCGGTCAGCGCGTCGGGCGCGCCTGGACCGGGCTGTCCGATGATAGCCAGGCCGCACCGCGCGGTGCGGCGGTGGTGAAGCGCACGCCCGCGGGATGCAGCACGCCGTCGACATAGACCTCATGCGGCGCGGTCCAGCTTCGCGCGGCGCGCGCTTCGCCCGGCTCAGCCGTTGGTCTGCAGGCCCGCCGCGATGCCGGCGGTGATCTTGCCGGTGGTCGGGGCGGTGCCGGCCAGGGTATATTTCAGGCGTACATAGCGCTCCGCGGTACCGATCGGCAGCGCATCCGGCAGCAGGTGCCGCGCCCCGGCCTGCAGATCGGCCAACGCATAGGCCGGCGAGCTGAACACCGTGGTCGGCGAGGAGAAGCCGCTATTGTCGTCGGTCTCGACCGTCACGGTGACCGAGGTGAGATTGTTGAAATTCTCGGCGATGCGGATCGCGATCGGCACCGTCGCGCCCTTGCCGACGTCGCGCGTGATCGCCGTCGCGGCGCCGAACACCGTACCCGTCTGGCCGAGATCGATGACGTTGGTGGAGGGCGCGGTGGCGGTCACCGCCTGCGCCGCCGAGAACAGCGTGGTTGCATCCAGGATCATGATGATATCTCCGATTTTTAGCTGACGAGGCTTTCCGCATTGATGAGCGCGTCGGTCTCGCGGATCGGGATGCCGCGGTACGACATCACCTCCTTGCCCTCGAGCTCCATCGGCGTGAGGCGCACGAAGCTGTCGACCGCGCCCTTGTTGGTGGCGAGTGCGTCGAGCGCCTCGAGCATGTCGCGGTTCATGTAGATGACCGTGCGGCCGACCGCAGGCACATCCTGCATCTTGGGCGCGCGGCGCGCCTGCAGCTTGTAATAGGCCTTGCGCATGAACTTGTAGAGATCGACCGTGCCGGCCGAGACGTCGCTGACATCGATGTTGGCGATCCGCGCGTTGAAGCGCCAGTCGCGCACCGCGACGCCGACATGCTGGCGGAACAGCTCCTCCTTGACGTAATAGACCGCGCCATTGCCATCGAGCGTGCGCTGCTCGCCCTTGTCCTCGCGCGTCACGCCGGCCTTGGTGCCCTTGGGGTGAAGCAGCGTGGTGTAGGCGTCGCCATGCGTGACGAACCAGATCGAGGTGTTGTCCGATCCCGTCCCGCCGGCATTGACGATCTGGTTGCCGGCACCGCCGCCACCGATCTTGCCATAGCGCGCCGCCAGGCCCTTGAAGCGCTCGGGCGTGGTCGCGGTGTCGTGGTAGAAGAAGCCCTTCTGCACCTCCTGCGCCATCGCCTCGAGATAACCGCGCGCCTCATTGAGCCGCACCGCCGCCGGGTTGGGCGAGATGTCGAGCAGGCGCGTGTCGACCGTCGACAGACCTTCGACGAAGCCGGTCGTGTCGTCGACCTGCTGGGTGGTCGACTTGGACTGCGGAATGCCCTGATAGAGCATGCCCCAGGTGACGGTCGGCAGGCCGGTGCGGATCATGTGGCGGTGGAACGTGCCCATGTTGCACTCGGCGGTGACCGCGTCTTCCATCAGCGGGTTGAGCTGCCGCAGCACCTCGACCACTTCGCCGAGCTGGGCCTCCTGCCCGCCGGCCGATTTGTACATGTCGATGAGATTCAGGAATGTGTTGCCGATCGTGGCCATGGCTTACTGCCCTCCTTTGGGCTGGTCGTGGGGATAGAGCGTCTCCGCTCGGTCGCGCCGGGTGCGCGGGATGCCGCCGCCGAGGACGAAATCATTGTCCTCGGAAACAGCCTTGCCGACCTTGACAAAGGCTCGGATCATGTCGGGATGGTTGCCCAGCCCGCTCTCGTCGAGCAGGTTGCGGAACGCCGATCCCCTGGTGAAGCCGAGCCGGTCGAGTGCCGCGGCGGCGGTGGCGATGGTGTCGCCCCATTTCGCCCCGCCAATCTCCGGGTCGGCGCGCGCGGCGTCGAGCCACGCCTTGCGCTCGGCCTGGACATGGCTGAGCAGCTGGCGGTTGGCCTGGTCCTGCACGCGCTGCGCAAACTGCGCCGCCACCGGCATCAGCCTGTTGGCGGCGGCGTTCGACAGGCCGAGCTCGCGGAACACCGGCGTCGCCTCGGCGATCGCCCCGGCATCCAGCGCCAGCCCATCGGGCAGCGTCAGCGCATAGGCCTCGGGCACGCCGTCATCGTCGAAACTGCCGCCGGGCACGCCACCCTCCTCGCCCAGCGCGGTGGGTGAAAGGGCATCGAAATCGTCATGGAAGCCGGCGTCGCCGGCGGGCGCCGCGCCGGCGTCAGCCGCAGGCTCCGTCATCGTCGTCGAGTTCGGCATAGGTATCAAATCGTCGGTCACTTGCTTTCTCCTTGATCGCCATGTGCGCCGCTTCGCCGAGCAGTTGAATCAGGCTGAACACCGGCACCCCGCCCGGCACCTGCGCGGGCTGCACCGCCTCGAAGGCGCACAGCAGCTCGAGCGCGAGACTGCGCCGACCGGCGAGGAACAGGTGCCGCCCATCGGCCTGGCTGGCGGCGGGATCGAACACCCCGCCGGCGCGGATCACCGCGAACAGCAGCCGCCGGAAGGCCGGGTTTTCGATCAGGATGGTGGCGTCGGCACGGTCGATCATCGCGCCGGAATAGCCGGTTGGTCAGATCGTTGAATCAACCTGTCATGCCTGATCGCCGCAGCGAGCTTGTGTTCCTGCGAAAGCAGGAACCCAGAGCCACGAGCGCCACGCCCGAAACCCTGGACTCCTGCTTGCGCAGGAGAACGGCATCTCTCGGCTACTGCGGCTCCCCCATCCCGCCACCCATCATCCCGGCATTCTGCGCCGCCTCGCTGAGCAACCGCGCGGCATCCGCGCCGCGCTGCATCGGCTGCGCCAGCGACGCCATCTTCTCCATCTGTTGTTCCTGGTTGCGCTTGTCGCGCAGCGCCTGCGCGTCCTGCACGGATCGGATGATCTTGGGCGGCGCCCCGGCGCGATCGGCATAATCGTCGATCACCGCATCGATATCGAGCCGATCGCTCGCCTCGGGGAATTGCGCCGCGAGGCTGCCGACAAACGACACCGTGCGCTCGATCTGGCCGAGCCCGACCATGCGCTGCATCTGGGCGAGGATCGACACGAAATCGACCTTCACCGGCTCGCCCTGCAAATGCTCCGGCGGCGGCGGCAGCATCTGCTTGCGCGCCATGATCGCGAAGGTCCGGTCGATCGCCACCTGCAGCTTCTCGGCATTGACGCGCTCGATCACCGGGCCGAGCTGGGTCAGCTTCTCCTCGTTGCGGCTGGCGATCTCCTCGATGTTGCGCGGCTGGATGCCCTGCATGTTGGTGATCGCCATGAACAGATCGGCATAGGTCAGCCGGTCGACCGCCTCGGAACAGCGCTGCACATCGTCCATGATCGCGCCGATCGCCGCGGGATTGATCTGGTAGGGCACCACGACATGCTGCGCGTCGATCTGGCTGGCGGTGACGACATTGCCCGCCTCGCCGGTCAGCTTGACGCTCGCCGGCACGATCTTCTCGGGCTTGACCAGGAATGCGGTCGCCTGGGTCTTGCGCCTGGTCTGCAACTGCAGCTCGCGCATGTCGGGCAGCGCGTCGAAGCCCGGCCCGGTGCCATAGGTATCGCCGCCGACCGTGTCCCAGCGCGGCGCCCAGAAGGGCTGCTCGTCATAGCCTTCGGCGCGCAACACGCGCGTCGCGTCGCCGTCATTCTCGTCCCAATAGACCGAACGCCACGCCTTGCCGCGCGCGTTCAGCGCATCGGGCGCCACCGTGTCGTTTGGCTCGATCGCGTGCAGCACCGGCACCTGGTCGTCATAGCGCCCGCTGTCATAGGCGGTGCGCACGAAGCTCGAGACATGCTCCAGCCCGAACGAGCTCACCGCCTGCATCACCGACATCGGCGTGCGGCGATAGAGCGTGTCGGCGACCGCCGCATTGGACAGCGCAATCCAGTATTCGCCGGCGGTCAGCGCATGGCACACCGCACCGGCGCGCGGATGGTCGACCATCACGCACGCCTCGGTGCCGAACATGCCCATCTCGGCGTAACCGGACTTTACCGCGCCGTAGAAATTGGTGCCGGCGAGGAAGCCATACATCCGCCGCTCGACCTCGGCGAGCCAGGTCTTCACTGCGGTGTCGTCGGCGAGGTCGGTGTCATAGGGCGCGAGCCGGAACCACGGCCGCGACGGCGACGACAGGCCGCTGGTCATGCCGCCGGTCAGCGTGCGGAAGCTCAGGATGCCATGGCTGTTGTAGACCGCCCTGTTGATACGGCGGAAATTGCGATTCTGTTCGCTGTTGAGGAAACGCGAGCGCGACGGCTGGGCATATTGCGCGATCTCGCGCCACTCCGTCTCATAGGGCTGGCGCAGCGACTTGAGCGCCGACAGCCGCCGGTCGCAGCGCTCCTTGAGCGTGGTCTGGGTCATGGGATCAGCCTCCCAATGTGGTGGTGGTCGGCGCGCTGCCGAGGCCGAGCGCGCCGGTATAGGCCGTCGCCATCAGCGCGCGGCGACGGCGGATGTCGTCATCGACCCGCGGCGCGGTGGCGCCGCCGTCCGGGAGTTTCAGGGACTGCCGCTCGGGCAGCGTTTGCGATTTGGGGGGTGAGGGCATGCACATGGTGCACGCGATACGGCGGATGGGCGGATGGTTGAATCAGGCTGATTGGAGCCGCGGCAGTTCTTGTTGCAACACGTCGTGTCACATTAGAGGTGCGACAAGGGGCGAGCGCCAGCCAATGCCGCGGCGTGTTCCTGAACTCCGTTATCCACCTCACCATCACGGATGCAGCGCTGCTGCACATCGGCATCGTGCTGCGTATATGGGAAGACGGAAACGCCGATCAGACGCACACTCATCGACGCGGCGCCCAAACCCCCTTCCACCCAGATGAGCGAATGATCGACATGAGCCATTATGCCGCACGCGCGCATCGAATTCTTCAGTGCGTAGGGCGTCCACGCACGGGCGCCTTTCCAGTGCGGGAACAAATGGTGCAACAGCTTGTATGGCGATCGAGGTAATTCTCCAGGAAACGGTCGCTCCGCGCTATCTTCGACGGTGATCAAAAGGCCTGCACTGCCGAAATGGCCCGGATGCTCCCTGTCCTCTCTGACATCGAGTACCGCGCCATCGGGATACAGCTCACATTGTCGGTGTAACCATTTGTGCTCGCACCCAAATAATCTTGTCAGTCATTTTTTTAGAACGGGCACCGGCAACTTCATCCATGTCTCCAGAATGGGTGCCGCCGCCATCGTGGTTCGCGCAAATTCCTGCCTTTCGGCGCTTGTCATCTTGGGCGATGGCGGGCTTTGGCGCGCGCTTTCATCGCGTGCCCCACACCCGCTTAACGCGACGATGATGCAGGCGGCCGCCAGGTTCGATGGTCCACGATGCTTTGCCATGTCCACTCCGCCACGTCGCGAATTGCGGACAATTTACATAGCGCAGCCATGAAAACAAAGGAAGATCATTTGACGAACATATCGGCGCCTCAAGCCACGCCCGATTCAACGACCCGCGGGTACGCTATCTGTTTGGCAGGAAACTCGTATTGCCAAAATATTGCCACCGAAACGGGGAAATGAACGCCCAGGGAATGTGGTTTCGTCGCTCCTGCGGCGCAGCAGCACGCCACGCCTGCCGCGCATTCGCGCCGGGATCATCGTCGCGCAGCGGAACATCACAGACCTCCACCTGCGGAGAATGGCGAGATGAACGCCCAGGGAATGTGGTTTCGTCGGTCCTGCCGGGCAGCGGCACGCGAATGTTGCATCGTCCGTGCGACACGTCATTCTAAGGATCTCCCCAGGGCGGAGACTCCAATTCGCTTCGGCACTCGGCATAATAACGCTCCGCGGACGGTTGATATTGGGCGACACCGACCACCAAAATCATCATGCCATATTTTGAACGCTCACCGCTGACATGGACCCAGGCATTGCCGACCCTTATCTTCCTGCCGCAATAATGATCCCAATTGTACATCTCATGAGTCAGCCACCGATTGGCGCCGCGCCAATGCGGCAAGAGGTAGTGAACCATTTCGAAGGCCGAGCGCGGCAAATGTCCGGGGTGGCGGGGATCGAGGTCACGCGGGCTTAGATTGTTCCATATTTCGACGCCATGCAATCGGGTCAGGCCATCGTCGGGCCAAGCTTGTATGAAGGCCGGCTCGCGTTCGAGAATATTACATTTCCTGAGCGGCAGCCGCGGCTGATACGCGCCACATCGCAGAGCGCTCTCAACCTGTCTGATGAGACTGAGCCTTGGCAGCGTCATCCAGTCGCTTGGGACAACCGATCGATCGACCGATGATCGCGAAGCCTTTGATATCACATTCGTCGTCCCGCGCCCTGCCCCATTGCCCTGCGAATTCGCCGGCGCAGTCGAAACAAACCAACCCCAGCATATCACTGGCATGGCAATGACCTGCATTACCTTCCGAACCGCTCTGCTCATCGGGTCATCTCAATTGCAAACGAGCTAATCCATACCATCGAAAAGAGGTGCTGACTAGAACATAATGAGATCATATGATAGTCATAACGGGGCTCAGCTGAGCGCGTTTCGCGGTCAGCGACCATCCACCTGCCGTGATGGAACGGCTCCGTCGATATAGCTACGGTTGCCGAACAAATGCCACCGAAGCGGAGAAATGAAGGCCCAGGGCATAGGCCGCTTCTCTGGACCTTGCGCGCTTTCCCAGGCACTTCTCGCGTTCCGAAACTCTTCGCGCCGTGAATTCAGCCGCGCGGCGAATATCTGAGGCAGATCGTCGAAACGAACATGTGTCGGTTGAAAATGAGCGCCGGATGGTGGTGTGTTATTTCCGAGAAAAACGTTTGATTTTCCCGACCTGTAATAGCCACTGTGATCCTGTCGGGCATTCATCGGCACCGAAGCAAAGACCTTCGACGCGCGACTGAGGGCGCCGAGCAGGTCGCCCTCCATCAATTTATCCGTTGCGCCTGCAGCCACCAGCGCGGCGATCGCGGTAAGGTCTTGCGTAACCTCACTGAAGTCGCTCCTGGCAAAGCGGTCGCGACCGGAACCATCATAGGTGCCCCCTTCGAGCTGATATCTGCCTTGCGGCCCACCTTGATGCCTGTCGGGGTGATTGGGCTGGGCGGGGAAACCCAACAGATTTTGCAGCTTCCTGCTGCCATTCGCCGTCAGATAGCCATATTTTTCAGTGCCCTCCGTATGAGAGAATACATCCAGAAAGGCTTTCATTTCAGGCATTGTGTAAAGGTAGCCCACCAGTATCCGGTATGCCGACCGCAACCGGCTGGTCCCGCTGCTTTTATTCCCATCAGGATAGGGGGCCCCGGGGCGCATCATGCGCTCGACATCGGCCAAAAAGGCGCGTCCCTGCGGCGAAGTGAGATAACTGACCTTGCCATTGTACAAAGGCCGTCGAGCATCGGGGATCGCCGGATCATAATAATCGCGATCACCGTGCTGAATCTTGGCCAAGGCTTCCCCGATGGTCTGCGGCGTGGGCGCATGAACCTCATCCCATGTCGGAGCGATTGAGGGTTGGACCACACGCCCCGGCGCAAGCCGTGCGTCTGGTTTCGCACCTTGGTTTTCCTGATTGCCGATCAAGTGTTCGACGACCGATAGTCCCGCGCCCGATCCGAGCGCACCAACCGCGTTTCGCCTCGCCCCGGGGATCCTCGCGGAAGGCGGATTGATGCCGGCTTGCGATGCTGCGGTGATAAGAGGCGAGACGCCAGCGCCGACATTCGGCGGCAATCGTGAAGCCATATAGCCGCCACGGGACAACGCCGCGACCGACATCGCCGCGCTGGGCAGAGGCGCACCCAGGGTATTCGAACTTCCTCCGCCCCCATAGGGTGCAGTCGGGTTGGATGATGGCGCGCCCTGTGCGGCGGCAAACTGAGCTTTGAGTTGAGGCGTACACATGGCGCGCCTTTTCGCGCCATTCGCACCAACGTTGAATCAACCTGTCGCGTCACGCCGCCAGAGCATAAAGCCGACAATGCTCCAGACGCCCCGCCTCGACCGCCCGTTGCGTCGACACGGGAGTCGCAACACTACCCCAGACTCGCGACCAGATAGCGCGGCCCCGGCCCCTCCGCCGCCAACCGATCCCCGGGATTGTACAACGCGCATTTCCGGAGCGACAAACACCCGCACCCAATGCAATTGTCGAGCCGGTCGCGCATCCGTTCCATCGCCGCGATGCGCGCGTCGAGCTGGCGCCGGAAACCCCGGCTGATCTTCGCCCAGTCGGCGGCGGTCGGCGTACGCCCCTGCGGCAGCGTGCCCAGTTCGCGCGATATCTCCTGCAAGGTGAAGCCGAGCTGCTGCGCGATCAGCGCGAACGACAACCGACGGATGTCCGAGCGCAGGAAGCGCCGCTGCCCGCCGCGCGTGCGCAATGCCTCGACCAGCCCCTTCTCCTCCCAGAAACGGATCGCCGATACCGACAGCCCCGTGCGCCGCGCCAGCTCGCCGATGGTCAACAGGACATCGCCTTTGCCCGTCACTTCACCCTCTGCATCGCAGCACTTGACCTCAACTTAACCTGAGGTTGTACGACTCGCAAACACCGCGCGATTTCCGCGCGCCGAAGGAGTCTCGCATGCCCGCCCCGATCATCGAACATGTCAACATCACCGTCCGCGACCCCGCCGCCAGCGCCGCGCTGCTCGCCAGATTGTTCGACTGGCACGAGCGCTGGTCCGGCCCGTCGCAGATGGGCGGCCATACCGTCCATGTCGGCGACGAGCGCTTCTATCTCGCGCTCTACACCCATGACGGCGTGGCGACGCCCGACGCGGTGTTCGAGAAGGGCAACCCGCTCAACCATATCGGCATCCTCGTCGACGATCTCGACGCGATCGAACGCCGTGTCATCGACGCCGGGCTCGTGCCGTTCAGCCACGCCGATTACGACCCCGGCCGCCGCTTCTATTTCCTCGACCCCGACGGCACCGAATTCGAGGTGGTCAGCTATGCGTGAAGGTCGCCGTTCTGGACGGCCATTCCGACGATAGGCAGCCGCAACGCCACGCTACGATCGATCGGGCATCCTGGAACGTCCACCACGTAGGAGGATCAAACCGCCCGCCGCGATCAACAGACCCAAGCCGATCACAGGAATAATGCGCCAGGTGTCGTCGGGCTCACCCGGTGGCCAACCGTAGAAGAACGCTTCCAAAATCAACGCGGCACATGTCGTCCAGCCGGCGATGACGATCCCCGCGATGAGCAGCAGCCAACCGAAAATGCGCTTCAGGTTCACCGGCCACCTCCAATGGGGGGATTGGGTTGATACGCCTGCCGTCCTCGATACTGCGTTCTGGTGAAAGGGAAAACCCGCACGGAAACATCCTTGTCAAATTCAAAGACCAGGCGCTGGTTCACGTTCCTGCTGATGGTAAGAGTGGTCGGCGGATTGACCAACGTGCCGATACTGGGCGTCATGCGCATGTTGGCGATCCTCACGGACGCCTTGCCTGGGAGCGCGCCTGCCCGACCATGCCCGCAATAAGAGCAGGACATGGCCGGATGGCACCGCGCCGCGCCGGCGACGATGAGGCGTGTGGCGGGTAGCGCTCCGTCGCGCGCTTCATCCCTGACCTGACGCCGCCCCTCGCCGCGACGACCGCGTTACTTGTTGTCCTTCACGCCAACCACGGGAACATCGACGGTGGTGTGGGTCGACTCCACTTTCGGCACCGTCACCTGGGTGGGCTTGGTGCCGACGACGACTTCCTTGGAATGGACGTCGACCTGCGGCAGGCTGCCGCCCTGCGCCGAGACGTGCACGTCCGGCAGCGATCCGCTCTTCTTGACGTCGGCGCTCCAGAAGCCGGTCAGGAAGAGGAACGCGACCACGATGACCGCCAGCGCGACGATAATCCCCAGAACGAGGCCCGCGTTGGAGCGCCGCTCCACCACGGTGGTGGTGCCGTCCGCGTTACGATATTCTTCCATCTCATCCTCCTCTCGTCGTGAGGGGTTCCAACGATCGGGGCGCGAAATTGGTTCAGATCGGACCTGATTTGCCGGTGTTGGTACCGGTCACGGACCGCTTCGTGCTGCGGCGCGTCAAAAATAAACGCGTCGGGCCTTGCCAGTCCCGCAACCTGCATTGAGACTGTGGGGATGATGCTGCGAGTCCCCGACAGCGACCGGCAAATTCCGGCGACGCGGCCCGCGTCGCAGGACGCGCGGGCGCCGGCCGGACCTGCCGTGCTGCAGCGCACAACCGGCGATGGTCGCATCGCGGTGGATCGTGTCGCGAGTGGCGGGTACCGCGTCGCCCGGTTGCGCCAGGCGGGCGCGGCGAAGATCCTGTGCCCGCGCAATCATCAGGACCGCGCATTCGAAGCGGTGCTGCTCAACACCGCCGGCGGCCTGGCCGGGGGCGACGCGATGCGCTGGGAGGTCTCGGCCGGACGCGCGGCGGACCTGCGCGCCACCACGCAGACGGCCGAGCGGGTCTATCGTTCGAACAGCGGCGATGCGCGGGTCGCAACCTGCCTGCATGTCGCGGCGGGCGCGGCGCTCGAATGGCTGCCGCAGGAGACGATCCTGTTCGACGGCGGCCGCTTGTCGCGGACGCTGTCGATCGACCTTGCCGGGGACAGCCGCCTGCTCGCGGTCGAGGCGGTGGTGTTCGGGCGCCGCGCGCATGGCGAGCGGGTGCGCTGCGGATCACTGCGCGACCGCTGGCGGGTGCGGTGCGACGGGCGGCTGATCTTTGCCGACAATGTGCGGATCGACGGCGATATCGCGACGTTGCTCGATCGCCCGGCGACGCTGGGCGGCGCGCAGGCCTTCGCCACGCTGCTGCTCGCCGGCCCGGCGCGGGCGCCGGTCGATGAATTGCGCGCGATGCTGCCGGAGGGCGACGGACTGGAGGCCGGCGCCTCCGCCCTGCCGCACGTCACGGTGGTGCGGCTGATCGCGGCGCATGGCGACATATTGCGGCCGGCGCTGGCGGGGCTGCTGCTCGCGCTGCGCGGTGCCGCGCTTCCTCGTGTCTGGCAGGCCTGAACGATGCAACTGACCCCGCGCGAAAAGGACAAGCTGCTGGTCGCGATGGCGGCGATCGTGGCGCGCAAGCGGCTGGAGCGCGGCGTGAAGCTCAACCACCCGGAGGCGATCGCGCTGATCAGCGACTTCGTCGTCGAGGGCGCGCGCGACGGGCGCTCGGTCGCCGACCTGATGGAGGCCGGCGGCCATGTCCTGACCCGCGACCAGGTGATGGAGGGGATCGCCGAGATGATCCACGACGTCCAGGTCGAGGCGACCTTTCCCGACGGCACCAAGCTCGTCACCATCCATCATCCGATCCGTTGAGGAGGCCCGCATGCGTGTTACCCGAATGACCGCCGCCGCCGTGCTGCTGACCGTCGCCGCCCCGGCCTTCGCCCATCCCGGGCATGACGGCTCCGGTCTGGCCGGCGGGCTGATGCATCCGCTGACCGGCATGGACCATCTGCTGGCGATGGTCGCGATCGGGCTGTTCGCCGCGATGCGCGGCGGGCGGGCGTTGTGGGCATGGCCGTTGAGCTTCGTGGCGGCGGCCGCGTTCGGCTTCGTCGCCGGGCGCTATGGGCTGGTGTTCCCGCTGGCCGAGCCGATGGTGCTGGCGTCGGTGCTGACGCTCGGCCTGCTGGTCGCGGCGGCGGTGCCGGTGAGGCTCGGTGCGGGCCTCGCGCTGGTCGCGCTGTTCGGCCTGTTTCACGGCCAGGCGCATGCGGCGGAGGCCGGAACGCACGCGATCACCGCCTTCGCCGCCGGCTTCCTGGTCACCAGCGCCATGCTGCATGTCGCGGGGCTCGGCCTGTATCGCGCGACCGGCAAGGCGTGGGCACGGCTGGCCGGTGCCGCGACGGTGGCCGGCGGCGTCGCTTTGGCTTTCGGATGATCCCGGGCGAGGTCTTCACGCTTCCGGGCGACATCGTGCTCAACGAAGGGTGCGATGCGATCACGCTGACGGTGGCCAATCGCGGCGACCGGCCGGTGCAGGTCGGCAGCCATTATCATTTCGCCGAGACCAACGCCGCCCTCGACTTCGACCGCGATGCGGCGCGCGGGCACCGGCTCGACATCCCGGCCGGCACCGCGGTGCGCTTCGAACCCGGCCAGAGCCGCGCGGTACGGCTGATCGCCTATCGCGGCGACCGGCGGGTGATGGGCTTCAACGGTGCGGTGATGGGGAGCCTCGACGCATGAGCATCGCCATTCCGCGCAGCCTCTATGCCGATCTCTACGGGCCCACGACCGGCGACCGGGTGCGGCTGGCCGACACCGCGCTGATCATCGAGGTCGAGCGCGACATGACGGTCTATGGCGAGGAGGTCGTGTTCGGCGGCGGCAAGGTGATCCGCGACGGCATAGGGCAATCCCAGGCGACGCGCGCGCAAGGGGCGGTCGATACCGTCATCACCAACGCGCTGATCGTCGATGCGGCCGGCATCTGGAAGGCCGATATCGGGCTGAAGGACGGGCGCATCGCCGCGATCGGCAAGGCCGGCAACCCCGATACCCAGCCCGGCGTGACGATCGTCATCGGCCCCGGCACCGAGATCATTGCCGGCGAGGGCAAGATCGTCACCGCGGGCGGGGTGGATTCGCATATCCATTTCATCTGCCCGCAACAGGCCGAAGATTCGCTGATGAGCGGCGTCACGACGATGATCGGCGGCGGCACGGGTCCTGCGACCGGCACCAACGCCACCACCTGCACGCCCGGCCCCTGGCATCTCGCGCGCATGCTGCAGGCGGTCGACGGCATGGCGATGAACATCGGCCTGACCGGCAAGGGCAATGCCGCGACGCCGGGGGCGCTGGTCGAGCAGATCAAAGCCGGCGCCTGCGCGCTCAAGCTGCACGAGGACTGGGGCACCACGCCGGCGACGATCGACACGTGCCTGTCGGTGGCGGACGAGCATGACGTGCAGGTGATGATCCACACCGACACGCTCAACGAGAGCGGTTTCGTCGAGGACACCATCGCCGCGTTCAAGGGGCGCACGATCCACGCCTTCCACACCGAGGGTGCGGGCGGCGGCCATGCGCCTGACATCATCAAGGTGTGCGGGCTGCCCAACGTCCTGCCCGGATCGACCAACCCGACCCGGCCCTACACCGTCAACACGGTCGAGGAGCATCTCGACATGCTGATGGTGTGCCACCACCTCGACCCGAACATCCCCGAGGATGTGGCGTTCGCCGAAAGCCGCATCCGCAAGGAGACGATCGCGGCGGAGGACATCCTGCACGATCTCGGCGCGTTCAGCATCATCGCTTCGGACAGCCAGGCGATGGGCCGCGTCGGCGAGGTGCTGATCCGCACCTGGCAAACCGCCGACAAGATGAAGCAGCAGCGCGGGAGCCTGCCCGGCGAGCGCGGCGACAACGACAATCTGCGCGTGCGGCGCTACATCGCGAAGTACACCATCAACCCGGCGATCGCGCAGGGCATCGCGCACGAGGTCGGCTCGGTCGCGGTCGGCAAGCGCGCCGATCTGGTGCTGTGGGATTTCGCCTTTTTCGGCGTCAAGCCGGCGATGATCCTGATCGGCGGGATGATCGCGGCGGCGGCGATGGGTGATCCCAATGCCTCGATCCCGACGCCGCAGCCGGTGCATTACCGGCCGATGTTCGGTGCATATGGCCGCGCGCTGGGCGCGACGGGGGCGACCTTCACCTCGCAGGCGGCGGTGGATGATGGACTCGCCGCGCGGCTCGGCCTCGCCAAGCCGCTGCTCGCGGTGCGCAACACGCGCGGCGGCATCTCCAAGGCGTCGATGGTGCTCAATGATGCCACGCCGTTGATGGAGGTCGATCCCGAAACATACGAGGTGCGCGCGGACGGCGAGTTGCTGACCTGCGCACCGGCCAGCGTGCTGCCGATGGCGCAGCGCTACTTCCTGTTCTGATGGCTCCCAGAAGATGACCATGCGTGCCACCCATGTCCTGCCCCGCGGCATCGCGGTCGCCGACGACAGCGTCAGCCTCGATTTCGACGGGCGGCATCGCCGCCGCGTGATGCTGCACACCGCAAAAGGCGAGCATCTGCTGCTCGATCTCGCCGAGACGGTGGCGCTGGCCGATGGCGACCTGCTGGTGACGGTCGACGGGCGGCATATCGCCGTGGTCGCCAAGCCCGAGGCGTTGATGGAGGTCTCGGCGACCGATCCGGCCAAGCTGGCGCGGCTCGCCTGGCATATCGGCAACCGCCATCTGCCGACCGAGATCGCCGGCGCGACGCTCTATCTGCGCTACGACCATGTCATCGCGGCCATGCTCGAACAGCTCGGCGCGGCGGTGCGGTTCGTCGATCGGCCGTTCAACCCGGAAGGGGGCGCCTATGGCCATGGCCGGACGCTCGGGCATGACCACGACGACGACCATGGCGACGGTCATCACCATCATCACCACCATGACTGAGGCGCGCTACCGGCTGATGACCTGGCTTTCGCCGGCCTATCCGGTCGGCGGGTTCAGCTATTCGCATGGGCTGGAATATGCGGTCGAGGCCGGGCTGGTGACCGACCGCGCCAGCCTGGCGGACTGGATCGAGGACTGCCTGCGCCACGGCGCCGGGCGCAGCGACGCGATCATCGCAGCACACGCCTGGCGCGCCGGGGACGAGGGCACGCGCGCCGAACTGGCCGACCTCGCATTGGCATTGCAGCCGGCGAAGGAACGCCTGCTCGAAAGCGAGGCACAGGGCGCGGCATTCCAGCTCGTCACCGCGGCGGTATGGCCCGCGAGCGAGATCGACGCCGCCCCCCTGCCCTATCCCGTCGCGCTCGGCGTCGCCGCGCGGGCACATGACGTGCCGCTCGACGAGATGCTGTCGGCGTACCTCTGGGCGTTCGCGGCCAATCTCGTCTCGGCGGCGGTGCGGCTGGTGCCGCTCGGCCAGACCGACGGGCAGCGCGTCCAGGCGGCGCTGATGCCGGTCGTGCTCGACGTCGCGCGTGAGGCGGAAGCCAGCGAGCTCGACGATATCGGCGGCTGCGCCTTCCGCGCCGAGATCGCCGCGATGCGCCACGAAACCCAGCATGTGAGGCTCTTCAGGTCATGACCAGCGTACGTAACGGCCCCTTGCGCGTCGGCATCGGCGGCCCGGTGGGATCGGGCAAGACCGCGCTGATGGATGCCTTGTGCAAGGCGATGCGCGATCGCTGGTCGGTCGCGGCGATCACCAACGACATCTACACCCGCGAGGATGCCGAGTTCCTCGAACGCTCCGGCGCGCTGCCGATTGAGCGCATCATGGGTGTCGAGACCGGCGGCTGCCCGCACACCGCGATCCGCGAAGACGCCTCGATCAATCTCGCCGCGGTGGCGCAGATGCGCGCGCGCTTCACCGATCTCGACATGATCCTGATCGAGTCCGGCGGCGACAATCTCGCCGCGACCTTCAGCCCGGAACTGGCCGACATCACGCTCTACGTCATCGACGTGTCGGCCGGCGACAAGATCCCGCGCAAGGGCGGCCCGGGCATCACCCGCTCGGACCTGCTGATCATCAACAAGATCGACCTCGCGCCCTATGTCGGCGCCAGCCTCGAGGTGATGGACCGCGACGCGCGGCGGATGCGCGGCGAGCGGCCGTTCGTCTTCACCAACATCCGGGCCGGGGTGGGCGTGGCCGAGGTGGTGGACTTCGTCGCGCGGTTCGGCGGGCTGCCCTGACGGGGAACCCGCGGCAACCTCAGGCTGCCAGGTGCAGCGCGGCGCCGCGGCGGATCGTCTGCGCCCTCTCCCTGAGTACGCCATAGACGCGGTCGGCGAGGCTCGCCGCCGGTCGGCCCCGCACGTGCATGATGCGGTCGTTGACGACATATTCGCCGTCGAGCACCAGCACGCCGGCAGCGGCGCGGGCAGCTGGCGGGAGGACCTCCGCGACGACCTCCACGACGACGGGCGCAGACGCGGCGGTCGCTTCGATAAGCGCGGGCTGTTGCGCCGCCGCGGCGGCCAGTTCCATCGGCGGCGGTGCGGGTATCGCGACGCGGGTCGGCGCGCGGGTGGCAGTGGGCGCGGGCGGCGCCGGGCGGGGCGCAGCGACGGCAACCCGCTCGGGCTGCGGGGCCGCGACCGGCGCGGGCGGTTCGGGCGCCAAGGCGGTGGGGGCGACCACGGGCGCCGGCACGGAAAGCGCCGGTCGCGGCCTGGCGACGGGCGCTTCCACCGTCACGGCCGCCTTTGACGGCGCGACCAGACGGGTCGCGGCGATGCCGATGCGCACTCGTCCCCCGAGCGTCGCGTCGGTCGTCGCGCCCCACACGATGTCCGCGCCGGGTTCGACATGGTCGGTCAGCCAGGCGATCGCCGCATCGACCTCATAGAGCCGCAGATCCTCGCCGCCGCTGATCGTGACGAGCAGCCGGCCGGCGCTCCGCATGGCGGTTTCGAGCAGCGGGTTGCACAGCGCCGAGCGCGCCGCGTGAAGCGCGCGATCGGCCCCCTCGCCATGCTCGCCATAGCCGATCACCGACGTGCCCCCCGCGGCGAGCAGCGCGCGCAGATCGGCCAGGCCGACCCGCTTGAGCGCGACGTCCGATACCAGCCGGGCGAAGCCGCTCGCGCTTTCGCACACCAGCCGGTTCGACGCGGCGAGCGCGTCGCGCATCGTCATGTCGGCGCCGGCGATGCGGAACAGATGCTCGTTGCACACCGTGACCATCGCATCGGCTTGCTCCTCGAACACCACTGCCCCCAGATCGGCATTGCGGGCGCGACGCGTGCCCTCGAAGCGGAACGGCTTGATCGCGATGCCGATCGTCACCGCGCCACAGGCGCGCGCCGCCGCCGCGATGACCGGCCCGGCGCCGGTGCCGGTGCCGCCGCCAAGCCCGGCCGCGACGATGCACAGGCCGGTGTCCCTGAGCGTACGCATGATCTCGGGCATCGCCTCCTCCGCGGCGCGCCGGCCGGCGTCGAAGTCGGCGCCGGTGCCGAGCCCGCCGGTCAGCTGCCGGCCGAGTGGCAGCCGGTGCGGCGCCTCGACCGCGTTCAGCGCGCGCTGGTCGGTGTCGGCGCACAGCACGCGCAGGCCGTGGCTGGCATAGCGCGACATGGCGGCAACGGCATTGCTGCCGGCCCCGCCCACACCGATGACGGTGACCCCGCGGCCTTCCTCGCCGCCCCATTCGCCTGATGTCGTCATTTGCGCCTCCGGGTAACCGTCGAGTCGGTTCCGGGCATCATGGTTAACGCAACGCGCCGCGCCCGCCATGCCGTAGATTCACAGTATAAGACGGTAAGGATTCACTAAGATTCGTAATAAAGCGCGGTATAACCATCCGCCTGACCATCAACATCGCCGCCGCGTCCGCCGGATCGTAGAATCCCGGATACGTAGTGGTACGAGATCGTAGATTCACGCGCTGTGGCGACTCGGTAATAGATTGTTAACCATGATGGCAACAGGGCATCGGAACAGCACAACATGGACGAACTCTTCATCGGCAGCGCGATCTGCAAGGTCTCCCGGCGTGGCGACCTGATGCTGCCGACACCGTTCCGCAAGACGGCACGGGTCCGCTCGGCGACGCCCGAGGTCCGGCTGTTCGCCGATCTCGACGCGGAAGCGGGCTGTTTGCGGCTGTTCGATCGGGCCTGGCTCAACCGCGCCTATGTCGAGGAGGAAGCCGCCGCGGCGGCGGCGGCGCTGGACTGCACGGCGCGCGACGCCGGCCGGCGGCGCCTGCTCGCCTTCGCCGCGCAGATCGACGTCCAGCCGAACGGCCAGCTCACTTTGCCGCCGATCGCGCGGGCGCGCCTCAGGATCAGGGATCGCGCGCTGCTCGTCGCGACCGGCGACCAGTTCGAGATCTGGGACGTCGACTATCTGCTCGAATGGGGCACGGACGACCTCACCAGGCTGGTCAACCTTCACCTCAACACCACCCAAAGCAATGGAGTCACTCATGAAACTGACGTGTCACCTGCGCGGCCACAGCGTCGCGCCCCAGGCCGTGCAGAACCGGGGCTTCCTGTTCAGCCGCTGCCGCCGCTGCCGTTGCGACATGATCCGGTCGGCGGCGTCCGCCTCCAGTAAATGGACCACCGTCCCGACTGAATTCCGCATCGCGTGGAATGGGGTCGAGCCGAACAAGATATTTGATCGATATTATTATCACTCATTAATTGCGCGGATACACGCTCGTTTTAAAAGCGCTTGTGACGTGTTTTTCGTCGCGCTGCCGCTCATCATGTCCGGTTGCGTCGATGTATTTCGTAAGCCGTACAGGAATTTACGGTCAGTCAAGCAGCCGAGACAATTAATAGTCTTTGGCAATTCGCCAATAACCACGAAACAATGGCGGTGGTCGGCGGGGCTCGACGCCCAGCGGAAATCGATCCGATTTGAATGGATATTTGAAAAGCGAGCGGAATCCATGGCATTCGCTTGACTAGGCCACTCTGGTAATTCAGTCTCTCTCCAGTCTTACAAAAAATATTGCGACATGACCCGGCCGCGATGGCACGGATCCGGAGGGAAATGCGACGGAGGACGAGGACAAAAGCGCGCTGATCTGGGCCGCATCGTGCGCGGCGGGGGGTTTTGCGGTACTTTTGTTCGGTGGAAGGACGCTCGGCGTCAATCTGATCGCGCCGTTATGCGGCGCCATTCTGGTCGGCATCGCCGGATGGCTGGCCGGCCGGCGCACGATCGCCCCACAGCTCGCGCCGGCCGACCTGCGCGCCGCGCTGGACGCCACGTCGGTCGCCATGACACGCAGCGACGGCGTCATCACCCATTGGTCGCGCGGGTGCGAAACCCTTTACGGCTGGGCCGCCGCGGAAGCGGTGGGTCACGACAAATATGACCTGCTCGCCTCCTGCCCGTCCGATGGCGCGGGCGCGCTGCGGACCGATTTCGCCACGACCGGCGAGCGGGAATTGCTCGAACGACGCAAGGACGGCGGCATGATCAGCGTGATCGAACGCCGCCTGGTGCTGGCGCGGCCGGGCCGCGCGCCGCGCATCGTGCTCAAGATGCTCGACATCTCCGATCGCGTCCGCATCGAGAACGCCTTGCGCGAGAGCGAGGCGCGGCTGGCGACGGCCGCCGCCGCGGCGCGCATCGGCGTGTCCAACTGGGACGTGCCGAGCGGCCGGATCGAATGGAGCGACGGCTCGGCCGAGCGGCTCGGCTTCCCGCCCGGCGGCATCAACAGCTTCGCCGAGTGGGAGGCGCTGGTCGATCCCGACGACGTGCGCGACATCATGGCGGCGGTCGCCGCGGCCGCGGCGCGGCGCGAGGCGCAGATCGACTTCTGCTATCGCCTGGGTCAGCCGGACGGCACGCAGCGCACCATCGAGGGCGTCGCCAGCTGCATCTATGACGACGATGGCACGCTGGTGCACGTCGTCGGCACCAATATCGACGTCACCGAACGCGTCGAGCGCGACGCCGCGCTGCGCGCGCGCGAGGCGCAATTGCGCTCGGTGCTGGAGGCCGCGCCCAGCGCGATGGTGGTGACCGACAATAGCGGCATCATCCTCGAATTCAGCCGCGCGGCGGAGCAGCTCTGGGGCTATGCCGCCGACGAGGTGATCGGCCGATCGGCGCTGCCGCTGATCGCGCCGGAGGAACATGGTCGCTTCCTGTCGCTCGTCGCGCGCCAGCCCGACTCCGACGAAAGCGCCCTGGCCCGGCCGGCGGCGGCGGCGATCGCGATCGCCCGGGATGGCACGCGGCTGTCGCTGGCGGTCTATTATGGCCATGCCAGGACTCCCTCGGGCTATCTCATCACCCTGTTCTGCCATGACGTTTCGGAGCGGCTGGCGGCCGAGCAGCGGCTCGCCGAACTCAACGCCGAGCTCAACCATGTCGCGCGGCAGAGCGCGATGAGCGAACTCGCCGCCGATCTCGCCCATGAACTCAACCAGCCGCTCAGCGCGACCGCCAATTTCCTCGCCGCCGCGCGCATGCTGATCGACCAGGGCGGCAACGGCGCGCGCGTCGCCGAGCTGCTCCGTATGGCCGAGGAACAGACGCTGCGCTCCGGCGAGATCATCCGCCGGCTGCGCGACTTCCTGAGCAAGCGCGATGCCGAGAAGAGCTTTCACTCGGTCGAGAGCGTCGTGCGCGAGGCGGTCGACCTCATCCTGTTCGGCACCGCGCAATATGACATCCGCCTGACCTATGACCTCGACCCCTATGTCGACCGGATCTTCGCCGATCGCATCCAGTTGCAGCAGGTGCTGGTCAACCTGTTGCGCAACGCGATCGACGCGTTGCTGCAGCAACCGCGCGACGCGCGCGAGATCATCATCGCGTCGCGCGCGGCGCCGGACGACATGGTCGAGATCGCGGTCAGCGACAGCGGGCCGGGCCTGCCCGACGCGCTGCGCGAGCAGCTCTATTCGCGCTTCGCGACGACCAAGACCGGCACCGCCATGGGCATCGGCCTGTCGATTTCGCGGCGCATCGTCGAGGCCCATGGCGGCACGCTGACCGCCGAAAGCCGCGCCGGCGGCGGCGCGACGTTCCGTTTCACGCTGCCTATCATGAAGGAGGTCGAGGGATGACCCGCAGCATCTATATCGTCGACGACGACGATGCCGTCCGCGCTTCGCTGCACACATTATTGTCGTTGCGCGCGGACATGATCGTGCGCAGCTTCCGCAGCGGCGACCAGTTCATCGACGCCCTGCCGCAGCTCGACCCCGGCATCGCGCTGCTCGATTTCCACATGCCCGGCACCAACGGGCTCGACGTGCTCGCGGCACTGCGCGCGGCGGAGAGCGGCCGGTTCGCCGCGATCATGCTGACCGGCGAGGGCAATGTCACGCTGGCCGTGCAGGCGATGAAGGAGGGGGCGGTCGACTTCATCGAAAAGCCCTATGAGGCGGCCGCGCTGCTCGCCACGGTCGATGCCGCCTTCGACCATCTCGAACAGGAAAGCGTCGCGCTGGCGCATAGCGCGCAGGCGCGCGCGCGGATCGGGGCGCTGTCGCCGCGCGAACGCGACGTGCTGATGGGGCTGATCGAGGGGCGCGCCAACAAGGTCATCGCGCATGAGCTCGATATCAGCCCGCGCACGGTGGAGGTGTATCGCGCCAATCTGATGACCAAATTGGCGGTGCGCAGCCTGCCCGAGGCGCTGCGCGTCGCCTTTGCCGCCGGGATGATTTCGTCGGGCTGAGCGCGTTTTTCAGCGGCGGCGGGACGGCACCGGCCTGCTGCCGCGCGGCTTCAGTGCAGCCGGGCCTGCCGCCACGCGGTGAGCGTTTCCCGGATCTGCGGTGCCGCCCGCGCGCGGTCCACCCAGGCGATCCGGCCGGCGCGCCGCACGGCACCTTCCTCGACCAGATAGATGAAGCCGCGCCAGCGATCACCGTCGGCCAGCCCGTCGAAACCCGCCGCGACCATGCCGTCATCGGTGATGAGGATGGCGGGTGGGCGGGCGACCCGAACGAACGCCGCGTCGTCCAGCGGGCCATCATAGGTCACCAGCACCTCGCCGGCGAGCGACAATTGCCCGATCAGCAAGCCGCGCAACGCCGCGTCACGGACGATCAGGACGAGGAGTTCATCAAAGGTCACGTCGATGCCGGATCCAGACGGATACATTGCTGCTCCTAGACGGTAAGCGCGCCAGGCGCGGGTGCATGCCTGGTATTTCTACGTAGCGCGACGAAATGCCGCGCACCGTCGTGCCGGTATCGGACAAGGTGATTACCGCCGGCTTGCGGCGGCCATCGGTATCTTCCCTCTATGTCGCCCGCGGCCGGCCGCGCTCTAGACAGTATTTCCGGACATGGCCCGAGGCCATCGTCATCGGGCGAAAGGGGCGTGCATGATCGAGCGATTCACCGCGGATGACGGGCGCGTCGATGCCGACGCGATGCGTGACGCGCTGACCGGCACGCTGAGCCGGCGCGGCCTGGCGGCGCTGATCGCGCGCATCGCCGCCAGCACGCGACATGGCGGCGAGATCACCCTGTTGATGATCGATGTCGACGGACTTGCCGCGCTTGACCGGCTTCACGGCGCCGGCGCGGGCGACCAGGCACGAATGACCATCGCCCACCGGCTGCGCCTGCTCGTCGCGCCGCACGACCGCGTCGCGCGAGTCGCGCAGGACGTGTTCGCCTGCCTGTTGTGTCACCACGCCGGCGCGCCGGTGGCGATCGACACGGCGCGGGAAATGATCGCCGCGATCGCCTGGCCGGTCGACCTGGCCGACACCACGGTGACGTTGCGCGGCGCGGCCGGGATCGCGGCGATGCCGGCCGGCGCGCCGACGTCCGAACGCCTGTTCGCCGCCGCGCGGATCGCGATGGAATGGGCCGTGGCGCGCGGCCATCCCGGTCACTGCGTCTATGAGCCGGGACTGTCCGTCGCCGGTTTCCCGCCGGCGACCGCCACGGATCACCTGTGGACGCACGCCCGGCCCGGCGGCCAGACGCCGGAAATGCTGGATCGCCGGGCCGCCGGGGCCTAATCTCGCGCGATACGCAACGGGAGCGAGACATGAGCGCAACGAATCTGGCCGCGACCATGCGGGCGCTTTTTGGCGCCTCGGAAAAATCGCAGCGGCGCTCTTCGCACCGGCGGCAGGGGAGCCGGCGGAAGGGCGCGGCGACGGGCCGGCCGCATGTCTCGGCCATCACGCTCGGCGTGGCCGATCTGGCGCGCTCCCGGCGCTTTTATGGCGAGGGTTTCGGCTGGGCGCCGGTGTTCGAGGACGCGACGATCATCTTCTACCAGCTGAACGGCGTGGTGCTCGGCACCTGGCTGGCGAGCGCGCTGGCCGAGGACATGCAGCGCCCCGCGGCTGGCCCGGGCAGCGTCGCGCTGGCCCACAACGTCCGCACGCAGGAGGAGGTCGCCCCGCTCATCGCGCGCCTCGCCGCCGCCGGCGGCACCTTGCTGCGCCCGGCCGAGGCGCCGCTCCATGGCGGCCTGCGCGGCTATGTCGCCGACCCCGACGGCCATGCCTGGGAGATCGCGCACAACCCGGGCTTCACGATGGACGAGGCGGGCAATGTGACCTTCGGGGTGTAGCGCTTCGCCTCACGAAGAAAATTGATTCACGCGAAGGCAGGAAGGCGCGGAGGGATTGCGCCCGTTGCTCGCGTGCCGCGTCCCAGCAAAAAACTGCCCGTCACCCCGAAACTTGTTTCAGGGTCCATGCGCGGTCAGCGGCCACACGAGCGCTGCTCCTGGTTCGGATGACCGCGCATGGATGCTGAAACAAGTTCAGTATGACGAAGTATTTGTGACTACAGGACAAACTCGCCCGGTGCGGGGCCCCTCCGCGTCTCCGCGTCTCCGCGCGAACCATTCTTCCTTCTGCCCTGGCAGATACATTCTACCCCGCCGCATGCCGCACGATCGGCACCCCCTCCTCCGCGCGTGGCGGCTCGAAGTGGCGCGCCAGTTCGGCGAACTCGCCATGGCTCACCATGAACTCATGCCCGCCGCCGGCATTGCGCGCGTCGAGCCGGGCGAGGCATTGCCGGTCGGGCAGGTCGAGCCAGTGCAACCGTGCCGCGGCGCCGCCCGCCGCGGCGAGGTCGCGCATCCAGCGCCGGCTCGCCACGGTGTTGGCGGGCCAGTCGAGCACCAGCGAGAGGCCGGCGCGCAGCAGCTCGATGAGATGCGGCGTCATCGCCGCGCGCAGCCGCGCGCTCAGCTTGAAATAATCCTCGATCGTGCGCAGCTCGGTCGGATAGAGCCGCGCCATCCACGGATCCTGGGCGACGAGCAGCGCGCCGTCCCCGGCGAGCGTGCGGGCGAGGGTCGATTTACCGGCGGCAACCTTGCCGCACAGCAAGTGCAAAACTGGGGAGGTCATGTTCCTGCCTCGTGAAAGCGCCAGCCTTCACGGCCGGCGCATGATGAACCAACGGACGAGCGGCCGGCCTGACGGGATCAGGCCGGGCGGCTAATTCGCAGGGGCATCGCCGGACGGAACATGGCGCCTGTTTAACGCCGAATATGCCTAACGCAACGTAAACGCCGAATTCGGGGAACCTCCCGGACTCGCATGCGCTACACGCCGATATGCCAAGCGAGCCGGGGCGAATGATAGTGCAAAACGGGATCGACAAGGCGCGCAGCCTGCGCGCGCGGCCGCGGCTGAAGGTCTTTCAGCCGGTCGAGATATATGCCGGTGTCGCGCCGCTGCGCGCGCATCTGCTCGACCTGTCGGTGAGCGGCGCGCTGGTCCACAGTTCGGCCGCGCCCGCGCCGGGCACGCCGTTGCGGCTGAGGATCGGCGGCCTGGTGCGCACCGCGCGGGTGGTGTGGCAGGACGGTCTGCGCTTCGGCATCGCCTTCGCATTGCCGCTGCGCGAGGCCGAGGTGGAGCGCGCGCTGAAACCGTGAAGCGATCGCGCCTGCCTGTTTCTGGCCGCCGGCTCAGAGTTGGCGGGACAGCGGTCCAAGCCGGCCCAGCGCGCGCAGCGCCGCGGCGAAAAGCTCGGCACCGAACCACCGGCCCTTCGGCACCGGGTTGACGCTCGCCCACACCACCGCGCCGGTCGGATCGGTGATGACCGCATAATCCATGCCGTAACTGGCCATGCCCTCGGCAGCGATTTTCTTCATCGCCTCCAGGCTGCCGGAGGGCGACGCCCTTACTTCCTCGCCATCGCGAAAATAGCGAATCACGTGCGACATTTTTTTCCTCTCCCACCCGCTATCGGGTAGACGGCGCCGAGCGGTGAAACCCGCACCGCGAATTCGTCCTTTTCGAAGCCCTTACCCGAAATGAGCAGCCCCATGCGGCGGCGGTCGCCCGGCGCCTCCGGCGTGGGCGAAAGGCGTGGCGCTTTCCCGCCATTGCGGCAAAGATTTCTCGCCGCCTTCACGCTTCGTCCACCGATCGGCGCTAGGGATGGGCGCGACGCGACGGCCGAGCGGACCCGACGATCTTGAACGACATGACCCCGATCATTGCCGACAGCCCCGCGCCGAGCATGACCGCGCGCGTCGTCAAGGCCGTGATGTGGCGATCGGGCAGCCAGATCGTCGCGCAACTCAGCATGTGGGCGTCGACCTTCTGGGTGCTGCGGCTGCTCGAGCCGTCCGATTACGGGCTCTATGCGATGACCTCGGGGGTGATGGTCCTGCTCTCGCTGCTCAACGGCCAGGGCTTTGCCGGCGCGCTGATCCGCGCCGAGACGATCACCACCGCGCAGGTGCGGCAGATGTTCGGCCTGTTGCTGATGATGAACGGCGGCATCGCGCTGGTGCAGTTCGCCGCCGCGCCGCTCGTCGCGGCCTATTTCCGCTACCCGCTGGTCGGCACGATGCTGCGCGTGCAGTGCCTGCTCTATTTCGCCAACCCGTTCATCGTGCTGCCCGGCGCGCTGCTCGCGCGCGGCATGGACTTCAAGCGCCAGGCCAAGGTCAATCTGCTCGCCGCCGCGGCGGGCGCGCTGATGGCGCTGGGCGGCGCGCTGGCGGGGCTCGGCGTGTGGACATTGGTCGCCGCACCTTTGGTCGCGATCTGGACCCGCGCGATCGGCATGACGATCGCCGCGCGCCTGCTGGTCTGGCCGAGCTTCGGTCTGGCGGGCGCCAGCGGCACGGTGCTGTTCGGCGGCGCGATGCTGCTCAGCGACCTGTTCTGGCTGGTGCAGACCCAGGCCGATGTCGCGATCGGCGGGCGGGCGCTCGATACCCACCGGCTCGGCGTCTACACCACCGCGCTGTTCCTCGCCCAGATCGTCACCAGCAAGTTCATCCCGCCGCTCAACGAGGTGGCGTTCACCGCCTATGCCCGGCTGCAGCATGACCGGACGGGCGCGGCGCGCGCCTTCGAGCGATCGGTCGGCATCATCATGCTGGTCGCCCTGCCCTTCTATTTCGGGCTGGCGGTGACCGCGCCGGAATTCGTCGCGACGATGCTCGGGCCGAAATGGCATGACGCCATTCCGGTGGTCGCGATCCTCGCCTTCGCCATGCCGTTCCTGACGCTGCAGATCCTGTTCGCGCCGGCCACCACCGCGCTCGGCTATACCCGCGTGCAGGTCTGGTCGGCGGCGGCGGGCGCGGTGCTGATGCCGCTCGGCTTCATCGCCGGCATCCAATGGGGCGTGCTCGGCCTCGCCTGGTCATGGCTGATCGCGATGCCGCTGCTCACCGCTTACACCGCCTGGATCGCCATGCCGGTGCTCGGCACCAGCAGCCCGCGCCTGCTCGCCGCGATCCGCCCGGCACTGACCGCCGCCGGCGGCATGGCGCTGGTCGTGGCACTGGCCGACCGGCTGCTCCCGCCAAGCGAGCCGGCACTACGCCTCGCGCTGCTCGTGTCGCTGGGCGGCGCGCTCTATGCCGGCCTCGCCTGGTTCACCGCCCGGCATGTGGTGCTGGAGACGATCGCGATGTTCCGCCATTCGCGTGGCGGGGAGGCGGTGGCGGCGTAAGGGCGTAACGCGCATGTATATCGAATATGACGATATTGTCTCGCGCATCCCCGGCAAGCCGCTCTGGTGGTTGAACGGCGTTCCGCGTTACGAGCCCTTCAAACCCGATGATGTCGGTGTCTACGCTAAGGAAGCGGCGCTAGTTCGCACCGCTTGCCAGGTGTGCGCTGTGGTGTTCGACATCGGTTTCGCCGGACCTTCCCCAGACTATCCCTTTGGCATGCGGCCCTACCTCGCAATGCATGGCGCCCTCTGGATCGGCGATCCGCCGAACAACTTTCACCGGAAAGACAATTGCACTGGGCGATTCAGCGGCTCCACCGAGGTTGCCATTATCGAGTTCTGGCGCCGTCCCGACTATGAATGGGTGCGCGACCCGGAAATGGAGCGCCCGCTACCGAACGGCTATGCCGTGCATGGGCTGAACGACCTGCTTGGACGAGCCGGGCTCGACGCTCGCTACTCCGAGGCGGTCGAGGCGGGCGATGACATCGCGCTACTGACGATATTGCGACGGGTCGATTGCGACTGCCCCTGGGATGTGATCCGGACGACGAAAGCTCGGCGCTTGCGAGAGCGTTTCGAGGCGGAAATGCGACAATTGAATTTGGGGATCGCGCCCATCGTATAATCAGGCTTCGGTAATTCGGGGACGTCATCACCCGTGTTGTTCAAGTTTTATTCGCCGCATATTTGCAGAGAATAATACCGTCAATCTCCGCATACCAGTGTCGCTTCATGAGCAAACGGCGTCGCCTGCCTCGGCCGATCCGCCACGTTCACCTCCTCGGATATCGTGTCGCTCAATTACCCTGTCTCACTCAAGGGGTGCACTCCAGTCTAATTATGTTCCGGAATTACCCCTGATTACCAAGCCACCGGCTTGCTGACCGGCCCGATCGCGCTGTGGACGGGATCGACCAGTTGCGAAGATGCAAGCCAGTGCACACGCGGCTCGATCTTGAAGTCGGCGAGGCGCTTGAGTTCAATGCTGCCCCGAGGGCGCGGCGGTACGAGCCCGATGGTGAGCCCGCAATCGTCTTTCGCCATACGGATCGGTGTCAAGAGATCGGAATCATTGGAGACGATGACCGCGCAGGCACAGGCACCGCGATAGGCGTCACGCAGCAGGTACGCAGCAAGGTTGACGTCCGAGCCCTTTTCCTCGGATTTATGAACCCATGCCTTTTCCACCGCACCGGTTGCAGGATCGACTTTGAGAAGCGGCTTGCCGCGAGCCACACTGTAGCGACCGGTGACCGGATCGGACGCGACCACGGCCTGCCTGACCACAGAACTCATGAAAGTGCCGAGATGAACCTCGACACGGGGCAACGTTGTCAGCGCGTTCAGATAGGCTTGTTGTCGCGTCGGCTGGTCAGGATCGTGCGGTCGCGCGTCGACCTTCGCGGTGAAATAATAGATTTTGCGGACGGTGTTGCGAGGAAGTAGCTGATCGCAGAAGCGCTCCAGATCGAGCCATTTGTACGGCGTCCCTTTGAGCAGGCCGTAAAAGAGATTGAAGCCGTCGATATAAACGTGCGTGTCCAACGGCAGCCCCAGAAAGAGCAACGGCGGGCTTTCGCCCGCCGTGCGCCCGGTGGCCGAAGCCTGCCGGGGGAGTAGTGTGCTTAATATAGGTGGATGGTTGAGATTTGGCAATGATGGCGTTCGCCGCGCGAGAGCCCGTGCTGACCATCATGGCGCCCCCACCCCCTCCGGCGCAACGAACTCCCGCCACAGCATCACCAGCACCGCCATCGTCGCCGGGCCGACGAACAGGCCGAGCAGGCCGAGCGCCTCGACCCCGCCGAGAATGCCGAGCAGCACCCACAGGAACGGCAGGCGGGTGGCGCTGCCGATCAGCACCGGGCGCAGGAAATGATCGGCGATGGCGACCACGATCAGGCCGATCACCACCACCGTGATCGCCGCGCCGATCGCGCCTTGCACCAGCAGCAGCAAGGCCGCGATGACGAACATCACCGCCGCGCCGAACGGGATCATTGCAGCGATCGCCGTCGCCGCGCCGAGCAGCAGCGGGTGCGGCACGCCGAGCAGGAGGTAGACCAGCGCCATCACCGCGCCCTCGCCGATCCCGACCAGCACCAGCCCGTCGATCGTGCCGCGCACCGACAGCAGCGCCTGTTGCGCGATGCGCTCGCCGGTCGGGCCGAGCAGCCGGTCGCTCATCGTGCGGCATTGCGCGACCACCGTGTCGCGGTCGCGGATCAGGAAGAACAGGGTCAGCAAGGTGAAGGCGAACACCACCGAGCGGTGCAGCAGGCCGATGCCGATCAGCCGGCTCTGCGCCGACCACAGCAGGGCGCCGAACGAATGGAAATGGACCCGCGCCGCCGCCGGGTCGGACAGGTTGGCCCGCCACCACGCCGTCGCCTCGCCGCTGCCCCAGGGCAAGCCCGCCAGCCATGTCGGCGGCGGCAGGCCCTGGTCGCGCGCCACCGCCATCCAGCCCGCCAGGTCCTGCGCCTCGCGCGCGCCCTGCGCCACGCCGAGCGCGATCGGCGCCATCACCAGCAGCGCCAGCGCCAGCGTGAAGGCGCAGGCGATCAGATCGGGGTGCGGCGTGGCGAAGCGCCGCTCGGCGCGCTTGACCAGCGGATCGATCGCCACCGCGATGATCGCCGCCCAGACCAGCGCCGGCAGGAACGGCAGCAGCAGCCACAGGCCGAGCAGGACGAGCAGCGCGATCAGCACGCCGCGCGCGATCCGTGCCCGGCGGGGCGCGGTTGGGGCGGGAGGTTCGTTGGTGGCCATGGCCCATCTAGCGGGGAACGGGCGCCGCTGCCGAGCGAATTTTCAAGCGCCGGTCACGGCGCGATATCCTCGATATCATAGACATCGACATCATAGGCCGGCTGCTGGTCGGCGGTCTTGCTGCGGAAATAGAGCATCGCCAGCGACAGGCGCGGCCCCGGCGTGGACAGCGGCGCGACCTGATGCTCGTTATGCCCTTCGAAGCAGACGAACAGCCCCGGCCGCGGCGCGATGCGGGCCTCGCGCCCCGTGCCGTCGCGAAACACCAGGTCGCCGCCGCCATCGGCTTCACCGGCGGTCACGAAGAACACCGCGGTGACCGCGGTCCGGTCGGTATGCCAGTCGGTCAGCGCGCCCGTGCCGGACAGCATGTTGAGCGTGATCGCGGCACGCAGCCGGTTGCAGGGCACGAGCGGGAAGCCCACCGCCGCGCTGGCGAAATCGCGCAGCTCGCGATGATAGAGCCGCCACAGCCAGGGCAGGCGCTCGCGCAGCACATCGGCGGCGAGCACCGCGAACGACCAGTCCACCTCACCCATCGAAATGGCCTCGCGCTCCGGCGCGTCGGCCAGCGGGCGCATCATCGCCTCCCAGCCGTCCGGCAAGAGGCCGCGCTCGACCAGATCCAGCGTGAAGAAGGGCGGCCAGGACATTGCGGATACCCTAACCGCGCAAGCCCGCGCCCGTCATCGCAATTCTGCGGCTCAGGCGGCGATCGCCGGCTCCGCCGCGGCATCGACCGGCGGGCCGTCATAGACGAATTCCGCGCCGTCCAGGTCGATCGCGGGGATCTCGCTTTTCTCGCGCCGACGATTCTCTCCCCCACGCAGCTACCTCCCCGCCATTTTCGGACATTGGCGGCGCAGGGCATTGATATCGGTCAAACGCGCGCGAAGGAGGATCGCCGGTTACATCGACACGCAAAGCTTCTACCCTGCCCCCGCGAATGGCATTTGGGACAGGCGCGACCGCACATGACCAGCCAGACCGTCCCTCGCCCGCCGATCCCGCGCACCGTCTGGGCGCTCGGCGCGGTCAGCCTGTTGATGGACCTGTCGTCGGAATCGATCCACGCATTGCTGCCCTTGTTCCTGACCGGAACGCTCGGTGCCAGCGTCGCGCTGGTCGGCCTGATCGACGGGGTTGCCGAGGCCACGGCATCGATCAGCAAGATCTTCTCGGGCTATCTGTCGGACCGGCTTGGGCGGCGCAAGATATTGCTTCTGCTTGGTTATGGCCTTGGCGCGGCGAGCAAGCCGCTGTTCGCGCTGGCCGGATCGGCGTCGCTGGTGTTCGGTGCGCGCTTTGCCGATCGGATCGGCAAGGGGCTGCGCGGCGCACCGCGCGACGCGCTGGTCGCCGATGTCACGCCGCCCGAAATCCGTGGACGGGCGTTCGGCTTGCGCCAGTCGCTCGACACGGTCGGCGCCTTTGCCGGGCCGTTGATGGCGATCGGTCTGATGGTCGCCTTCGCCAACGACATCAAGGCGGTGTTCTGGGTCGCGGTCATTCCGGCGATGCTGGCGGTGGCGTGCGTGCTGTTCGGCGTCGAGGACGTCGCCGTCGCGCCCGGCCGCGCGGCGGCGCGCCCGCCGATCCGCCTCGCCGATCTGCGGCGGCTGCCGCGCTCCTTCTGGGGCGTGACCGGGGTCGGCATCCTCTTCACGCTGGCCCGCTTCAGCGAAGCGTTCCTCGTGCTCAAGGCGAGCGCCGCAGGGTTGCCGCTGGCGCTCGCGCCGCTGGTGCTGATCGTCATGAACCTGGTGTACGCGGCCGGCGCCTATCCGGCGGGGATCTGGTCGGACCGGGTCTCGGCGCAATGGCTGCTGCGCGGCGGGCTGGTCGCGCTGATCCTCGCCGACCTGTCGCTTGGCCTGCTGCCGGGGCTCGGCGGGGCGTTCCTGGGGATCGCCTTATGGGGCGGGCACATGGCGCTGACCCAGGGCCTGCTCGCCAAGCTGGTCGCCGATCACGCCCCGGCCGACCTGCGCGGCTCGGCGTTCGGCGCGTTCAACCTCGCGACCGGCATCGCCATGCTGCTCGCCAGCGTCACCGCCGGGCTGGTCTGGCAACGCTTCGGCGCCAACGCGACCTTCCTGTCGGGCGCCGGCTTTGCGGGCGCCGCGCTGCTGCTCGTCCATGCCGTCAGGCGGCGGCGCGTAGCGGAGCCGCCAGCGGCAGGATGATCAGCGGCGTGCCATCGTCATGCGCGACGATCGCGGTGGCGAAGCCCGGCACGTCAGGCGCCGCGGCGATCGCCCAGCCCGCGCCGCCCGACAGCAGCGCGGGCGCGGCGCCGACCGAGACGTCGAACGCGTCGAGCGGCCAGGACAGGCCCAGCCCGAGCGCCTTGACGAACGCCTCCTTGCGCGCCCAGCAGGCGAAGAAGGCGCGGCGCGCCGCCTCGGGCGGCAGCGCGGCGAGCGCGGCGCGCTCGGCGGCGGTGAAGAAGGTCTCGGCGAGCGGCGGCCAGTCGAGCGCCGGGTCGATCCGTTCCACGTCGCAGCCGACCGCGACATCGCCGATCGCCAGCATCATGATGTCGGCCGAGTGCGACAGGCTGAAGCACGGCCCATCGGCGAGGATCGGCTTGCCGTGGCTGTTCTCGCCGAAGCGCAGCGCGTCCGGCGCGCGGCCGACCCACGCCCCGAGCAGCTGACGCAGCCGCGCGCGGCGCGCGATGAAGCGGCGGCGGTCGCGCACGAAGCGGAAGCGGTCGGCGTGGGCGCGCTCGTCGGCGCCGATGACCGCCGCCAGCGCGGCGAGCATGGCCTCATCGACGTCGAGCGGCTCGAAGCAGACGGCGACGCGCGCCACGGCTCAGCCGGCGGCGCGCATCAGCGCCTCATCCGCCAGCGTCGCGTCGAGCGCTGCCTTCAGCAGTTCGGCGAAATGGTCGACATTGGGCGGCTCGAGCATGGTGCGGTGCCCGCCCGCGACGACATGCGCGGCAAAGCCGCCGCGCGCCACCTTGCGCCAGTCCTCGACGAAATCGAGCACGGTCGGGTGGTCGGACGGCTGGAACAGGATCATGTCGCCGTCATAGGGCGGCGTGTCATACTTCATCGCCGCCTTGTCGAGCTGGGTGCGCAGCTTGGGCTGCAGCACCGCCTCGCGCCCGCCACGCAGCGCCGCCGCATCGGACAGGCCGCGCAGCCGCTGGCGGAAATAGCGCAGCCGCTCGCCCTTGGGCTGGGCCATGGACTGGCCGATATGGAAGCTGAACTTCGAAAAGAAGAAGCGCACCTCGCCGATCGTCCGCGCCTTTTCCGGGTGGAAGGCATGGACCAGCATGAGCAGTTCGACCTCGTCGCCGGCGCGGCGCATTTCCTGCGCCGTCGCATAGGCAAGGATACCCGAGGTGCACCAGCCGCCGATGCGATAGGGGCCGACCGGCTGCGCCTCGCGCAAGGTCGCGGCGACCAGCACGGCGGCGTCTTCCAGCTTCTTCGGGCAGCCGCCGGCCTGTTCGAGGATGGCATCGACCGAGATGCCGAGGAACGGCTGATCGGTGCCAAGCCGCTCCGACAAGGGCAGGAAGGTCGAGCCGCCATCGAGCCACAGCAACGGCCGCTGCGTGCCATGCGGCTGGATCGGCACGATCGGCGAGGGCTTTTCGGCCGCCGCGCCGGTGGCGATCAGCTCGGCCATGTCGCACAGCTTGGGCGCGCGGAACAGCGCCGCCATCGGCAGGCGGATATTATACTCGGCCTGCACGCGGCGCAGCAGCCGCGCGACGAGCAGCGAATGGCCGCCGAGATCGAAGAAGTCGTCGTGGCGCGAAATCTCCTCGACCTGCAACACCGCCGACCAGATCGCGGCGAGGCGCACCTCTTCCGGCGTGGCGGGCGGCTCGCTGTTGCGGGTGTGCGACACGCCCGGCTCGGGCAGCGCGCCACGATCGACCTTGCCGTTCGGGGTGAGCGGCAGCGCGTCCATCGCGACGAACTTGGTCGGGATCATGTAATCGGGCAGCGCGGCGGCGAGCAGTTCGCGCCAGACATGCGCGTCGCCGGGGCCGACGATATAGCCGGCCAGCGCGCGTTCGCCGCTGGCATCGGGCCACGCCTTGACCGCGGCGCCGCTGACGCCGGGCAGCCTGGCCAGCGCACCCTCGACTTCCTCGATCGCGACGCGAAAGCCGCGGATCTTCTCTTCATTGTCGGTGCGGCCGAGGCATTCGAGCACACCATCGGCGCGCCAGCGGCCGAGGTCGCCGGTGCGGTAGAGGCGTTCGCCCTTGTGCTCGATGAACTTCTCGGCCGTCAGGTCGGGCCGGCCGCGATAGCCGACCGCGAGCCCGCGTCCGCCGATCAGCAACTCGCCGACCGCGCCGATCGGCAGGTCGTTGCCCGCTTTGTCGAGCACGCGCACCGTCGTGTTGGCGATCGGGTGGCCGATCGGGATCGGGCCTTCCGCCGGGACCTTGGCCACGGTCGACCAGATGGTCGTCTCGGTCGGGCCGTACATGTTCCACACTTCGCGCACGCGGGGCAGCAACTGGTCGGCCAGCGCGCGCGGCAGCTTCTCGCCGCCGCACAGCACGCGCATGTCGGGCGCGCCGCGCCAGCCGGATTCGATCAGTCCACGCCAGGTGGCCGGCGTCGCCTGCAGCACGTCGGGCTCGACCCGGTCGATCAGCGCGATGAGCAGCGCCATGTCGCTCGCCGCCTCGCGCGAGGCAATGGCGACGGTGCCGCCCGAGACCAACGGCAGCCACAATTCGAGCTCGGCGATGTCGAACGACAAAGTCGTCACCGCGAGCAGCGTCTCGCCCTGTTTGAAGCCCGGCGTGTGCTGCATCGCCATCAGCAGGTTGACCAAGGCGGCGTGCGGGATCTCGACCCCCTTGGGCTTGCCGGTCGAGCCCGAGGTGTAGAGCACATAGGCGAGCGATTCAGGGTCGATCGGCGCGCGCGCGAACGGCGCATCGGGCCAGTCGCGCGTCAGCACGAGCAGCGGCGCGACGCCGGCCGGCAGCGCTTCGGACGTGTCGGGCTCGACCAGGATCAGGGCCGGCTTCGCGTCCTGCGCGATCAGCGCGAGGCGGCTCGGCGGAAAGCCCGGGTCGAGCGGCAGATAGGCGGCACCGGCCTTGGCCACGCCGAGCATCGCCGCGACCATCCAGGGCGAACGGCCGAGCGCCAGCCCGACCAGCGCGCCGGGCGCGACGCCCTCGGCGGCCAGCCGCGTGGCGATCGTGTCGGAGACCCTGGCAAGATGGGCATAGGTCCAGCGCTCATCCTCATGGACCAGGGCAGTGGCGTCGGGATGCGCGGCAGCCTGTTCGGCGAACCAGTCGACGACATTGCCGTGCGGCAAGGCGTGCGCGGTGTCGTTCCAGGCGTGAGTCAGTGTCTCGCGCTCGGCATCGTCGAGCATCGGCAGCGCGGCGAGCGCGGTCTCGGGGTCGGCCGCGACGCCTTCGAGCAGCCGCGTCCAATGGTCGATCATGCGGCGGATCGTCGCCGCGTCGAACAGCTCGGTCGAATAGAGGAAGCGCCCGGCAAAACCTTCGGGCCGCTCGTCGAGCTCGAGATACAGATCGTACTTCGCCGCGCCGACCGTGACGTCCATCTGGGTCAGGTCCCAGCCTTGGGGGAACGGCTCGACCGGCGGCTCGATCGAGAAGAGCGTGTTGAACAGCGGGTGGGTGCCGGTGCCGCGCCTGATGTCGAGCGCGCGGATCAGCCGGTCGAACGGCACGTCGGTCGCACCCAAGGCGCCGATCACGCTGGCCTTCACCTCGGCGAGATAATCGCGGAAGCTGCGCTGGCCATGGGGCCGCGAACGCAGCGCCATGGTGTTGAGGAAATAGCCCATCAGCGGCTGCAGCTCGGGCCGCCGCCTTGTGTCGGTAACGCCGCCGACGATGATGTCCTCATCGCCGGTATAGCGGAACAGCATCGCCTTATAGGCGGCGAGCAGCACCATATAGAGCGTCGCCCCTTCCGCCCGGGCGAGGTGCTTCAATTTCTCGATCAGCGCATCGGGCAGGAGGAACACCTCCATCGACCCGGCATGGGTCGGCAGCGCCGCGCGCGGCCGGTCGCCGGCCAGTTCGAGCCGCGGCAGCGGTTCGGCGAGGATCGTGCGCCATGCCTCGACCTGCCGGGCGATCGCCGCCGGATCGGCCTGGTCGATCTGCCAGGCGGCATAATCGGCATATTGCAGCGCGGGCTCGGGCAGCGGCGAGGGCGCGCCCTTCTCGAACGCCGAGACCAGCGCCGCCAGTTCGGGCACCAAAGTGCGATAGATCGACACGCCGTCGAAGATGATGTGGTGCAAGGTGAGGTAGAGCCGGTGCTCCTCCTCGCCGAGCTTGACGACGCGGGCGCGGAACAGCGGCGCGGCGTCGAACGGGATCGGCGCGCGCGCATCCTCGGTGGCGAGGCGCACCGCCTCGGCATCGCGCTGGTCCGCGGGCAGATGGCTGATGTCGATCAGCGCGAGGCTGAGCGGCATCGGCTCGGCGATCGCCTGCTGCAACTCGCCGTCGACATCGACGAACGCTGTGCGCCAGATGGCATGGCGCCGCACGATCTCGCTCAGCGCCATCTCCAGCGCGCGGTGATCGTACGGGCCGAGCCGGTGGATGGTGATCGACTCATTGTAGAGCGGCATGTCCGGCGCCATCTGCGCGTGCAGCCAGAGCTGGCTCTGCTCGGCGGTCAGCGGGATGGTGCGCGACGGGTCGCGCGCGGGAATGGGCTCGGGCGCCGGCGCAGCAGAAGCCTTGCCGGCCTCACCGCTGAGCATTTTCGCGAGCAGCGCGCGCCGCGCTTCGGCGACGTCGATCTTGCTGTGCATCGTCATGCGAAGGTCACCGGCAGGGCCTTCAACCCGCGCAGGCCGAGATTCTCGCGCCAGCTGAGCTTGCCCTCGCCCAGCGCCAGTTCGGGCAGCCGGCGCAGCAGCGTGGTGAAGGCGATCCGCCCCTCCATCCTCGCGAGCGGCGCGCCGAAGCAGAAATGCGCCGCCCATCCAAAAGCGAGGTGGCGGTTGTCGGTGCGATGCAGGTCGAGCGTGTCGGGGTCGGTGAAGCGGCGCGGGTCGCGGTTGCCGGCGGCCATCACCGCCATCACCGCATCGCCCTTCTTGATCAGCTTGCCGCCCATCATCGTGTCTTCACGACAGATGCGCCCGGTATGCTGGCTGGGCGTCTCGAAGCGCAGCAGCTCCTCGATCGCGCTCTCGGCGATCTCGGGATGGTCGCGCAGCTCGGCGAGCTTGTCGGGCTGGCGCAGCAAGGTCAGCAGCCCGTTGCCGATCAGGTTGGTGGTGGTCTCCTGGCCCCCCACCATCGTCACGATGGTGTTGGCGATGACCTCTTCCTCGCTCAGCCGGTTGCCGTCGATCTCGGCCTCGACCAGCGAGCGAATCAGCCCCTCGGGCAGCGGCCGCTCCTCCTCGCGCACCGCGCGGCGGAAATAGGCGGTCATGTCGGCGACGCTCCTGAGCACGCGGTCGATGCGTTCCGGGTTGTGCTGGAAATTGCCCAGCATCTCGGCGAAGTCGGACGACCACGCCTTCAGCTGGGCATGATCCGCCGCCGGCACGCCGAGCAGATGCGCGGTGACGATCGCCGGAAACGGCGCGGCGAAATCGGCCACCACGTCCATGCTCTTGCGGTCGATGACCTTGTCGATCAGCTCGTTGGCGATCGCCTCGACGCGCTCTTCCAGCAACTCGACGCGGCGCGGGGTGAAGGCGGTCGAGCACAGCTTGCGCAGGCGCGTATGGTCCGGCGCGTCGAGGAACAGCATCTGCTTGACCATCACCTCGGCGATCGGCTCGATATGCGCCAGGCCCAGCGCGCGCATCGCTTCCGGCGAGGGCGTGCGGTCGGCCGAGAAGCTGTGCAGCACCTGGTGGACATCGGCATAGCGCGTCACCACCCAGCAATGCAGGAACTGGTCCCAGTGCACCGGGTCTTCCTCGCACAGCCGGGCATAGAGCGGGTACGGATCGGCCAGCACCGCCGGGTCGAGCAGGCGATAGAGGCTGAGCGACGGGTCGCTCTTCGGCTGCGGGGCGATCATGTTCATCCGGCCATCCTCGCGATTTCCTCGTCGGAGAGGCCGTCGAGCATCTCCATCACGAGGCCCTCGATGATCGTCGCCAGCGACGCGACGGTGCGGCCCTCGAACAGATGGAACAGCGTCAGCTCGACGCCGAACGCGTCGCGCGAGCGCACCACCACCTGCGTGCCGAGCAGCGAATGGCCGCCGACCAGGAAGAAGTCGTCATCGACGCCGATGTCGCTGCGCCCGATGACGTCGCTGACGATCTCGAGCAGGCGGCGCTCGGTCGCCGTCTCGGGCGCGCGGCCGGCGGGCGATTCGGGCAAAGCGTGGCTCGCCGGGTCGGGCAGTGCCGCGGCGTCGAGCTTGCCATTGGCGTTGAGCGGCAGTTCGGCCAGCGCGACGAAGCGCGACGGCATCATGTAATCGGGCAGCAGTTCGGCAAGCGGGCTGCGCAACGCGACCACCGCCGGGGTCACGCCCTCGACCGGCACGACATAGGCGACCAGCTCGCCGTTCCGCGCCACCACCGCCGAGGTCTTGACCTCGGGCAGGCGGTTCAGCGCGGCGGCGATCTCGGCCGGCTCGACGCGGTGACCGCGCACCTTGACCTGGCCATCGGCGCGACCGCGAAAGGCGAGCTCGCCGTTCGGCAGCCACGCGCCGAGATCGCCGGTGCGGTAGAGCAGGCCGTGATCGGGGTGGGTGAGGAACTTCGTCGCGGTCAGCGCCGGGTCGCCGCGATAGCCGCGCGCCAGCTGCGCGCCGCCGATGAAGATCTCGGCCTCCGCGCCATCCGGCACGGGCTCGCCCTCTTCGTCGAACAGATAGACCTGGGTGCCCGCGATCGGCTTGCCGATCGACGGCAAATCGTCGCCGTCGGGCGAGACCACGCCGGAGGTGGCGACGACGGTCGATTCGGTCGGGCCGTAATTGTTGACGAAGCTGAACGGCAGGCCGGGCGCCGGGCGCACGGTCAATTTGTCGGCGCCGGTCAGCAGCACGCGCAGCGCCGTGTCGGCCGGCCAGGCCATCGCGACGAGCGGCTCGGCCAAGGCGGTCGGCGCGAAGGCGACCTCGACCTTTTCGGCGAGCAGCCAGTCGCGCAGCGCATCGGCGTCGCGCCGGACATTCTCGTCGGCCAGCACCAAGGTGCCGCCGGCGGCGAGCGTCGGCCACACTTCCCAGGCGGCAGCGTCGAAGCCGAGCCCGGCGAGGTGGCTGGTGCGCGTCCCCGCGACCACGCCGAACGCGTCGAGATGCCATGACACCAACGCGGCGAGATTGGCATGGGTGACCTCGACCGCCTTGGGCGCGCCGGTCGAGCCCGAGGTGTAGATGACATAGGCCAGCGCCGCGGGATCGACCGGCGCGGCGTCGACCGGCGGGAAGCCGGCGCCGGCGCATGGCGCGACGAGCGGTACGTGCCCGGCGATCGGCGTGCCGGTCGCGGCGGTGGCGATCAGCGCGGTACAGCCGGCGCCCGACACGAACGAGGCGAGCCGCGCCTCGGGCCAGGCCGGGTCGAGCGGCAGATAGGCAGCCCCGACCCGCCACACCGCGCACATCGCGACGATCTGGTCGATCGAGCGCGGCAGGCAGATCGCCACGACATCGCCCGCCGCCACCCCGCGCGCGACCAGCGCAGCGGCCAGCGTGCCGGCACGATCATCGAGCTCGGCATAGTCCAACGTCGCGCCATCGGCGGCGACGACCGCGGTCCGCCCGGCAAAGCCGGCAGGATCGGCGATCATCCGCGCGAGGGGATGAGATTCGACCGCCGAATCTCCCGCGTGATAGTCATGCATATGGTCGGTCCCGGATTTCTGGTTGGCGGCACCAAAACAGAAATGCGTGAGATAATGTTTAACGCGACGCCGATGCGGCACCGGCCCGGCGCAAAAAGCCGTTGCTTTGCCGGGGCTTCGGCCGGAGCGCGGCCGGCGCCGCCGGGGCGTTTCCAACATCACAGGCGCAAATTTATTTTCGACGCGGCGATTTCGGCCCGCTATCGACGAATATCGTGTTATCTCCGTGGCTTGTACGAAACGCACGATCCAACAAAACAGGTGAAGAGCAGGTGCGGAACAGGTGCGGTAACAGGTACCCGAGCAGGCGCCGGAACAGGTGGAACAGGTCGGAACAGGACCTGCTCCACCTGTTTTGTTGGGGCGCGGTTGCGACGATGATGCGGGCTGGGCCGGGCAAAGGGCGAGGCTGTGCATGCCGCAGCTCTACAAGGGTTTCGGGGACGCAATACAAATTAGCATTTGGTTGCTCGTCAGGCCCGGCAAATGGAGTGCACCCCTAGATTGAGACGGTAAAATTAGGGACAGCCCTTTTGAGGAGGGTTTATGTCCAAGATTGCGCGACGAAGGTTTGGCCGAGCGTTCAAGCTGTAGTTTCGGGGACGCAATACAAATTAGCCCTTGATCGCTGTCAGGCTCGGCAAATGCTGGGCGCGCCCTAATTAGTATTGTGTCGCCGAAATGCCCGAAATACCCCGAAATGCCGCCTCGATTGCGGACGTGCCCAAATCGCCATAGGAAATCGCCATGACTGTTCACGGAAGCTGTCACTGCGGCAATGTGCGGATAGAGCTGCCGAGCGCGCCCGCCTGGGTGGCGGATTGCAACTGCTCGCTGTGCCGGCGAACCGCCTGGCGGGTGGCCTATTTCCCGCCGGAGCAGGTGCGCATTTCGGGCGAGACGACCGCCTATGTCTGGGGCGATCGCATGATCGGCATTCACCATTGCCCCGTCTGCGGCTGCGGCACGCACTGGGAGACGCTCGGCGAGGATTTCGGCAAGATGGGCATCAATGCGCGCCTGCTCGACGATTTCGATGAAAGCGCCGTCGAGGTGCGGAAATTCGACAACGCGGATTAATCAGGCGCATCACGGTCCCGCGGACCTTCTTCTTGCCCCTCCCTTTCAGGGAGGGGAGAAATAGGATGCCGCGTTCCTGTTGAATGAATCCCGGAAATCCCGGTGACAATTCATTGCACTGTCGCCGCGACCCGCCCGAAACCCGAGCGGCAAATTCTACGACCGAAAGCAGCCCCGCCACCGGGCGAACGTCAGTCGCCGCTGACCGAGGGCGGTGCCGGCGTTTCGGCCGGCGCGTCCGCCGCGCCCGCCGCCTTGGCCTCGTAATCGGCGGCGATGCCGAGGTGGAGCGCGCGGGCCGCCGGCGTCGTCGCGTCCTCGGCCTGTCCGCGGGCCTTGGCGGCCCAGGCGAGATACTGCGCTTTGTCGGGCGATTTTGGCATAGCCGAGCATGCTGCATTTGCGAACCAATCACAAGCGGCGCGAGGCCGCGCCCGTCACCCGAGCGACGCGCCGCGCCGCATTTGCGGCGGAACCCGGCGGCCGCGCCCGGCGTTGAACCCGCGCGATGGACAGGCATCGCGCAGGGACAAGGGGAATGGCAATGCCAGCACCGGAACCGTTCGTGTGGAGCCCCCGCACGCAGGGCGGCATCGCGCTGTTCGCCCTGTCGCTGGGCCTGCTGGCGGTGGTCGCGCCCAATGAAGTGGCGATTTCCTGCGCGATCGGCGGTGGCGCCTCGCTCGCGCTGTTCGGCATCAGCGGCGCGCGCCTGCCCTTCCTGATCCTCGCGCTGCTCGCGCTGGTGACGCTCGGCTGCGCGGCGTTCTCCGCGCTGGTGCTGCACCGCTATGGCCTGTTGCCGGTCGCGCTCGGCGAGCTCGTCGCGGTCGTGCTGATCCGCACGCCACGCGCGTTGCGCGACTATGAGGATGACGGCGCCGTGCTCGGGCGCAGCTTCACGGCGGGCTGAGCGCGGGGGCGACGCGAGAAACAACCATAATGGATGTATTTTCCGCTTGTCCGTGACGATCGCGACGCCACAAGCGACCTCACATGCACTATCTCGCGTCCATCCTGCACGTCGCGATCGTCGCCGGGCTCACCGCGCTGGCGCTGTTCGCGATCCGCAAGGCCGGCGCGCGGCGTCGGCCGGCCGGGCGCGGGCCGGGGCGCGGCCGGATCTCGCCGGGCAAGATCTCGGCGGCGCTGGTCGTGCTGGTCGCGCTCGCCCTGCTCGCCGGGGGCGTGGCCACGCTGGCCCGGGGCGAAGCCGGCCTCGGCGCGCTGCTGGTCGCGGTCGCGCTGCCGCTCGGGCTGTTCATGGCGCCGTCGCTGACCCATCGCCACGACGTGTACTGGGACGGCGACGGCATGTCCGGCCCGGATCGCACCTTCGGCCTGACGCTGGGCTGGACGACGACACGCATCGCCTGGCGCGACATTGCCGGGACCGGGCGCACCGCGACCGGCTATGACTATGTCGAAAGCCGTTTCGGCACGCGCATCTACTGGTCGTACCTCTATCCCGGCCATGGCTTTCTGGAACAGGCGATCGCGATGCGGGTTGCCAATCCCGCACGCTAGCCGGCCGCGCGAGAGCATCGCGCCCGACATCGGCATCGATCGCGCTGCTCCAGATATTTGTTGTCGCATCGTTTTTGCCGAAAGCCGGTTCCCGCTTTCCGGCACGACGCTCTAATCACGCCAGCGCGCGATGGCGGCGTCATATCGTTCCTTCTCGCGCGCGCGGCGCTCGGTCAGCGTGTCCCGCTCGCGCGCCTGACGCGTCTCGATCGCGCGGCGCTCACGCGCCAGCGCCTCCTCGCGCCGGCGCAATGCCGCCAGTTCGTCGCGGTGCCGCCGGTCGGCGGCGTCGAGCGCCGCCTCCGCCGCGTCGAGCTTTGCGCGGCTGGGGCGCGGCGAAGGCCTGGGGGCGGGCTTTGGCTTCGCGGCGCGGGCGGGCGTCCGGGCCGGCGCGGACGGCGCGTCGCTCGCCGCCGCGGCCTTGCGTGGTGCCCTGGCCTGGCGCTTCGGCAACGCCGCGAAATGATCGCCGGGCGAACCGCGCGAGCGGCGCACCACGGTGCCCGGGCTGGCCAGCGGCGCCTTGGTCAGCGCCGGATCGGTGACGACCTCCGCCACGCCGCGCGCGAACAGATCGGCGTCGCTGCCCCATGCCGCCAGCGCGGCCTTCTGGCTCGGCGCGGCGACATAGGCGTCGTGGAACCCGATCGGCGTGCGGTAGACCTTGAGCTGGCGCGGCATGACGCTTCAATGCGCGAGGGCGCGATCCGGGTGCGGAATAGCGCATGCGGGTGCCAGCCGACACCACAAGGGCGATCAGCGTGGTGACGGTCGGTCGCGTTGGCGCGTCATCCGCCAACCTGCCCCCCTTCGCTCGTCTTACGCTGAGGGTGATCGGACCGGCATCAAACGCGAGGCGTCAGCCGCGCTGCTTGCGGCGCGCTCCCTTTCGAGGATCGCCGCGCTTGCCCGGCTTCTCCCCTGACGCCTGTCGATGCGCCGCCATCTTCGCGAACAGATTCTGCGCCGTGCCGCGCACTTCGGGGTTGACGTCGAGCAGGAAGCGCTCGCCGCGCACATAGGCGATCAACGCGGCATGGATCGGCGCATAGCGCTCATGGTTCCCGCTGGCCTCGAACCAGTCGATCAGCCGCTCGCCATGGCCTCGATCGGCGCCGATGCGCAGCAGCCAGATGACGTCCTCGAAAAAGGCCGACGTCCCTTCGTCGAGCCCGACCGCCAGCGCGGTGGCGAGATGGTCGAAGGCGTTGCCGAGATTGTCCTGCACAAGCTCAATCCCGGCATCGATCAGCGCGAGGCCTTCCGTTGCGACGTCCGCCAGACCGGCCCGTAACGCGCGCGCCTCCGCGACCTTGCCCTGCGCGATCAGCGCCCAGGTCAGATTCGCGCTGGTCATCGTATCGGGCTCGGCACCCAAAGCGCGGCGCAGCGACGTCTCGGCCAGGGAATAGCGACCCAGATTGATCGCCATACGGCCTTTCAATCCTAGCGCCCTGACGACCTGTTCCTGCAGTTCGGTCTCCGGCATCTCGCCAAAGCGCGCAATAACGGCGTCACACGCGGCAACAGCCTCTTCCGGACGACCGAGGGTATCGAAGGTGACACCCTTGTTGACCAGTGTCTTGGCAACCTGCTCTTGAAGCTCCGGCACCCCGCTCGCGCCAAAACGGGCCTCGACCGCATCATAGGCCGCGATGGCTTCCTCGGCGCGGCCGAGCACACCGAGCGTTACACCCTTGTTGAGCAGCGCCATGACGACCGGTTCCTGAAGCGCCGCCGTCTCACTTGCGCCAAAGCGCGCCTCGACCGCATCATACGCTACGATGGCTTCTTCAGAACGACCGAGCACGCCGAGCCGGAAACCCTTGTTGACCAGCGCCTTGGCGACCGGTTCCTGAAGCGCCGACACCTCGCTCGCGCCAAAGCGCGCCTCAACCACATCACACGTCGCGATAGCTTCCTCGGAGCGGCCAAGCGCACCGAGTCTAACACCCTTGTTGGCCAGCGCCTTGGCGACCGCTTCCTGAAGCGCCGACACCTCGCTCGCGCCAAAGCGCGCCTCAACCATATCATACGTCGCGATAGCTTCCTCGGAGCGGCCGAGTGCACCGAGTCTAACACCCTTGTTGAACAGCGCCATGGCAACCTGTTCCTGAAGCGCCGCCACTTCACTCGCGCCAAAGCGCGCCTCGACCACATCATACGTCGCGATTTCTTCGTCGAAGCGGCCGAGCATTTCGAGTGTGACACCCTTGTTGAACAGCGCAGTGGCGACCTGCTCCTGAAGCCCCTCCTCCTCGCTCTCGCCAAAGCGATGCACCAGTTCGTCCAGCACGTTCAGCACGATGTCGAACTGGTTCACTTTGAAATGTTGCGTCGCCTGTTTTAGCAACTCGTGTGCCTTCTCCGCATCGTGCGACAACGGCGGCGGCGGCGATGCGATCGAACGGCGCTCACCTTGCTTTCCGGCACCGATCAAGCTCGCCGTGCCCATCGACCGGACGGCGCTGACTTCCAGCAACGCCTCGTCAATCGCCTCACAGAATGCCGCGCTTCCACGTCCGGCGCTTCGCTCAGCCTGCGCGCGTGCCGCCATCTCGTTCAGCTCCTCCGGACTGAACAATCGCGCCAGAAACTTGGTCAGCCATTTCAGCCGCTGGCGCGTCTTTCGCGTGCCGTGGCGCATCAGATACCAGATGTTGAGGAAGCGCTCGCTGAACTGGTAACCGTCACGGGCACCCGACGTCGCCACCTGTTCGATCATGCCGTCCTTGCGCAGCCGGTTGAGCAGCGACGAGATCGTCGTCACCGCGATGCCCGTCGTCTCGCTCAGCGCGCCGGAGCTGATCGGATCCCAGTGCAGCCCGACCGCGTCGATCACGGCGCGCTGCTGGGCCGAGGTGTATTCCTCGATCCGCGCCTTGTAGAAGGGCGTCACCTGGTCGAGCAGCGCCTCCAGATCGGCAAAGATCTGGTCGGTGTCGCCGCGTTCGAGCAATTGGTAGATCAAGGTGAGGATGCGCGGATTGCCGCCGGTCAGCGCGTAGAGCGTGCGGATCCTTTCAGGGGATTGTTGCAGTATCTTGAGCACCGGCTCGCCCGCGGCGCCGCGCCGTTCGGCCAGGGCGGTCATGCAACGGATCAACTCCGCCTCGCTGAGCGGATCGAGCACCAGCGGGTGGAAGAATTCGTAGAACGCCTCTTCGCGGTCGGCGCCCTTGCTCAGAAATTGCGTCGCCGCGCCGATCACGATCGGGCCATCCGGCCGCTGCAGCACGTGGCGCAGGCTCCAGCTTTCCTGGTCGCTCAGGCTGTCGAGGATCAGGTCGAGATTGTCGATGAGCAGGCAGGCGCGCCGGCCAAGCGCGGCACAGGCGGCGAGGAAGGCCGCCGCCGCCTTGTCGGCATCGCGCCATTCAGGTGTCTCGATCGCCTTGTCGAGCGCCTCGGCATGTTCGACATGGCCATTGACCTCGCACCATTCGGCCAGCGCCTCGCCGCAATTGCGCCAGAAGGCGTCGAGCGAGATGACATTATATTGCTCCTCGCGGAAGCGCAGCGGCGCGAAGACGGCGGCCAGCGCGGGCTCCGCGCCGATGGCGATAGCGACCCGTCGCAATAGCGAGGTCTTGCCCATGCCGCGCGCGCCGATCAGTATCTGATGCTCTGTCTCGCCGCCGCGTGCCGCGACGCGCAACACATTGCGGATCACGTCGAGCGTTTCATGGCGAGCGACGAAATCGGCGACGAACGCCTCGTCGTCGAAGCGGCCCTGATTATAGAGCGCGAAGCCGGTTGAGCCGTTCATTACGCCATATATTCCTGCCAATAGCGGCGCAGCAGCGCGGAGAGGAATTGCCAGCGATCGCCGACCTTCACCAGATAACCATCGTTGAGGAGATCGTTGAGGCGCTCACGCAACTGGCGGGTGGTGAGTGTGCGCCCGTCCTGTTCGAGCAGCATCAGCATGGTCGCCTCGATTTCACCGTCCGCCGCGCGACAGAGAATGCCGAGGATGGTCGAGAGCAGCGCCGCCTCGGGCGCGGTGAAGTTCTTGTCGATATGCTCTGCCCAGGCGGCGAAATGCATGCGCCGCGCCGGTGTGAGCAATTGCGCCACGGCGTTGGAGATATCGTCCGGCATTGCGACGGGCAAAGGCGAGCCGGATTGCGGCGCGGCGCTCGGCTGCACGAGCAGCGCGATCTGCCGCAGATGATAGGGGGAAAGCCACCCCAGTTCCGCGACCAGCTGCGCGAAAGCGCCGGGGCCAAATGCGAAAGGGTGGGGAACCAGCTGCTCGCCGCATAGAGCATCGACATAGCTGCGCGATGCCTGTGGCGAGAAGGGATCGAGCGTGACGCTGTCATAATCGAGCAACGCGCCGCCAATCTCGTGCCGGCGAGCGACAACATCGAGGCCGACCGAGCCGGTCAGGAACCATTGCACCTTGCGATGCGCCTGCTGCAGCTTGCGCAGATGATATAAGAGGGATTGCGCCTGGGCCGGATTCTGGCGAGCTATCTCAAGCACGAACAGCGCGATTTCGTCGATGAGGATGAGGGTGGGCTGATCTTCCTTCGCCAGGGATTCAACCAGCGTTTCAAGCAAGCCGCGCGCATCGACCTTGCCGATCATGTCCTGCAAATGCCCCGTCGATGCACCGCTCGTCACCTGATTGAAGCGCTGTGTGACATGGGCAAACAGCCGCTTGGCGAGTCCCTGCTGCTTTTCGATCGCCCCACACACCTCGTGCAGGAACTCGTCTTCACTGCGCTTGCCCTGCACATCGACGCGGATGCACAACCACCCCAGCGCCGTCATGTCGTTCGCCACCTTGTCGAGCAGCCATGTCTTCCCGATGCGGCGTGGCGCCAGCATCAACAGGCTCGCGCCGCTGAGCAATCGGCGCTTCAGATCATCCCGCTCTTGACGACGTTGGTGCGGCATCACTCCGACTCCATTGAATTATTCAATGATGAATAAATGTAAAATTGAATAAATCAATAGGGGAATATATTTCTGACGATGGCGCTGCTGAACTGGTGCGCAGCCCTTACCATCGCGCCCCGTTCAGAAATGCAGGCTGAATGACATACCGGCTGACGCCGGTAGGTTCATTGGAGAGGGCTGAAGCCTTCATTGATCCTTGCGGATGTGCTTGTCGAGATTACGCATGATGATGTCATCGGTGATGTTGCCGGATGTCGTTGAGAAGTACCCCCTTTGCCAGAAGCGTTGGCCCCAGTAGCGCTTGCGGATGTGCTCGAACTCCTGCTGGATTTTGCGCGACGACCGTCCCTTGGCACGGCGCACGAAGTCGCTGACCGAGACGTGCGGCGGGATTTCGACGAACATATGGACGTGATCGCTCGACAGGACGCCGTTGATGATGGTCACGTTCATCTCGGCGCAGACTTGGCGGATGATCTCGCGCACCCTCAGGCGCACCTCGCCTCGCAGCACCTTGAACCGGTACTTCGGCGCCCAGACGAGATGGTAGCGATGATGGAATGTCGTGTGACAACCGGTCGAATATCCCATAGCCTGTAACCTCGGAAAAAAGAGACTCAACGCCCTACGGGCTGTCTCTTTTTTCCGAGGTTACAGGCTATCCCCCGAGTCCCTGGCTGAAGCCAGTATCCGACTGAAGTCGGAGGGGTTTCTCCTCATCGAGGACTCTAAACACCACCGGCACGACATCGTTGCTCACATCGCCCGACAGGCGGTGGATGTGCCGGTTGAGATAGCCGAGCTCGACATCGGCGTGGCGCGACAGGCGCAGCGACACGCCGCCAAAGGCGCGCGGCCCCGCGCCCGCCGCGTCAGCGCATCGCCCCCGTCACTTCGTGCCGCACAGCGCGATGGCGTGGCGCATCGCGCCGACGACGCGCTCGGCCACGCCATAATCGCGAAAATCCGCCACATAGTCCTTGCCGCTGGCCGAGGTCGCGGTGACGACCCACACCGACGGGGTGACGCGCCCGGTCCCGCTCGGATGGCCGTCGCTTTCGGAGAGGTGGTTCACGTCCTGCTCCATGCTGGTCAGCGCGACGCTCCTCAGCGAGGAGAAGGCGAAGCCGGTGTCGAAATCCTGCGCCGGCTTGCCGTCCACGCCCGTTGTCCAGTGGAAAGCGACCGAGCAATTGGCCGCGTCGACCGTCACATTGCTCGCCGCGACGTTGAACTGGTTGACCCAGTCCTGGCCGTCGGCGCTGTCGTGCATCGCGCCGGCATAATCGATCCGGCCCTGCGCGCGCAGATTGTCGGCGACGACATTGAGCGTGCGCACGAGATCATCGGAAGGCGCGGGCGCCGCCATGACCGGCGTGGCGCTGGCGGCGAGGCCGGCAAAGGCGAGTATCGTCATCGATCGGAACGTCATCGCATCTCTCCCCCCGGGGAGCGGCGCCGACCGGCGGACGGGGTCGTCGCGGAAATGTCGGCCTGTCCCCGACGGCCATAGGCTCGCGGCGACGCATATTGTCAACGCGGGTGGCGCGGCGCCGCCCCTCAGAAACGCAGGTTGAGCACCACCGGCACCACGTCGTTGGACACATCGCCCGACAGGCGGTGGATGTGCTGGTTGAGATAGCCGAACTCGACATCGGCATGGCGCGACAGGCGCAGCGACACGCCGGCAAAGGCACGCAGCTGGTCGAACGTCACCGGCGTCGCGCTGGTGCGGTTGAGCGCGACGAACGGCTCGGCCCACGCCACCCCGGACACGGGCGTGCCCTTGATCGGCAGCACCGCGCGGATCTGCTCGCGCAGGCGCCAGGCGGTGCGGTCGGCGCCGACGATGAAGCGCTGATCGAG
>Ga0068864_100000138_pt1 | contig 69979 bp, 78 predicted proteins | sample KBSSwiS72_FD_66586 | JGI IMG/M metagenome (GOLD analysis project Ga0068864, IMG submission 66586) | Switchgrass rhizosphere microbial communities from Kellogg Biological Station, Michigan, USA - KBS Switchgrass S7-2 | ecosystem: Host-associated > Plants > Roots > Rhizosphere > Soil ...
CCGCCAACAAGCTCGGGGTGCAGTTCCTGCTCTCCGGGCTGGGCGGCAGCTCCATACCGTTCGCCTCGACGACCTATTCGAGCTCGGCGCCCAACCTGCTCGCCATCGCCGGCGCGATTGGCGCGCAACAGCTCGGCGCGACGACGACGATCGTGACCAACGGCTCGAGCACGACGACGACCACGTCCAATAGCGTCAGCGACACGCTGACCCAGTCGGTGCTCAGCTCGCTGACCAGCAGCACCGGCGGGCTGTTCGGCTTCGGTACCAAGCTCGGCAGCGATGCGATCTTCGGCGGGATCGTCAACGCGCTGAAGTCCGACACGACCTCCAACCTGTTGCAGAGCCCGCATGTCCTGACGCTCGACAACCAGCCGGCGCGCATCCTGGTCGGCCAGGAGATACCGATCACCACCGGCCAGGCGCTGTCGACCAACTTCAACAACGCCTTCCGCACCGTGCAGCGCGAGAATGTCGGCATCGAGCTGGAGGTCCGGCCGCAGATCAATTCCTCCGGCACGATCAAGCTGTTCCTGCACCAGCAGGTCAGTTCGATCGCCGGCCCGGTGTCGAGCGACAATAGCGACCTGATCCTCAACAAGCGCGAGGTCGAGACGACGCTGACGGTCGATGACGGCCAGATCGCGGTGATCGGCGGCCTGCTCGACGACAATGAGCGCCGCACGATCGAGAAGATCCCATTGCTCGGCGACATCCCCGGCCTCGGCGCGCTGTTCCGCTCCAAGGCCAAGACGCGGACCAAGACCAACCTGATGATCTTCATCCGCCCGACCATCCTGCGCAGCGCCGAGGATACGCGCCGCGTGACCGAGCAGCGCTACGGCTATCTGCGCGTGCAGCAGGCCGGCCAGCGCCCCGACGAGGAGCCGAGCATCGACCAGCTGGTGCGTGACTATATGGGCGCCGCACCCCCGCTGCCGCCGCCCGGCACGCCGGGCAGCATCGAGGACCCGCGCATCGCCGTGCCGACCGCGCGCGCGCCCGCCACGCCGATCCGACGCAAGCATCGCCAATGAGCAGCGCGCCGCTCGCCGATATCAGCGACAGCACCGCCGGGTACGGCGCGGTGCCGGCAGCGGCGATTCCCTATGCCTTTGCGCGGCGCTTCGGCGTGGTGCTCGACAGCGACGACGCCGGCGAACTGACGATCGCGATGCGCGAGGGCAGCGACCCCAAGGTGCTGCTCGAGCTGCGCCGCCATTTCGCGCGGCCGTTCGATGTCGGCTTCATCTCGGCCGAGGCGTTCGATAAATTGCTGTCCGAGCGATATGCGATGGACGGTCAGGCCGCCGCGATGGCGGCCGGTTCGCTTGGTCTCGGCGACGAACTCGACCTGCTCGCCGATCATCTGCCGACCGCCGACGACCTGCTCGATACCGCCGATGACGCGCCGGCGATCCGCCTGATCAACGGCATCATCGCCGACGCCGCGCGCAACGGCGTGTCCGACATCCATGTCGAGCCATACGAGACCGGCCTGGTCGTGCGCATGCGCATCGACGGGGTGCTGCGCGAGACGCTGCGCATGCCGCCGCACGTCGCGCCGGTGGTGGTCAGCCGCATCAAGGTGATGGCGCGGCTCGACATCGCCGAGCGCCGCGTGCCGCAGGATGGCCGCATCGGCCTGACGCTGGGCGGCAAGCTGCTCGACGTGCGCGTCTCGACCTTGCCGAGCCGCGCTGGCGAGCGCGTCGTGCTGCGTATCCTCGACAAGGACAATGCCGGCATCGACCTGACCATGCTCGGCATGAAGCCCGCCACGCTGGCGATGCTGACCCATGCGCTGACCGAGCCCAACGGCATCATCCTCGTCACCGGCCCGACCGGCTCGGGCAAGACCACCACGCTCTACGCCGCACTGCGCCTCTTGAACGATGGCAGCCGCAACATCCTGACGGTCGAGGATCCGGTCGAATATGCCATCGAGGGCGTCGGCCAGACCCAGGTCAATCCCAAGGTCGGGCTGACCTTCGCCGCCGGCCTGCGCGCCATCCTGCGCCAGGATCCGGACGTGGTGATGGTCGGCGAAATCCGCGACCGCGAGACCGCCGAGATCGCGGTACAGGCCTCGCTCACCGGGCATCTCGTGCTGTCGACCGTCCACACCAACGACGCGATCGGCGCGATCACGCGGATGCGCGACATGAAGGTCGAGCCGTTCCTGCTCGCCTCGACCTTGCGCGCGGTGATCGCCCAGCGGCTGGTGCGCCGCCTGTGCGCGCATTGCCGCCGCCCGGTCGAGGCGCCGCCCTCGGTCACGGCGATGCTCGGACTGAAGAAGGGCGCGATCGTCCATGAGCCGGTCGGCTGCGAGCAGTGCCAGGGCAGTGGCTTCAAGGGCCGTATCGGCGTGTTCGAGGCGGTGCGCATCGACGAGCCGATCAGGCGGATGATCAACGATGGCGGCGACGAGCTGGCCATCGTCAAACACGCTTTCGCCCATACCGACGATCTCGCCACCGCGGCGCGCGCGCTGGTGCTCACCGGCGAGACAACGCCCGAGGAAGCGGTGCGTGTGTCACGCCGCGACGCGACCGAGCCCGAACCGCTGGTCGTCAGCGATGGCTGATTTCGACTATCTCGCCATCGACACGCGCGGCCGCGAGACGCGCGGTCATGTCAGCGCGCCATCGCTCGACGATGCCCGCGTGCTGCTCGACCGCAAGCGTTTGTTCGTCGTCAAGGTCGAGCCCGGCTCCGGTCCATCACCGCGCGGGACGCCGCTGTTGTCGGACCTGCGCTTCGGCAAGCGCAAGATGAGCGGCAAGCAGCTCACCTTGTTCACCCGCCAATTGGCCACGCTCAACCGTGTCTCGCCGCTCGAGGAATCGTTGCGCACGATCACCCGCCAGACCGAAAAGCCGCAGGTGCGCGAGGTGATCGAGACTGTCCATGCCGGCGTCGTCGAGGGCCGCCGCCTCGCCGAGGCGATGGGGCGCGAGCCGAGGAGCTTTCCGCCGCTCTACCGCGCGATGGTCTCGGCCGGCGAAAGCTCGGGCTCGTTGCCGACCATTCTCGACCGGCTCTCGGTGCTGCTCGAACGCCAGGCCGAGATTCGCGGCAAGATCATCACCACTTTGGCCTATCCGACGGTGCTGGCGGTGGTCGCGATCTTCGTCGTCACTGCGCTGATGATGTTCGTCGTGCCGCAGGTCGTCGCGCAGTTCGATACCGTCGGGCAGCAGCTGCCGCTGCTGACGCGCATGGTGATGGGCCTGTCGGCCTTTCTCGTCGGCTGGTGGTGGGCGATGCTGCTCGTCATCGCGGCGCTGACGGCGCTGGCATGGCGCGCGCTGAAGGAGCCGGCGATCCGGCTCGCGGTCGACACGCGGCTGCTGCGGCTGCCGCTGCTCGGACGGCTGCTGCGCGATCTCCATGCCGCGCGCATGGCGCGCACGTTGTCGACGATGGTCGCCAGCCGCCTGCCGCTGCTCGAAGGGCTGACGCTGACCGGCGGGACGATCCACAATCGCCGGTTGCGGCTGGCTTCGGATGAGATCATCGAATCGATCCGTGGCGGCGGCAGCCTGTCGGCGGCGATGCGCCGCACCGGCGTGTTCCCGCCACTGCTGGTCTATCTCGCGGCGTCGGGCGAGGCGGCAGGCCAGCTCGACACCATGCTCGAACGCGCGGCCGACTATCTCGAACGCGAGTTCGACCGCTTCACCGCCACCGCCATGGCGCTGCTCGAGCCGCTGATCATCGTCGTGATGGGCGGCGTGGTCGCCACCATCGTGCTATCGATCTTGTTGCCGATCCTGCAGCTCAATACGCTGGCGGGACAATGAGGATGTTGATGAAACCGCTGACCAAATTCATTCGTCATGCCGGGCTTGTTCCGGCATCCACCAAGCCGCACACGCGCCAGCCACTTCTCTCGCGGTGTGGTGGACCCCGGAACAAGTCCGGGGTGACGAAAGGAGAAAGTGGCTTCACACCCTCGAGGCGTTCCGCCGAACACGGCTTCACGTCTTTGAGGCGTTCCGCCGAACACGGCTTCACGCTGGTCGAACTGATGGTCGTCATCGTGATCATCGGCCTGCTCGCGACGATCGTGGTGATCAACGTGCTGCCGCTCGGCGACAAGGGGCGCATCACCAAGGCCAAGGCGGACATCTCGTCGATCGAGGGCGCGCTGGATCTCTACAAGCTGCAGAACGGCGCTTATCCCACCACGTCGCAGGGCCTCGAGGCACTCGTGTCCGCGCCGGCCGGCGTCGATGCGGCGAAATATCAGGCGGGTGGCTATCTCAAGAACAAGCTGCCGGTCGATCCCTGGGGTCACCCCTATCTCTATGCCTCGCCCGGCCAGCATGGCGAAGCCGATGTCTGGACGCTCGGCGCGGACAATCGCGAAGGCGGCGAGGGTGCAAATGCCGACATCGGCAGCTGGCAATAACCGCCCAGGCAGCGAGGGTTTCACCCTCATTGAACTGATGGTCGTCATCGCCCTGATCGGGTTGGCGACGGCAGCGGTCGTATGGGCGCTGCCCGATCCGCGCGGCCGGCTGGCCGACGAGGCGGAGCGCTTCGCCGGGCGCGCCAGGGTGGCGCACGACCTGGCGATCGCCGGGTCGCGGCCGGTGAGCCTGTGGGTCTCGCCGGCCGGCTATGGCTTCGACGAACGCCGTAGCAGCGCCTGGGTCGCGATTGGCGAGAAGCCGCTGCGCGTCGCACAATGGGGGCAGGGCACCCGCGCCGAAGTGGGCGGTGGGCGTGAGCGGGTGATCTTCGATCCGACCGGGCTGGTCGACCATCCACTGGCGGTGCGGCTCGACCGGGACAATGCGACCACCGCGATCACGATTGCCGGTGATGGCGCGGTGAAGGTGGGCGGGTGATCGTGGGCCGCTCAGCAACCAGCCGTGCTCCTGCGCAAGCAGGAGCCCAGGGCCACAAGCGCTCCGCCCGGAATCCTGGGCTCCTGCTTGCGCAGGAGCACGGGCTGAATATGCGCACCGCCGAACACGGCTTCATGTCCAGGGTGCGTTCCGCCGAACACGGTTTCACGTCCAGGGTGCGTTCCGCCGAACACGGTTTCACGTCCAGGGTGCGTTCCGCCGAACACGGCTTCACGTTGATCGAGATCATGGTTGCGCTGGCGGTGTTCAGCCTTGCCGCGCTGGCGTTGATCCGGCTGGAGGGCGCGACGATCCGTGGCGCGAGCATCCTCGATTCGACGCTGACCGCGCAGCTCGTCGCGCGCAATGTCGCGATCGAGGCGGTCACCGATGCGCGGCCGCCGGTGATCGGCGATACGAGTGGGGTAGAGACCAATGGCGGACGGGCATGGTCGTGGACGCGGCATGTCGAACCGACGGGCGATGCGCGGATCCTGAAGATCGACGTGACGGTGGCGGACGCGGCGGGGGTGCGGCAGGGGCGTATCACCATGGTGCGTGCCAGCGCGCCGGTCGCTTCGTGATGGGGTTGATCCACATCTTGCCCAACTCCCCGTCCTGGAAGGGAGGGGGCGGGGGTGGATGTCTCTCGTGGGAACGATGCGCCCGCCTCGCGCCAACCCACCCCCAGCCCCTCCCTTCCAGGGAGGGGAGCGGTCAGGCTGGCTTCACCCTGGTCGAGGTGATGATCTCGCTGTTCATCTTCGGGCTGCTGGCCGCCGCCGGGGTCGGCCTGCTCAGTTTCAGCGTTCGCGCGCAGAGCGTGACGGCGGCAAGGCTCGACGATGTCGCCGCCCTCAACCGCCTGACATCGTCGCTCACGGCCGATCTCGCCCAGGCGCTGCCGCGCGGCAGCCGGGGGGAGGACGGTGTGTCGCAGCCGGCATTCTTCGGCGCCGCCGGCTCGGGTACCGTGCCGATGCTGCGGCTGGTGCGCGGCGGGTGGAGCAACCTCGACGATGCGCCGCGCGCCAGCGTGCAGAAGGTCGATTACATCTATGTCGATGGCGGTATCGCCCGCGTCGCCTATCCGATGCTCGATGGCGCGGCACCGCTGCCGACCGCGCCGATGCTGACCCATGTGCGCAGTGCGACGTTCCGCTATCGCTACAATGGCGCGTGGAGCGACCATTGGGACGGCGCCTCGGCAGCGGTGATGCCGCAGGCGATGGAGCTCCGCCTCGTCCGCGACAATGGCACCGAGTTCCGCGCGCTGTTCCTCGTCGGCGCAGACCAGATGAACCATGCGACCGGTTGATCGTCTGCAGGAACGCGGCGCCGCGCTGCTGACGGTGCTGTTGCTCGTTGCGGTGATCGCCGTGCTCGCCGGTACGGCGCTGGAGAAGCTGCGCCTGTCGACGAAGATCGGCGGCAACGCCGTCGCGCTCGATCAGGCCCGCGCTTACGCCGGGGCGGCGGAAATCCTCGCTGTGACCAAGGTCAGCGACCTGCTGGCGCGCGACCCGACCCGGGTGACGCTTGCGGGCGGATGGAGCGACAAGCCCTATCCGTTGCCGATCCCCGGCGGCATCGCCACCGCGCGGGTTAGCGATGGCGGCAATTGCTTCAACCTCAACAGCCTCGTCGTCGAGACCGGCCCGGGCACTTATGCCGCCTTCAGCCCGGCGCGGCGCCAGTTCGCCCGGCTGATCAGGCTGGTCGGCGCACCGACCTCCTCGCCCGACGGCATTGCCGGTGCGACCTCCGACTGGCTCGACAGCGACAGTTCGCCGGTCGAGCAGGGTGTCGAGGACAGCGGCTATACCGGCTATCGCCCGGCCAACACGCTGATGGTCGACCCGAGCGAGTTGCGCGCCGTCAGCGGCGTGACGGCGGCGGTCTATGCCAAGCTGCGCCCGTGGATCTGCACACTGCCCAAAGCCGAGGCGTCGAAGATCAACGTCAACACCCTGCTGCCCGAACAGGCGCCGCTATTCGCCATGCTGTTGCCCGACACCCTGTCGGTCGAGGGCGCGCGGCAGCTGTTGCTCAAGCGCCCGCCCCAGGGCTTTGCCAGCACGAGCGAGTTCTGGAAGCTGCCCGCACTGTCCGCGGTCACCGCCGCGCCCGACGCCGTGGCGCAGACCTCGGTGACGACGACCTGGTTCGCGCTGCGCATCGATGTGCGGCTGGGCGACGCTGATCTCGAGGATCATGGCCTGATCGACGCGACAAGGCTTCCCGCGCGGCTCGCGACGCGGCAATGGGGTGAGCCGTCATGAGCGACACCCTGGTCCTTTTCCTGCCGAGCGGGCAGTCCCCATGGCGCTGGCTGCGCGTCGCCGGCGACCGCGTCACCGCGCGCGGCGATGGCGTGCCGTCATTCGACCCGGCGGCACCGGAAAATGCCGTGGCCGTGGCGCCGGCCGAATCGGTCGCGCTGCACTGGGCGGACCTGCCCGACCGATCGACCGCCCAGGCGGTCGCCGCCGCCCGCCTGCTTGCCGCCGACGCCAGCGTGACGCCGATCGGCGACCTGCATGTCGCGGTTGGCCGCGAGGCGGACGGGGTGGAGCGGCCGATCGGCGTGGTCTCCGCGCAGTGGATGCGCGGCGCGCTGGAGGCACTGGCGGCGGAAGGGATCGACCCCGACGCGGTCATCCCCGCCCCGATGCTGTTGCCGCGTCCCGAACAGGGCTATGTCCGTGCCGATCTCGGCGGCGAGGGCGTGGTGCGTGGCACGACCAGCGGCTTTGCCGACGAGGCGCGGTTGACCGAACTGGTCACCGGCGGCGTGGCGCCGGCAACGCTGGGCCGCGACGAACTGGAAGCCGCGATCGTCGGCGCGGTCGCCGCGCCGGCGCTCGATCTGCGCCAGGGCGCGTTCGCGCGGCGTACCCGGGCGGCGATCGACTGGGCGCTGGTGCGGCGGCTGGCAGGGCTCGGCGTGGCGATCCTCGTCGTGACCCTGCTGATCAGCCTGACCGAGATCGTGAAGCTCAACATGGCCGCTTCGTCGATGGAGGCACGTGCCGACGCCCTTGCGCGCACCGCGCTGCCCCGTGGTGAGACGGTCAACAATGCCGACCGCCAGCTCGGCGAGCGGCTGACGCGCTTGCGCGGGGCGGGGCTTGGCTTCAGCGGCACGGCGGCGTCGGTGTTCGCCGCGGTCGGCGCGACGCCGGGCGCGGAACTGCGCGCCTTGTCGTTCGATGGCACCGGCCGGCTTCGCGCCACGGTCGCGGTGCAGAATGAGGGGCTGATCACCGACATCACCCAGCGCCTGCGCCGCCAGGGTTTCAGTGTGGCGCAGAGTATGGCGCAGAATAACGGCGGCGTGTTCAGCATCGACCTCACCGTGAGCGCGTCATGACCGGAGAGCTGTGGATCTGGTTCCGGTCGCGATCGTTGCGCGAGCAGCGCCTGTTGCTGGTGATGGTCGCCCTGCTGGCGCTGACCATCGTCTGGGCCGCCATCATCCTGCCGGTGACCGACGCGCTATCGACCGCGCGGACCCGTCATGATGCGGCCGTCGTCGTGCTCGCCGAGACCGAGGCGCGCGTCCTTGACGTCAAGGCGCTGGAACGTGACCGGCCGGCGCCACTCGGCGCGCCGCTCGATACCGTCATCCGCGACCGCGCCAATGCCGCCGGCTTCGCGCTCGCCACCGTCACGCGTGTCGGCGACAATGGTGTGCAGATCGGCATCGGCTCGGCGCGGCCGGGTGCGCTGATGGGCTGGATCGCCGGGCTCGAGGACGATGGCATCCTGGTCGATACGCTGACCCTGACCGACAATGGCGACAAGACGGTGGCGGCGCAGGCGTCGCTCAGGGTGCGCGGGCCGTGAGTGTGCGCTTTTCTTCAAAGTGTTCCTGCGAACGCAGGAACCCAGAGCCAACAGCGCTGCGCCCGGAACCCTGGGTTCCTGCGTTTGCAGGAACACGGGCTGATCTTTGGGCGGAACAGCCATGAAGTTCCGCTTCCAGACCCGCCCCGCCGTCCTGTTCGGCGCGATGTTCGCCGTCGCGCTGCTGTTGCTGTTGCCGCTGCGGTTGGTCGCCGGCTGGGCGGGACTGGGCGAGGCCGGCCTGTCGGCGCGGGCGGTGCATGGCAGCGTGTGGCTCGGCACGATGGACGAGGCGGCGGCCGGGGGCGTGGCGCTGGGCGATCTGCGTGCCCGCCTGTCGCCGCTCAACCTGTTGCTCGGCCGCGCGCGTGTCGCCGTGCATGGTCGTGGTGACGGCCCGGCGGCGGAAGGGGCGGTGACCGTCAGTCGACACAGCCAAGGCGTCGATGACGTCACCGCCAGCCTGCCGACCGGTGCGGTGTTCGCGCCCCTGCCGATCGCGCAACTCGATCTTAGTGGCGCGAGCGTCCGTTTCGACGACGGTCGCTGCGCCCGCGCCCAGGGTCGGGTGCGTGCGGTGGTGACCGGCGACATCGCCGGGGTCGATCTCGGCGGCAGCATGACGGGCGACGCGCGCTGCGATGCCGGCGCGCTGTTGATACCGCTGCGCGCCGCCGCCGGCGCTGCGGCGATCGAGCTGCGCCTGCCCGGCAATGGCCGGTTCCACGCCGATCTGATCGTGCCCGGCGGCGACGCCGCGACGATCAGCCGCCTGCAGCTGGCCGGCTTCCAGGCAGGCCCCAAAGGCTATACGCTTTCGGCCGAGGGGCGCTTCTGACAGCCTTGACGGTGCCATACCCGGCCCGCTAGGGGCGGCGGCTCTGCGGCGATCGTAGTTCAATTGGTTAGAGCACCGGCTTGTGATGCCGGAAGTTGCGGGTTCAAGTCCCGTCGGTCGCCCCATCATTTTCCCGGGATCCAGAAGTGACCAGCGGCTGGGGTTTCCCCGATTTTGACGACCATGAGGGCGTCCATCTGTTCACCGATCGGGAGTCCGGTCTCCAGGCGATCATCGCGGTGCATTCGACCAGGCTCGGCCCGGCGGCCGGCGGCGTGCGCTTCTGGCATTATGCGACCAGCGACGACGCCATCACCGACGCGCTGCGCCTGTCGCGCGGGATGAGCTTCAAGAACGCCATGGCCGGCCTGCCGATGGGCGGCGGCAAGGGCGTCGTGCTGGCGCCAGCGCGTGGCGCCGAAATCTCCACCGCGCAGCTGGAGGCGTTTGGCGACGCGGTCGAATCGCTCGGCGGAAAATATGTCACCGCCGAGGATGTCGGCATGTCCGAGGCGCGGATGAAGGTCATCGCGACCCGCACGCGCCATGTCTCCGGCCTGCCGGTCGCCCCCGGCAGCGCGGGCGGCGACCCCGGCCCGTTCACCGCCAGGGGAGTGTATCTCGGCGTCAGGGCTGCGGCGCGGCGCAAGCTCGGCGTCGAGTCGATGAAGGACGTTCATGTCGCGATCCAGGGCGTCGGCAGTGTCGGGGGTGGTCTCGCCCGCCTGCTGGCGAAGGATGGCGCGCGGCTGACGCTGGCGGACGTCGACGCGGCCAAGGCGGCGGCGCTGGCGGAGGAACTGGGCGCTGCGACCGAATCGGCCGAGGCGATCCTCGGCATCGCCGCCGATGTGGTCAGCCCGAATGCGCTGGGCGCGATCCTTACCGAGCGCTCGATCGATGCGCTGCGCACCACGATCGTCGCGGGCGGCGCCAACAACCAGCTCGCCACCGGGCAGGAGGGCGCGCGGCTCCATGCCCGCGACATCCTCTATGCCCCGGACTATGTCATCAACGCCGGCGGCATCATCAATGTCGGCCTCGAATATCTTGGCCAGGGCGACCGCGCCGAGGTCGAGGCGCGAATCGCCCGCATTCCTGATCGCCTGGTCGAGATATGGGATGAGAGCGACCGTAGCGGCGCCCCCGCCGCTGACGTCGCCGACATGCTCGCCAGGCGGCTGATCGGGCGCGGCTGAATTCAACAGCCTTACGGCTGCGTTTTCGTGAAAGGCAGCAATTCCAACTACCGTCACCCTGAACTCGTTTCAGGGTCCATGTGCGATCAGGATTCACGGGCGCGTCGCTCCTGGTTCGGGGGACCGCGCATGGATGCTGAAACAAGTTCAGCATGACGCACGATTTTGGAAACCGAACCGCGCTGGATTCCGGTGCGCAAAAGCCCTAGCAGCGACGGACTGTGCCCAGCCTTCACGCCCTTGCCAATCCCGCCCGTTTCCTGAGGATCGCCCGGCCGCTGACGCCCGTGCTGTTCTGGGCCGGCGTGGCGCTGGTCCTGTTCGGCGCCTGGGCCGGGCTGTTCCGGACCCCGCCCGATTACCTTCAGGGCGAGACGGTGCGTATCCTCTACATCCATGTGCCGACCTCCTGGCTCGGTATGGGTGGGTGGAGCGGGATCGCGATCTCGTCGATCGCCTATCTCGTCTGGCGTCATCCGCTGGCGATGATCGCGGCGCGCGCCATCGCGTTGCCCGGTGCCCTGTTTGCCGCGCTGAGCCTCGCTACGGGCTCGATCTGGGGGCGGCCGACCTGGGGGACGTGGTGGCAATGGGACGGGCGGCTGACCTCGATGCTGCTGCTGTTCTTCGTCTATCTCGGTTTCATGGCCCTGAACCGCGCCGACGCCGATCGCGGCGGCGACGGGCGCATTCCGGCGATCTACGGCATTGCCGGCTCGGTCCTGCTGCCGATCATCCGATATTCGGTGGTGTGGTGGAATACCCTTCACCAGGGCCAGAGCATTGGCCTGACCAGATCGAGCATCGCGGGATCGCTGCTGTGGCCACTACCCTTCACGCTGCTCGGCTTCACGTTGTTCTTCGCCGCGATCGTGCTGATGCGGATGCGCGCGCTGCTCGGCGCCGCCCGGGCCGAGGCGCGGATGCGTCGGATGGCGACAATATGAGGATCGGGGCATGAACCCCTGGCCTTTCGTCATCGCGGCTTATGGTCTGACGTTCGCCAGCTCGGCCGCGCTGGCGCTGTGGGCGTGGCTGCGCATGCGGGATGCCGAGAAGAAATGAAGGCCAAGCAACAAAGGCTGGTGCTGGCGGGCCTCGCGGTGCTGGCGATCGCGGGTGCGGCGGTCCTCGCGCTGTCGGCGCTCAAGGACCAGGCGGCGTTCTTCTATGCGCCGGGTGACGTCAAAAAGGCCGGATTGCCGCTCGGCCATGCGGTGCGGCTGGGCGGCATGGTCGAGGGCGGCTCGATCCACAAACAGCGTGACGGCGTGACGATCACTTTCGTCGTCACCGACGGCGTCGCGACGGTGCCGGTGACCTTTCGCGGCATCACGCCGGACCTGTTCCGCGAGAAATCGGGCGTGGTGGCGGAGGGTCAGTTCAACCCGGACGGCAGCTTCACCGCGACCAACCTGCTCGCCAAGCATGATGAGAAGTACATGCCGCCCGAAATGGCCGGAAAGATGCATGAAACAAAGACGTTGGTGCAGTGATGGGCCATTGCCACTTCCCGTCATGCCGGACTTGTTCCGGCATCCAACGCTCCGCAGAAGCTATCGTCGACAAGTGCGCGGCACGGTGGACCCCGGAACAAGTCCGGGGTGACGAGGTGCGTTTGTGATCGCCGAAGCTGGTCTCGCGGCGCTGTGGTTCGCGGGCGCGCTCGCCGCGTTGCAGCTGATCTTCACCGCCATCGGCATTGCTAAAAGCCATGACGAGGCCATGGCCGCCGTCCGCCCGGTGGCGGTGGTGCAGGGGCTGCTTGCCGTGGCGGCGATGCTGCTGCTGATCACCGTGTTCATGCAAAGCGACATGTCGGTGCAGCTGGTTGTCGACAACAGTCATTCCGACAAGCCGCTGCTCTACAAGTTCGCCGGCGCCTGGGGAAACCATGAGGGCTCGATGCTGCTATGGGTCACGATCCTCGGCGTGGCCGGGGGCGCGGTGGCCCTGCTCGAGCGCCGCCTCGACAACCGCACGCTGATCGCGACGCTCGGCGCGCAGGCTGCGATTGCGCTGGGTTTCTATACCTTTCTGCTGTTTTCCTCCAACCCGTTCGCAAGAGCGAATCCGGTGCCGGCGGACGGCAACGGGCTCAACCCGCTGTTGCAGGACCCCGGTTTGGCGTTCCATCCGCCGACGCTGTATATCGGCTATGTCGGCATCTCGGTGGCCTTCTCCTTCGCGGTCGGCGCGCTGGTCACACGCGATGTCGGGCCGGCCTTTGCGCGGGCGATGCGGCCCTGGGTGCTCGGCGCGTGGATCTTCCTGACGCTCGGCATCACGGCCGGCAGCTACTGGGCCTATTATGAGCTCGGCTGGGGCGGCTGGTGGTTCTGGGACCCGGTCGAGAACGCCTCGCTGATGCCGTGGCTGGCGGCGACGGCGTTGCTCCATTCGGTGACGGTGCTGGCGACGCGCGACGGCCTGCGTGCCTGGACGGTGATGCTGGCGGTGGTGGCCTTCTCGATGTCGATGATCGGCACTTTCCTGGTCCGCTCGGGCATCCTGACCAGCGTCCATGCCTTTGCGGTCGACCCGAAGCGCGGGGCGTTCATCCTTGCCTTGCTCGCCATCTATATCGGCGGCGCGCTGATCCTGTTCGCGGCGCGGGTCGGCACGGTGCGCGCCGGCAATACCTTCGAGGCGGTGAGCCGCGAGGGCGCGCTGGTCGCCAACAACCTGCTGCTCTCGGTGGTGCTTGGCATCGTGCTGATCGGCACGCTTTACCCGATCGTGGCGGCGGCGTTCGGGGTGCAGCTGTCGATCGGGCCGCCTTTCTTCGACAAGACCGCCGGGCCGATCGCGCTAATCCTCGTCGCCATCATGGGGGCGGGGCCGCTGATGCGCTGGCGGCGCGACGGTGCAACCGAGGTGCTCAAACGGATGGCCGTGCCGGGCGGCGTGGCGTTGATCACGCTCGCCTTGTTCCTCATCTTCGCACCCGGCATCGGCATCCTGCCGCTGCTTGGCCTGACGCTCGCCGCGGGGCTGGCCGCGGCGAGCGTGGCGCCGCTGTGGAAGCGCGACCTGCGCCGCACGCCGCTGTTCACCTGGGGCATGGTGGTCGCGCATCTCGGCATCGCCGTCAGTCTCGCCGGCATGGCGTCGGACAGCGCCTTCACCCGGCAGGAGCTGGTCGCGACCCGGCTGGGCGAGCCGCAGCATGTCGGGCCGTTCACCATCACGCTCGATTCGATCGCGCCGGTGGTCGGGCCGAATTATTCCGCGCTGGAGGCGACACTGACCGCGCGGCGCGGTGACGGCAGCGCCTTCACGCTGAAGCCGCAATCGCGCTTCTTCGCCACGCCGGCGACGGTGACCAGCGAGAGCGCGATCGCCACCAAGCTCGATGGCCAGCTCTATACCGTGCTCGGGCAGCAGGACGAGCAGGGGCGCTGGCAGTTGCGGCTATGGTGGAAGCCGTTCGTGACCTTCATCTGGCTTGGCGGCGCGCTGGTCGCGCTCGGCGGGGCGCTGTCGCTGCTTGGGCGGCTGTCTCGCGAGCGCCGGGCGTGGAAGCGCGAAGAGGAGGCGCTGGCATGAAGCGCTGGCTGTTGTGGCTGCCCTTTCTGGGTTTCGTCCTGCTGTTCGGCATCGTGACCTTCGGGCTGAAGGCGCCGACCGACCGCACGGTCAAATCGGCGATGGTCGGCAAGCCGCTGCCCGATTTCACTCTTCCGGCGATCGTGCCGGGCAAGCCAGGCCTGTCGAGCGCGGACTTCGCGCCGGGCAAGCCGCGGCTGCTCAACGTCTTCGCCAGCTGGTGCCTGCCGTGCATCGCCGAGGCGCCGCAACTGATGGCGTTGAAGCAGGCCGGGGTCGAGATCGACGCCGTCGCGGTGCGCGATACGCCTTGGGCGCTGCGCGATTTCCTCGCCCGCAACGGCGACCCCTATGCACGGATCGGCGATGACAAGCAGAGCAGCGTGCAACTGTCGATCGGCTCGTCCGGGGTGCCCGAGACCTTCCTGATCGACGCGCAGGGCAGGATCATCGAGCAGCATATCGGCGACATCCGCGCCGACGACGTGCCCGACATTCTGGCCAAATTGCGGGCGGCGCGATGAAGCGCGCGCTGCTCCCGCTGTTGCTGCTGGTTGCAGGACCGGCGCTCGCCGACAGCAACCTGCCGCCGGCGGCGCTGGCCAATACCCAGCTCAAGGACCCGGCGCTCGAGGCCAAGGCGCGTGACCTGATGTACACGCTGCGCTGTCTGGTGTGCCAGGGCCAGTCGATCGCCGACAGCGACGCCGAGATGGCCGGCGACATGCGCGCGCTGGTGCGGGAGCGGATCGCGCGAGGCGAGAGCCCCGAGAGCGTGCGGCGCTGGCTGGTGGCGCGCTATGGCGATTACGTCACCTATGACCCGCCGTTCAGCTGGATCACCGCGCCCTTGTGGATGGCGCCGCTGCTGATGCTCGGCATCGGGGCGTGGCTCGCGCGCGGCAGTTTCAAGCGGAAGAAGAAGTGATGGGTTGGGTTGCGCTCGCGCTGATCGGCATCGCCGCGGCCGGCCTGTTGCGGCTGATCGGCGTGGGCCGCGACATGCTGTGGTTCGTCGGCGCGGCGCTGATGCTTGGCGCCACCGGCTATGCGTTGCAGGGCAGCCCCGGCGTCGAGGCGCACCCGGTCAAGGCCGATGTGACACCGATCGAGGTCGATCCGGGTCTGGTCGCGTTACGCGGCAAGATGTTCGGCCAGTTCACCGGCGAGGGCGCGTTTCTCGGCACGTCCGACGCGCTGATCCGGGCCGGCGATCTGCGCAGTGGCACGTCGCTGATCCTGTCGGGCCTGCGCCAGTCGCCCAACAGCGTGATGCTGTGGACCGGACTCGGCACGGCGCTGGCGCAACATGACGGCGACACCATGTCACCGGCGACGCTGTTCGCCTTTCGCCGCGCCATCTCGCTGGCGCCAACTCATCCCGGGCCGTATTTCTTCCTCGGCGTGGCCTATATCCGCGCCCGGCAATTGCCCGCGGCGCGCGCCGCCTGGGCACATGCGCTGACTCTCACGCCGCCGGGCGTCTCATATCATGACGAGCTGGCGGCGCGGCTCGCGCTGCTCGACCAGTTCCTCGCCCAAAATGGAAGCCCGACCGCTCCCTGAGAAGCGAGCAATCGCTCATTACTTGTGCCCCTGCGGAAGCAAGAGCCCAGAGCCGCGAACGGCACCGCCCGAAACCCTGGGCTCCTGCTTCCGCAGGAGCACGTGATAGATCTCAGCCGTTCCATGCTTCGAACGGCAGGTCGAGCGCCTCGGCGACGGCCTGGTGGCGGATCTTGCCGGCCGAGACGTTGAGGCCATGAGCGAGATGTGGGTCGGCCTTCATCGCCGCCTCGGCGCCGAGATTGGCCAGCTTGAGCACGAACGGCAGCGTCGCATTGTTGAGCGCGAAGGTTGAGGTGCGGGCGACCGCGCCGGGCATGTTGGCGACGCAATAGTGGATCACGCCGTCGACCTCGAACACCGGATTGTCATGCGTCGTGGCGTGGCTGGTCTCGAAGCAGCCGCCCTGGTCGATCGCGATGTCGACCAGCACCGAGCCGCGCTTCATTGTCTTGAGCATTTCGCGCGTGACGAGCTTGGGCGCCGCTGCGCCGGGCACCAGTACCGCGCCGATCACCAGATGGGCATTGCGAACCGCCGAGGCGATCGCCGCCCTGGAGGCATAGGCGGTCTTGATCTGACTGGAGAAGAACATGTCGAGCTCGGCGAGGCGAGCGTTGGAGATGTCGTAGATCGTCACATCGGCGCGCATGCCGACCGCCATCTGCGCCGCATTGACGCCCGACACGCCGCCGCCGAGGATCGCGACACGGGCAGGGGCCACGCCGGGTACGCCGCCGAGCAACACGCCGCGACCGCCCTGCTCCTTTTCGAGGTAGTGCGCACCGACCTGGATCGACATGCGGCCGGCGACTTCGCTCATCGGCTTCAGCAGCGGCAGCGAGCGGTCGTTGGCGGTGACGGTTTCATAAGCGATGCACGTCGCGCCCGACTTGATCAGCCCTTCCGCCTGCGGCTTGTCGGCGGCGAGGTGGAGATAGGTGAACAATAGGTGGCGCGGCTCGAGCATCGCCACCTCTTGCGGCTGCGGCTCCTTGACCTTCACGATCATGTCGCTCTCGGCGAACACCGTCCGCGAGTCTGCGACGATACGCGCGCCGGCCGCGACATAATCGCTGTCCTCGAAATCGATGCCGAGCCCGGCGCCGGTCTGGACGATGACCTCATGCCCGGCAGCGGTCAGTTCGGTGACCGAGGGCGGGGTCAGGCCGACGCGATATTCGTGGTTCTTGATTTCCTTGGGCACACCGACGCGCATGACACTCTCCAAAGCTATATGATGGCGTCGATAGTAGCGCGAATGGCGGCGCGAATCTGTGCAAAGATCATTGTGAACAACGGTCTGTCCGCATAAGTTAGTCGCGAAATGTTGTCAGCGAGGCGATTTCATGCAACTCGACCGAATTGACGCGGGAATCCTCAAGCAGCTCGCGATCGACGCGCGCGCGTCGGTCAGCCAGATCGCCGGCAAGGTCGGGTTGTCGCAATCGGCCTGCACGCGTCGCATCCAGGGGCTGGAGGCATCGGGCCACATCACCGGCTATGGCGCGCGACTCGGGCATCGCCGGCTCGGCTTTCACGTCACGGCATTGGTCGACATCACGCTCGGCACGCAGATCGAGGAGGACCTTGCCCAGTTCGAGCGCGCGGTCGCCGAGATCGACGGCGTGGTCGAGTGCGCGCTGGTTTCGGGCGCGCAGGATTACCGGCTCAAGATCGTCTGCCGCGACCTCGATGACTATGAGCGCCTGCACCGCGAGCGTCTCGGGCGGTTGCCCGGCGTCAACACGATCAGCAGCAGCTTCGTGCTGCGCGCCGTACCGACCCGCGGCGAGGCCGAGGCGCTGTTCCGCGACGCTGTTGCGGGGGGTGCGGGCGCGTGATAGTGCGCCGCACCGCTCGCCATGGGGGCTTTGAGCGCAGTTGATCGTTATGCACCAGATGCAGCCTTCGCACAGAAACCCGGCGCGGTGAGCACCGCACCTTCGGACAGCGATCCGGGCGTTGATTCGTCCGGGGCGCCGCACGGCCATGCGCAGGACGGGCTGATCAAGCTTGCGCTGGGCGCGATCGGCGTGGTGTTCGGCGATATCGGCACCAGTCCGCTCTATGCCTTTCGCGAGACCTTTGCCGGGCACCACAAGCTGGCGCTCGATCCGGCGCACATCATGGGCGTCACCAGCCTGATGTTCTGGTCGATGATGATCGTCGTCAGCGTGAAATACGTCTCGATCATCATGCGCGCCGACAACAAGGGCGAGGGTGGCAGCCTGGCGCTGCTCGCGCTCGTCTCGGGGCGTACCAAGACCCGACGCTGGTCGAACGGCATCATCCTGCTCGGCGTGTTCGCCACCGCCTTGTTCTACGGCGACAGCATGATCACCCCGGCGGTGACGGTGCTGGGCGCGGTCGAGGGCCTGTCGGTGGCCGCGCCGGGCCTGGCGCACCTCGTCCTGCCGATCGCGGCGGTGATTATCATCGCGCTGTTCCTGATCCAGCGCAGCGGCACGGCGCGGATCGGGCTGTTCTTCGGGCCGATCATGCTGCTCTATTTCGGCACGATCGCGGTGCTCGGCGTGATGAGCATTGCGCAGACCCCGCATGTGCTGTGGGCCTTCTCACCGCATTATGCGGTCGAGTTCTTCGTGATGGACCCGGTGCGCGCCTTTCTCGCGCTCGGCTCGGTCGTGCTGGCAGTGACCGGTGCCGAGGCGCTGTACGCCGATATGGGCCATTTCGGGCGCAACCCGATCCGCGTGTCCTGGCTGTTCTTCGTGCTGCCGGCGCTGATGATGAACTATATGGGCCAGGCCGCGCTGCTGGCGCGTGTCAGCCATCCCGCGCTGGAGAGCCCGTTCTACCTGCTCGCACCCGAGGCGCTGCGTTTCCCGCTGGTGCTGCTGGCGACCGCGGCCGCGGTGATCGCCTCGCAGGCGGTGATCTCCGGCGCCTTTTCGGTGACGCAGCAGGCGATCCAGCTCGGCTTCATTCCGCGGCTGCGCATCGACCATACCAGCGCGGCGACCGCGGGGCAGATCTACATTCCGCTGATCAACTGGCTGTTGCTGGCGATGGTGCTGATCCTGATCATGTTCTTCCGCACCTCGTCGAACCTCACCTCGGCCTATGGCATCGCGGTGACGGGCGCGATGGCGATCGACACCTGCCTGCTGGGCGTGGTGCTGTCGCGCCTGTGGCATTGGCCGCGCTATTATTCGGTGCCGTTGCTCTCGGTGTTGTTCTTCGTCGACGGCATGTATCTGACCGCCAACCTGACCAAGATCCCCTCGGGCGGCTGGTTCCCGCTGCTCATCGGCTTCATCGTGTTCACCGTGCTGACGACCTGGTCGAAAGGCCGCAAGCTGATGATCGAGCGGATGCGCGAGGGCGCGATGCCGATCAAGGTGTTCATCCATTCGGCGGCGAGCTCGGCCGCCCGCGTGCCCGGCACGGCGGTGTTCATGACGTCATCGCCCGACGGCGTGCCGCATGCGCTGCTCCACAACCTGAAGCACAACAAGGTGCTGCATGAGCGCGTCATCCTGCTAACCGTCAAGATCATGGACCAGCCCTGGTGGCCGGACGACGAGCGCTGCCATCTCGACGAGCTGGGCGATGGTTTTCACCGGCTGATCCTGAAATACGGCTTCATGGAAGAGCCCGACGTGCCTGCGGCGCTGGCCAAGGTCGATCGCTGCGGTGCCGAGTTCCGCATGATGGACACCAGCTTCTTCCTCGCGCGGCAGACGCTGTTGCCGTCCGACAAGCCTGGCATGATGCTGTGGCGCGAGCGGCTGTTCGCCTGGATGCTGCGAAACGCGGAAAGCGCGATGGAATTCTTCCGCCTGCCGACCAACCGCGTGGTCGAGCTGGGCAGCCAGGTCGAGATTTGAGCGACGCGCCGGCGCCGATCCCAGCGCCGATCATCGTCACGGCGCTGCTCGGCGCGGCGGATGCGGCACGGTTCGATGCGCTGCGGCGGCAGCATTTCCCGCCCGAGCGCAACCAGCTCGCCGCGCATCTGACGATGTTTCATCACCTCCCGCCGTCGCTGGCCGTGGAGTTGAAAAGCCAGCTGACTGCCGAGACGCGTGGCGTCGCGACACCTCGGGCACGTGTCGCCGGACTGGTCTCGCTGGGGGAGGGCGTGGCCTATCGCATCGAGAGCGACGAGCTCGTGGCGATTCGCGCACGTCTGGCCGATCATTTCACCGGCCTGCTGACGCCGCAGGACCAGGCCGGATGGCGTCCGCACGTCACGGTGCAGAACAAGGTCAGGCCGGATGTGGCGCGCGCGCTGCTGCGCATGCTGGAGGCGGATTTTTCGCCCCGCCCGGTGGCGATCACCGGGCTGGCGTCATGGTGGTATCGCGGCGGCCCGTGGGAACCGCTGTCGCGGCACATGTTCGCTTGACCGGCGGCGATGGTTGCCGATGCGTGTCTTTCGAGGCGAGGGAAGCTGGGGTTTCCTGGTCATGGGCGATGACCGTGACACGGTGCGAGCATCGACGGGCGAATGCGGGGCACTTCTCAGATTATGTGTTGGTAGCGGTGGCTGGACTTGAACCAGCGACCTCAGCATTATGAGTGCTGCGCTCTAACCAGCTGAGCTACACCGCCGCGGAAGCGGGCCTATGGCGGGGGATAGCGACGCGGTCAAGGGGTAGTGGCGTATCGCGCGCTATCGCATCGCTAGTCTGGCCGCGCCAATTCAACCCTAGGCGTACTGCCCGTTTCAGGCATAGACGCGCCAGACCTTCCGGAGATTCCCTGCCATGAAAACCCGTGCCGCCGTAGCGTTCGAAGCGAAGAAGCCGCTCGAGATCGTCGAGCTCGATCTGGAAGGGCCGAAGGCCGGCGAGGTACTGGTCGAGATCATGGCGACGGGCATCTGCCACACCGATGCCTATACGCTGGACGGGCTGGACAGCGAGGGGATCTTTCCCTCGGTGCTGGGTCATGAAGGCGCCGGCATCGTGCGCGAGGTCGGCGCCGGGGTGACCTCGGTCAAGCCGGGCGACCATGTCATCCCGCTCTACACGCCGGAATGTCGCCAGTGTAAGTCGTGCCTGTCGGGCAAGACCAATTTGTGCACCGCGATCCGGGCGACGCAAGGGAAGGGCGTGATGCCCGATGGCACCAGCCGCTTCAGCTACAAGGGTCGAACGATCTTCCATTATATGGGCTGTTCGACCTTTTCGAACTTCACCGTGCTGCCCGAGATCGCGGTGGCGAAGATCCGCGACGACGCGCCGTTCCAGACCAGCTGCTATATCGGTTGCGGGGTGACGACGGGGGTCGGCGCGGTGGTCAACACCGCCAAGGTGCAGGTCGGCGACAATGTCGTGGTGTTCGGCCTTGGCGGGATCGGGCTGAACGTGATCCAGGGCGCCAGGCTGGCGGGGGCGAGCAAGATCATCGGCGTCGACATCAACCCCGACCGCGAGGCATGGGGCCGCCGGTTCGGCATGACCGACTTCCTCAACAGCAAGGGGCTGAGCCGCGAGGAGACCGTGGCCCGGGTGGTGGAGCTCACCGAGGGTGGTGCCGACTATAGCTTCGATGCGACCGGCAACACCGAGGTGATGCGCACCGCGCTCGAGGCCTGCCACCGCGGCTGGGGCACGAGCATCATCATCGGCGTGGCGGAAGCCGGCAGGGAGATCAGCACCCGGCCGTTCCAGCTGGTCACCGGGCGCAACTGGCGCGGCACCGCGTTCGGCGGCGCCAAGGGCCGCACCGACGTGCCCAAGATCGTCGACTGGTATATGGACGGCAAGATCCAGATCGACCCGATGATCACGCATGTCATGGGCCTCGAGGACATCAACAAGGCCTTCGAACTGATGCACGCAGGCACAAGCATCCGCAGCGTGGTGGTCTACTGATGGAGACTGTGAGCACCAGCCGCGCGCATGGTGGGACGCAGGGCGTTTATCGCCACGATTCCGCCGTGACGGGCACGGCGATGACCTTTTCGGTGTTCGTGCCCGATGCGCCGGCGGGTGAGCGTCTCCCGGTATTGTGGTATCTGTCGGGGCTGACCTGCACCCACGCCAATGTCACCGAAAAGGGCGAGTTTCGTGCGGCATGCGCCCAACATGGCGTCATCTTCATCGCGCCCGACACCAGCCCGCGCGGCGAAAGCGTGCCCAACGCGGACGCCTATGATTTCGGCCAGGGCGCGGGTTTCTATGTCGATGCCACCGAACAGCCATGGTCGGCCAATTTCCGCATGAAATCCTATATCGAGGACGAGCTGCCGACGCTGATCGCTGCCCAATTCCCGGCGGCCGATATGTCGCGACAGGGAATTACCGGGCATTCGATGGGCGGGCATGGCGCGCTGACCATCGCGTTGCGCAATGCCGGTCGCTTTCGCAGCGTGTCGGCTTTTTCGCCGATCGTCTCGCCGCTGCATTGCCCCTGGGGTGAAAAGGCGTTGGGCGGGTATCTCGGCGCCGATCGCGCGGCGTGGCGCGGTTACGACGCCTGTGCGCTGATCGAGGACGGCGCGCGCGTGACGGATATCCTTGTCGATCAAGGTGATGCTGACCAGTTTCTCACAGAGCAACTCAAGCCGGAATTGCTGGAAATGGCGTGCGACGATGCCGGGATCGCGCTGACGCTGCGGATGCAGCCGGGATATGACCATAGCTATTATTTCATCTCGACCTTCATGGCCGACCACGTCGCCTGGCATGCAGCGCGGTTAAAGGCGTAAGCCGATTCTCCTTGCCCGGCACAGGGTCGGAAGTGATGTCGCACTCGGGTCACGTGCCCGTTGCGGGTATCGTGTCCACCACCTAGATGCCGTCACTTGCTGATACGGATTTCTCGATGACCACCCACACCACGCGCATGCTCATTCTCGGTTCTGGCCCGGCCGGCCTGTCCGCCGCCATCTATGGTGCGCGTGCCGGCATGAAGCCGGTGCTCGTCCAGGGCATCCAGCCCGGTGGCCAGTTGATGACGACGACGGACGTCGAGAATTATCCGGGCTTCGCCGATGTCATCCAGGGCCCGTGGCTGATGGAGCAGATGCAGAAGCAGGCCGAGCATGTCGGCACCCGGCTGATGTACGACACGATCGTCGAGGTCGACCTGACGCGGCGCCCGTTCCGCCTGATCGGCGATGGCGGCGATGTCTATGAGGGCGATGTGCTGATCATCGCCACCGGCGCGCAGGCCAAGTGGCTTGGCCTCGACAGCGAGGAAGCCTTGAAGGGCAAGGGCGTCAGTGCCTGCGCGACCTGCGACGGCTTCTTCTATCGCGGCAAGAAGGTCGCGGTGATCGGCGGCGGTAATACCGCAGTCGAGGAGGCGCTCTACCTGACCAACCATTCCCCCGACGTCACCCTGATCCATCGCCGCGATTCGCTGCGCGCCGAGAAGATCCTGCAGGAGCGGTTGTTCGCCAATGAGCGGATCACGGTGATCTGGAACAAGGAGGTGCGCGGCTTCGTCGATGGCGGCGGCACGGCAGGCCTGGTCGCGCTCGATCTCGAAGATACGGTGACCGGTGAGCATTCGCGGCTCGATACCGAAGGCGGGTTCGTCGCCATCGGACATCACCCGGCGACCGAGCTGTTCCGCGGCCATCTCGAACTCGACAGCGACCATTATATCAAGGTCGAGAGTGGCACGACGCGGACCAGCGTCCCGGGCGTGTTTGCGTGCGGCGACGTGATGGACAAAGTCTACCGCCAGGCGGTTACCGCCGCTGGTACCGGCTGCATGGCGGCGTTGGATGCCGAGCGCTTTCTTGCCGAGGCGGAATTCGAGAGCGCGCACGCGGCGGTTGCGGCGGCGTAAACACATTTCGCCCTCTCACCGTTCGCCCCGAGCCTGTCGAAGGGCCGTTCTACTGGTATCACGATGAGAAGAACGGGGCTTCGACAAGCGCAGCACGAACGAATCGGCCGATTACCCCGTCACGCGCATCAGCGCCGCGCTGACCTCGTCGAACAGCCATTGTTTGTCGTTGGCGCTGGCGAAGCTGTGGCTGGCGGTGTTGCGCACCTCAAGGCGGACGTGATCGTGCAGGCCGGGCGCGTCGGCTGCATTCCAGGCGGCGCGGAAGGCAATGGCGGTGTTGTCGCGCGAGGCAAGCAGGATCGTGATCGGCGATGGATCCACGGCGAGACGGGCGAACAGCTGCGCGGCGAGATCACTTGATCGCTGAGATTCTGTGCGAGATATCTTTCTCAAACCACGAACCACATTGGCGATATTTACACCACCACGCGCGACACGCAGCCATTCGCGCGGATCGCGCAGGCGTTGGGCGTAACGTGCCCGGATCGCGTGGGCGGGAGGGAGATCGTCGCCCTGCTCAACGACCCAGGGGTTGGCTAGGATCAGGGCGTCGATCCCCGATGCCTGATGGAACAACGCCAATGCGGTCGCGGCGTCGCAATTGCCGAACCCGACCAGCCGGGTGATCCCCGCCTCGGCGCAAAAGGTCGCGGCGGCGGCGGCGATGTCGGGCGCAGACTCGGCATAGCCGATGTTTTCGCCGCTCGAATCGCCCACGCCGCGTCGGTCGAAGCGGAACACCGGCGTGCCGGTGGCGGCGAGCCTGGCGGCGAGTGACGCCATGCCGCGATGCGCGCCGGCGCGAATCTCGTTGCCGCCCGAGACGATCAGCAGGCCGGTCGAACCCGCCGCCTCGTCCAGCGTGCCGACCAGCATGTCGCCGGCGCAGGGAAATTCGATCAGCCGCCGCATGACGCGATCCAGCCGGCAATGTCGTCGGCGAGCAGCGCCGCCAGCGTGCTGTCGTTGTCCGGGTCGCTGCGCCGCCATAGCGGCATGCCGGGAAGGTGGCGGTCGGCGGTGAGCGGATCGCTGTCGAGCCGCACGATGCGGAGCGGCGGCGACGCGATCGGTTCGGCACGTTCGATCGCGGCGAGCAGCGCGCGATTCAGCCGATTGCCGGCAATTTCGACCGGTAAGCCCGGCGCGGTGAGGGAGGCGGGGTCGAAGTGCGTACCGGCCTCTTTCGCCGCGGCGAGTGCGATCCGCCCGAGGTCGCGGATCACCGTCCTCCCCGGCAGCGGCGAAAAATGCCAGCGCGTTTCCACCGCGCCATCCCGGTCGACCAATGCGCCGCCGCGAAAGGCGATGACATGGACCGAATCATAGGTCGGCCGCAGTGCCACCGTTGCAGATTTAAACGCCGCTATCCAATCGGATAGCGATGCCTGCTCGGTTTCGATAAGACTTTCGCCGGTGCCCGGTAAATCGGGCAGGGCGCCAGCGAAGCCGCGCAGGGTGAGCTGGCGGAGGATCGTCACGACGAACGCGCGGGTGCGATTGGCTTCCTCGAACAGCGGCAGTGCCGCGATCACCACCGGGCCGCTGGCGGGGCCAAAGCGTAGCATCGCTTCGCGGCCGCCGGGCCAGGTGTAGGAATCGATCAAGCGGCGACTTTCACGTCAGCACCCGCGTCGTGACACTCATTGCAGTGCTTTTCCGGCCATGAAGCGCGTGAGCGCGCCGAAGGTCTCGAGCATCTCGCCATCGACCTCGTCGTCCTCGATCAGCACGCCGAGCCGATCCTCGAGCTCGGTCAGCAGCCCGGCGACGGCCATTGAATCGAGTTCGGGCAGCGCGCCGAACAGCGGCGTGTCGCTGCGAAAGGCGGCGACGCGCGCGGCGTCGATGCCGAGCACGTCATGCAATACGGCGCGGACGGTCGCGTCCACCTGCTCGTTGTCGTCAATGTGCACTGCGACCCCCGAAAAATGCGCGCGGCTCATGGTGCGGCGCAATAGTGGCTACGCGGAAGGATGCCAAGAGCGGGCCTTGGCAGCGCCGATGGGGCAGCTATCAAGGGGCATGATCGCACTCGACCCCATGCCCCGCCCGATCGACATGCTGCCGGGGCGGGGCCGGCCACATGACGTCGCGCTAATCGATCGTGCGGGCACACTCGATTTCGCCGGCCTCGAGGCGATGGTCGGCGCGGTGGCGTCATGGCTCGCCGCCCGGAACCTTGCTGCCGGCGCGCGGATCGCGACCTGGCTGCCAAAGACACGGCTGGCCTGTGTGATGCCGCTGGCCGTGGCGCGGGCGGGCCTGGTGCATGTGCCGGTCAACCCGCTGCTCAAGCGCGCGCAGGTCGCGCACATCCTTGCCGACAGCGGCGCCGCGCTGCTGGTGACGCAGGCAGGCCGGGCAGCGACCTTCGTGCCGGGTGACGTGCCGAACGATTGCCGGATCGTCGCGGAAGAGCTGGTGCCGGCCGCCGGTGACGTCATGCCGCCATCCGAGGTGACGCCGGACGACCTCGCGGCGATCCTCTACACCTCGGGCTCGACCGGGCGGCCCAAGGGCGTGATGCTGAGCCATGCCAATCTGTGGCTGGGCGCGATCTCGGTCGCCCATTATCTCAAGCTGACGCCGGCCGACCGGGTGCTCGCCGTGCTGCCTTTGAGTTTCGATTATGGCCAGAGCCAGCTGTTTTCTAGCTGGGCGGCGGGCGCGAGCGCCGCGCCGCTCGACTATCTGACGCCGCGCGACGTGATCAAGGGTGTCGAGCGGTATCGAGCCACCACGCTGGCCGGCGTGCCGCCGCTGTGGATCCAACTGCTCGAAGCCGACTGGCCGGTCGAAACCGCGGCGCGGCTGAAGCGGTTGACCAACTCGGGTGGTGCGCTGACGCCGGCCATGGTGCGGGGCCTGCGTGCGCTGTTCCCCCAGGCCGATCTCTACGCAATGTACGGCATCACCGAGGCGTTCCGTTCGACATATCTGGATCCGGCATTGATCGACACGCATCCGGAGTCGATCGGCCGGGCGATTCCGTTCGCCGAGGTGATGATCGTGCGCCCCGATGGCAGTCGCGCCGATGCCGGGGAAGCGGGTGAGCTCGTTCACGCAGGCCCCTTGGTTTCCAAGGGATATTGGCGCGACCCCGAGCGAATGCCGGAGCGTTATCGCCCCGCGCCGACCTTTTCGCGGCTCGGCGGCACGGCGGTCTATTCGGGCGATATCGCCGTCGAGGGGGCGGATGGACTGCTGCGTTTCGTCGCGCGCGCCGACGAGATGATCAAATCGGCCGGCAACCGCATCAGCCCGACCGAGGTAGAGGAAGCGGTGCTCAGCGGTGGCGAGGCGCGCGAGGCGGTGGCGCTGGGCGTGCCCGACGCGCGGCTGGGCCAGGCGATCGTCGTGATCCTTGCCGGCGACGCCGCCGACGAGCCGCGTCTGCGCGAACGCTTGCGGCGCGAGCTGCCGGGCTTCATGCAGCCATTGCGCTATGAATGGCGGGCGAGCCTGCCGCGCAATGCCAATGGCAAGTTCGATCGGGCGGGCCTGCGGGCGGAGTTGACATCATGAAGCCAATGGGCGCGATCCCTCCCGACTTTGCCGGCGCGGCGCCGCTGTTGATCGCCGGCCGGCCAGCCTCCGCATGGATCGAGCAGGCGGGCGACACGCCGCTGTTCATTTATGATGCCAGGGTCGTGGAACGCCGCGTCGCACGCTTCCGCCGGGCCATGCCCGCGGGCGTCGACCTGCATTATGCGGTCAAGGCCAACCCCTTCGCGCCGCTGGTCGCGGCGATCGCGCCGTGGGTCGACGGGCTCGATATCGCGTCGAAGGGCGAGCTCGAATTGGTCATGGCGAGCGCGGGCAAGCCGGCGGGCGCGATCAGCTTTGCCGGCCCGGGCAAGCGCGACGACGAGCTGGAGCTGGCGATTCGCGCCGGCGTGACGGTCAACCTCGAGTCCGAAGGCGAAGCGGATCGCGCGCTGGCGATCGGCCGACGGCTGGGCGTCACGCCGCGCCTCGCGGTGCGGGTGAACCCCGACATCGAGCTGCGCGGCTCAGGATTGCGGATGGGCGGACGGCCCTCGCAGTTTGGCGTCGATGCGGAGCGCGCCGCGGCACTGGTCAAGCGGTTGATCGTCGCCGGCGCCGACTGGCGCGGTTTCCATATCTTCGCCGGCTCGCAGGCGCTTGATGCCCAGGCGATCATCGAGACACAGACGGCAACGCTGGCGCTCGCCGCGCGGCTGGCCGAAGAGGCGGGGGTATCGCCGCCGCTGGTCAATCTCGGTGGCGGTTTCGGCATTCCCTATTTCCCGGCCGACAGCGCGCTCGACGTCGAGGCGGTCGGCGCGGCGCTGGCGAACGCGCTGGCGGAACGACCCGCGATCCTCGGCGAGACGCGCTTCGCGATCGAGCTCGGCCGCTGGCTGGTCGGCGAAAGCGGCGTCTATCTGACGCGCGTCGTCGACCGGAAGGTCAGCCGTGGCGAAACCTTTCTGGTGGTCGATGGCGGATTGCACCATCAACTCGCCGCCTCGGGCAATTTCGGCACGGTGGTCCGCCGCAACTATCCCGTCGCGGTGGCGACGGCGGGCGCCGAAGCCCCGACCGAGACGGTCTCGGTGGTCGGTTGCCTATGCACGCCGCTCGATTTGCTCGCCGACAAGGTGATGCTGCCCGAGGCGCATCCGGGCGACGTCATCGCGATCTTCATGGCCGGGGCTTATGGCGCAACTGCAAGCCCTTCCGCGTTTCTCGGCCACCCGCCCGCAGGCGAGATGCTTGTCGGGCACGGACAATCCTAACGCTATCTTCACCTCTTCCAACGATAGCCTGACGCGAGCGGTGCGCCGTGTGCGGGAGACGTCCCGTGCCGGTTCGGCAACGCACGGAGGTGAGTCATGCGTTTTTCGAAGGGTTCCAGGGGGCTAGCCTCGCTTGGCGTCATCGCGCTGGCGCTGGCCGGCTGTGCCGGTGGCGATCGCCCGGAGTTGCCCCCTGCGGCCTATGTCGCGACCCAGGAACAGCCCGGTGAGGAATATGTCATTGGTCCGCTCGACCAGCTCAACATCTTCGTCTGGCGCAACCCCGAGCTCTCGGCGAAGGTCCAGGTGCGCCCCGATGGCCGTATCACCACGCCGCTGATCAGTGACATGCCGGCGGTCGGCAAGACCCCGGCAATGCTCGCCGACGACATGAAGATCGCGCTTGGCGAATATATCAAGGACCCGATCGTCTCGGTGATCGTCGAGAATTTCTCGGGCACGTTCAGCCAGCAGGTGCGCATCGTCGGCGCGACCGAGAAGCCGGCCTCGATTCCCTATCGCGCCAACATGACGCTGCTCGACGCGATGATTTCGGTCGGCGGCCTGAGCGAATATGCTGCGGGCAACCGTGCCAAGCTGGTCCGCTACGACCGCACCACCGGGCGCCAGGTCGAATATCAGCTCAAGCTGGCGAGTCTGCTCAAGAATGGCGATTCGTCCGCCAATGTCCGTCTCGAACCGGGTGACGTCATCATCATCCCCACGAGCATGTTCTGAGCGGGGCCGGCGGATGAACGGACTTTATGACGAAATCAGGATCGCGATGCATGCGATCTGGACGCGCCGCTGGATCGCGCTGGCGACGGCGTGGGGCGTTGCCGTGCTTGGCTGGCTGTTCGTCTCGCAAATCCCGAACAGCTACGAATCGCACGCCCGCGTGTCGGTGCAGATGAACACCATCCTGCCCGGCAAGGTCGGCATCACGCCCGGCGATCAGCAAAAGGACCTCGACCAGGTACGCTCCACGCTGACCTCGGCGGTCAACCTCGAAAAGGTCGTGCGCGGCACCGAGCTCGCCAGCACCGTGTCGAACGATCGTGAAGTCGCCGACCGCGTCGCCGCCCTGCAGCAGGCGATCAAGATCACCGCGCAGGCGGACAATTTGATCGACATCTCGGTGACCAACCCGAATCCGAAGATCGCGCGCGCCGTGGTGCAGAAGCTGATCGACATCTTCGTCGAGCAGAACCTCGCCGGTGGCCGCGACGAGACCAGTTCGACCCTGCGTTTCCTCGATGCGCAGCTGGCCGAGCGCCAGAAGCAGCTTGCCGACGCCGAGGCCAAGCGTGCCGATTTCCAGAACCGCTATCTCGGCAGCCTGCCGGGCACGGGCTCGCTCAACGACCGGATGAGCGCGGCGCGCACCCAGATGGCGCAGGTAGACAGCGATCTCGCCGCCGCGCAGTCGAGCCTCAACGTGCTCAACGGCCAGATGGCCGGCACCGCGGCGACGGTCGCGGGTAGCGGTGCGACCGCCGGGCCGGCGCGGGCGCGTCTGGCGGCAATCCAGGGGCAGCTCGCCGAGGCGCAGGCCAAGGGCTATACCGATCGCCATCCCGACGTCGTTGCGCTGCGCGGACAGCTGGCGGCGGCGCAGGCGGCGGCGCGCAACGAGCCATTGTCGGCCGGCGGTGGCGGCTCCGCCAACCCGCTCTATCTCTCGCTCAAATCGATGCAGGCGGACAAGCAGGCGACGGTCGCCTCGCTGACGATGCGCAAGAGCCAGTTGCAGGCCGATCTCGACCAGATCACCGCCAAGCTGGCCGGCGATCCGGCGGTCGCGGCCGAGCAGTCGCAGATCGAGAACGACTATCAGGTGCTCAAGGACGCCTATGCCAAGCTGCTGAGCGACCGCGAGGACATCAAGCTGCGTGGTCAGGCCGAGAGCCAGACGGACGCGATCAAGTTCACCGTGATCGATCCGCCGACCGCGCCGCGCGTGCCGACGGTGCCGAACCGGCCGATGCTGCTGACCGGCGTGTTGATCGCGGGGCTGTGCATCGGCGTTGGCGTCGCCTTCGCCATGGGCCAGCTCAGGACGACGTTCCCGACCGTCGGGCGGCTCGAGCGCGCCAGCGGCATGCCGGTGATCGGTTCGATCGGTGAAGCGGTAACGGCGGCGCAGGTCGCGGTGCGGCGTCGCAAGCTGATGTATTTCAGTGGTGGCGCGGCCGGGCTGGTGGTGGCCTGGGTGGCGCTGATCGGCGTCGAAATGGTGCAGCGGGGGCTGGCAGCATGAACGATATGACGCCGCGCAAGCTCAAGGGGTCGCTCGTCGAGCGAGCCGCCGAGGCATATGACCTGAACCATTTCCTGCGCATGCCGGATGTGCCCGGGGATGTGCCCGCGCCGCAGATGACGCCGCCAGTGACGCCGTCTGTAGCGGTTGCGCCGGTCGCCCAGCCGGCGCCGGCACCGACGCCCGCCGCCGCGCCGGCGGCCGAAGATCTGCCTTTTGCCAGGCCACGTCCGCCGGTCTCGGCTGCGGCAGCGGCACCGTTGCCGGTGCGCGAGGGAGCGGCGCCGATCGATCGCCGCCTGCTCGCCGAGCATGGCATGCTCGTGCCTGGCGCCCCGGTCGGCCCGCTGGCCGAGGAATTTCGCCTGATCAAGCGCCAGTTGATCGCCACCGCGCGCACCATCGAGCGCGCTGCGCCAGGCAAGGCGCGGACCATGCTGGTGTGCTCGGCCCAACCCAATGACGGCAAGACCTATTGCGCGATCAACCTCGCCATCTCGCTCGCCGCCGAGCGCGACACCGAGGTGCTGCTGGTCGACGCCGACTTCGCCAAGCCCGATATCCTGTCCCGGCTCGGCGTGCGCGAAGGACCAGGCCTGCTCGACGCGCTGGCCGATCCCGCCGCCGAGATCGAGCGCTTCGTCGCGCCGACCGATATTCCGCAGCTCAACCTGCTTCCGGCCGGTAGCAAGATGACGGGCGATACCGAACTGCTCGCCAGCCGCCGCACCGGTCAGCTGATCGAGACGCTGCTCGCGGCCGATCCGCGCCGTCTGATCATCTTCGATTCGCCGCCGGCACTCGCCGCATCGCCGGCTTCGGTACTCGCCAACCATGTCGGGCAGGTGATGCTCGTCGTCCGAGCCGACCGCACCAGCGAGAGCGACCTGCGCGAGGCGATCACGATGCTCGACGGCTGCGATCATATTCAACTCGTACTGAACGCCGTTTCCTATGCGCCGGGGGGGCGCCGCTTCGGCAGTTATTATGGCCAGGAGGACGCGAAATGACGCGGGGGCTCATCATCGTCAGCGGCGTTGCCGCCACGCTCATCGCGGGGCCGGCCTTCGCTGGCGACCGTCACAGGTCGATCGCGCCCTATATCGAGATCGGCCAGGTCGCGACGATGGACTTCAACAACAGCGACGTGCTGACCTATTCGACGGTCGCCGCCGGTATCGATGCCAGCATCCAGACGCGGCGTGCGCAGGTGCAGGTGAGCTATCGTTACGAGCGGCGCATCTCGTGGGACAAGAAGGTCGCCGATGACGACATCCATAGCGGGCTCGCACGGGCCGCGGTGAAGGTCGCGCCGGGATTCAGCATCGAGGGCGGCGCGCTCGCCACCCGGTCGCGCGCCGATATGCGCGGGGCGGCCCCCGGCGTGCTGGCCGGCAATGTCGACAATGTCAGCCAGGTCTATTCGGCCTATGTCGGCCCGACCCTGTCGACCCATGCCGGGCCGGCCAGTGTCGGGGCGAGCTATCGCTTCGGCTATACCAAGGTCGAGGCGCCCAAGGCGACCGGCGTCTCGCCGACCGCGCCCAAGCTCGATCGCTTCGACAATTCGCATAGCCAGGTCGCGCAGGCGACGGTCGGCGTGAAGGCCGGCGCGGTGCTGCCCGTCGGTATGACCGCCAGCGCCGCATGGCAGCGCGACGACGCCAGCCAGCTCGACCAGCGTTACGACGGCAAATATGCCCGTGGTGACGTCGTCCTGCCGGTGGCACCGACGCTCGCCCTGACGGCGGGTGCCGGTTACGAAAAAATCACCGTCAGCCAGCGCGATCCGCAGCTCGATGCCGGCGGCAATCCGGTGACCGATGCGCGCGGCCGCTTCGTCACCGACCCGGCTTCGCCGCGGCGCATCGCCTATCAGACCGATGGGCTGATCTATGATGCCGGCGTGATCTGGCGGCCCAGCCCGCGCACCTCGTTGCAGGTCCGCGTCGGGCGGCGTTACGGCGGCACGACCTATACCGGTTCGTTCAGCTATGCGCCGACGCATTCGATCGGCGTGCAGATCGGGGTTTATGACAGCGTCGAGACCTTCGGCCATCAGCTCGAGGACGGCATTGCCAATTTGCCGACCAGCTTCATCGAGCAGCGCGACGCGTTCGGCCAGCAGTTCAGCGGCTGCACCTATGGCGCGGGCAGCGCCGGGGCGGGCGGTTGCCTCAACGGCGTGTTCCAGTCGATCTCGACCGCGGCCTATCGCGCCCGTGGCGTCGACGCCGTCATCTCGGCACATCGTGGACCGCTGAGCTTCGGCTTCGGTGCCGGCTATGCCAATCGCCGCTTCTATGCGCCGGGTGGCGCGGGTTTCACCGTCAACGGCACGAATGACCAGAGCTTCTATGTCGACGGTTTCATGAACGCGGCGCTGACCCACCGGTCGGGCGTCAGCGCGAATGTGTTCGGCAATTATTACGAGAGCGGGATCGCCGGCACCAGCGCGATCACAAGCGTGGGCGCGACGGGACTTTATTACCTCAATTTCGGGCGGCTCGGGACCAGCGCCTCGGTCGGCATCTATTCGTTCAGCCAGCAAGGCGCGAGCGATCAGGTGTCCGGCCAGGCACAGCTGGGAATGCGCTATCAATTCTGAAACAACTCCCGCTTATTGCGTGGGTTGAGGATGGTGAGATGTACGACGAACATTATGGATTGAGCGGCCGACCGTTCCAGCTGACGCCCGATCCGCGTTTCTGGTTCGATACCGCGACGCACAAGAAGGCGATGGCCTATCTTGGCTATGGCCTGGCGCAGGGTGAAGGCTTCATCGTCATCACCGGCGAGGTCGGTGCCGGCAAGACGACGCTGGTCGGTCATCTGATGGCGACGATCGATCGCGAGCGCTTGCTCGCCATCCGCATCGCCTCGACCCAGGTGGAGCCTGACGACCTGTTGCGCATGGTCGCGAACGGGATCGACATCGATTCGGACGGCATGACCAAGTCGCAATTGCTCGCTGCGATCGAGCGCGGTCTGCATGCTACGGCGCGCGCCGGGCGTCGCACCTTGCTGGTCGTCGACGAGGCGCAGGCACTCAACATTGCCGCACTGGAAGAATTACGATTGCTGTCGAACCTGCAGGCGGGCGGCCACGCGCTGTTGCAGATCTTCCTGCTCGGCCAGCCGGAGTTCCGTGAGCGACTGCAGGGCACCGGGCGGCTCGAGCAGCTGCGCCAGCGCGTCATCGCCATGCACCACCTCGAGCCGATGGGGCCCGAGGAAGTCGAGCCGTACATGTTCCACCGGCTCATGCTGGTCGGCTGGCGCGGTAAGCCCCGTTTCACCGCCGATGCCTTCGACGCGCTGTATCGCGGGTCGGACGGTGTGCCGCGCCGGCTCAATCAACTGGCCGGCCGGGTGATGCTGCACGGCGCGATCGAGCAACTCGACACGATCGACGCGCGCGTCGTCGAGGCGGTCCTTGCAGACAGCGTCAGCGACACCCCCGCCGCCGATGGCGCCGGTCCGCTTCGGGCGGTGCCGGCCGCCGCCGCCGAGCCGCTGCCGATCCGTGGCACGCCGGAGCCCGTCGCTGCCGCGCCCGACAGCGACGCCGCGGCGCGCATTGCGGCGCTCGAAGGCCGCGTCGATGAGCTGGATGTCGCGCTGCGCCGCGTGCTGACCTTGATGGTCGACTGGATCGAAGGCGATCAGCGGCCGGATGTGGCCGCGCTGCGCCGCGTGACCGGCTGAGGCCGCATCGCTATGCGCCATGCGCTTTCCGTCGATGTCGAGGACTGGTTTCAGGTCGGCGCTTTCGAGAAGGTGATCGATCGGGGCGACTGGGATTCGCTTGCCTCGCGGGTCGAGCGCAACACCGATGCCGTGCTGGCGCTGTTTGCCGAAACCGGCGTGAAGGCGACCTTCTTCACCCTGGGCTGGGTGGCCAGCCGCTACCCCGGACTGATCCGCCGCATCGTCGAGCAGGGTCACGAACTGGCCAGCCATGGCTGGGACCATCAGCGCGTCTTTACCATGGACGCGAACGCGTTCGCCGCCGATCTCGCGCGGACGCGGGAAACACTGGAACAGGCCGGTGGTGTCGCCGTCACCGGCTACCGCGCGCCGAGCTTCTCGATCGACAGGCGCACGCCCTGGGCGCACCGCGTGCTCGCCGAGCAGGGCTATGCCTATTCGTCGAGCGTCGCCCCGGTGCATCATGATCATTATGGCTGGCCCGAGGCGCCACGTTTCGCGCATCGGCCGCTCGCTGACGCCAATCTGATCGAGGTGCCGGTGACGGTCGCCAATGTCGCCGGGCGCAAGCTCGCCACCGGCGGGGGGTTTTTCCGGTTGTTGCCAGCGGCGCTGACCACTTTCGCGATCCGCCAGGTAACCGACCAGGGGCATGCCGCGATATTCTACTTCCATCCCTGGGAAATCGACCCCGGACAGCCGCGCGTGGCCAATGCATCGGCGCGCTCGAAGCTGCGGCATTACAGCCGGCTCGGCGCGATGGCCGGCAAGCTGCGCAGGTTGATCAAGCGGCACGACTGGGGGCGCATGGACGCCGTCGTCGCGGCCGAACGGGCGGCGCTGGCATGACGCGCCCGTTGTTGCACGCGCTGTTCGGCGTCCGCGTCGTCAATCTCGGCGTGGCGACGGAACGCGCGCGGATCGCCGAATTCGTGCGCGATCATCCCGATGCGACGCCGTTTCACCTGCCGGAATGGAGCCTGGCCATCGCGCGCGGCTGCGGTCAGCGCGCCCATATGCTCATCGCCGAAAGCGCCGACGGTTCGCTCGTGGGCGTCCTGCCGCTGACCGAGACGCGCTCGCCATTGTTCGGCCGGGCACTGGTGTCGACCGGCTTCGGCGTCGGCGGCGGCATCCTCGCGCGGAGCGAGGACGTGGTCGCCCCGCTCGGCTCGGCGGCATGGGATCTTGCCGGCAAGCTGCGCTGTCCCACGCTCGACCTGCGCGGCGGGCCGGTCGCGGGCGCGGACTGGGTCGCTGACGACACGACCTATCTCGGCTTCGTGCGGCCGCTCGCCGTCGATGATGAGGCCGAGCTGGCGGCAATTCCGCGCAAGCAGCGCGCCGAGGTCCGCAAGGCACTGGCCAGCGACCTCGACCTGACGATCGGCAACGGTCCCGACGAGGCGCGCGACCATTACCGTGTCTATGCCGAATCAGTCCGCAATCTCGGCACCCCGGTATTCCCGCGGGCGCTGTTCAAGGCGGTGCTCGACGAATTCGGCGATGACGCGGACATCCTGACCATCCTGTCCGACGGCGCACCGGTGGCAAGCGTGCTCAGCCTCTATTTCAACGAAACTGTCTTCCCTTATTGGGGCGGGGGCACCCATGCCGCCCGCGCGCTACGCGCGAACGACGCGATGTACTTTTCGCTAATGGCCCATGCCCGTTCGCGCGGCTGCAAGCGTTTCGATTTCGGCCGCTCCAAGGCGGGCACCGGGGCGGCGGCGTTCAAGAAGAACTGGGGTTTCGAACCCCAACCACTCGTGTATCATCGACGGACGGCGGCCGGGGGGGCGCCGCGCGACATCAATCCGTTGAACCCGCGTTACCGGCTCAAGGTCGAGGCGTGGAAGCGGCTGCCCTTATGGGCCGCAAACCGGGTTGGGCCGCTGATCTCCCGAGGGCTTGGCTGATGGGCGACATCCTTTTTCTGGCGCACCGCGTGCCTTATCCGCCCGATCGCGGCGACAAGATTCGTGGCTTCCACATCCTCAAACACCTGTCGGGGCGCCGGCGGGTGCATCTGATCGCCTTCGCCGACGATACGCGCGACATGCGGCAGAAATCCGGGCTGGCGAAATTCACCGGCAATCGCTCGATCTTCTGGCGTTCGAAGCCGCGCGCGGTCGCGGCGATGCAGGCGCTGCTCGGGCACAAGCCGGTGTCGCTGACCGCGTTCGAAAACAAACCGCTGCGTGAAGCGGTCGAGAACATCCTCGCGCGGCATTCGATCGACACGATCTACGTCTTTTCGAGCCAGATGGCGCAATATCTGCCGGCCAAGCCGCGTCAGCGTATCATCATGGACTTTGTCGACATGGATTCGGCCAAGTTTGCCGATTACGCCAGGACCTCGTCGGGGCCGGTGGCGTGGTTCATGAAGCGCGAGGCAAGGATGCTGTTCGCGCACGAAAAGGCCATCGCCCAACGCGCTTATGCCAGCCTGTTCGTGAGCGAGGCCGAGGCGAAGTTGTTTCGCGAACGCACCGGCGCGGCGCGCGTCCATGCGATCGAGAACGGTATCGACACCGATTTCTTCGATCCCACCGCGGCGTTCAAGCGAATCGACGCCACCGGCGCGTTGATCGTGTTTACCGGGCAGATGGATTACCGCCCCAACATCGAAGGCGTGACGTGGTTCGTCGAGGCGATCCTGCCGCATATCCGCATCCGTCATCCCAATGCGCGTTTCGCCATCGTCGGGCGCAACCCTACCGATGCGGTCAAGGCGCTGGCGAAACAACCGGGCGTGATGGTGACCGGCGAGGTCGCCGATGTACGCGGCTGGCTTGCCGCTGCCTCGGTCGTCGTGGCGCCGCTAAAGCTCGCGCGCGGCATCCAGAACAAGGTGCTCGAGGCGATGGCGATGGAGCGGCCGGTGGTGGCGTCACGCGCCGCGGCGGAGGGCATCGACCATGCCGGCACGATCCGCGTCGGCGAGACGGTCGGCGAGATCGCCGAGGAAGTGATCGCGGTACTCGACAATGCCGCCACCGCCACCGCGATGGGCCGTGAAGCGCGCTTGCGCGTCCAGCATCGCTATAGCTGGGATGCCTGCCTCGCGCCGCTCGACGCGCTGCTGGGCATCGGCATCAAGGCGCCGCCGAGGCGATCGGCGGCATGACGATGATCGTCCCGGCGGCCGATTTCGCGGCCGGGACCAAAGCGGGCGGGTTCGACGCCCGCTGGCGCCGCCATGCGGCCGTGCTGCTTGGCGCGGCGCTGTCGATCGTGGCGCTGTTCCATGATGATGCCGCAACACTGGCGACGATCTGGTGGACCAGCACGACCTTCGGGCATTGCCTGTTCATTTCCCCGGTCATTGCCTGGCTGGTGTGGCAGCGGCGCACCGAACTGGCGCAAGTCGCGCCGGTCGGCTGGTGGCCCGGTCTCGTGCTGGTCGCGGCCGGCGGCTTCGGCTGGCTGCTGGGCGACGCGGCGAGCGTTGCGCTGGCGCGGCATCTCGGGCTGGTGATGATGCTGCAGGGCGCGGTGGTGACGATCCTCGGCCCCAATGTCGCCCGCGCGCTGCTCTTCCCGCTGGCCTATGCCTTTTTCCTCGTGCCGTTCGGCGAGGGGCTGGAGACGCCGCTCCAGAGCGCCACGGTGGCGATGACCATGCCGTTGCTCCATCTGTTCGGGGTGCCGGCGCAGGTCGAGGGCGTGCTGATCACCATCCCCAATGGCTATTTCGAGGTCGCCGAGGCCTGTTCCGGCGCCAAGTTCGTCATCGCCATGATCGCCTATGGCGCGCTCGTGGCGCAGGTCTGTTTCGTGTCGTGGCGCAGACGGGCGCTGTTCATGGTGGCGGCGCTGATCGTACCGGTGATCGCCAATGGCCTGCGTGCCTTCGGCACGATCTATGCCGCCTATCTCACCTCGGTCGAGCGTGCGACCGGCATGGATCACATCGTCTATGGCTGGATCTTCTTCGGGCTGGTGATGGCGGCGGTGCTGGCGATCGGCTGGCGCTGGTTCGATCGCGCACCCGACGCGCCGGTGGTGGACGTGACCCGGCTGCAGCGCGCGCCTGGGCGAACCTGCGACGCCCTGATCGCCGCGGCACTGGCGTTGACGGTGGCCGCCGCCTTTCCCGCCTGGTCGGCGGCGATCGCCGGGCGCGCCGCGATCTTGCCGGAAAGCGCCGCCTTGCCCGAGGTGCCGGGCTGGCACCGCGTCGCGATGAGCGCGCGGGCGCCCTGGTCGCCTTATTATCCCGGTGCCGATCTTTTCCTGATCGGGCGCTACGCGAATGGGCAGGGCGATGCCGTCGACCTCGCCATCGCCGTCTATGGCAGCCAGCGCGAGGGCAAGGAACTCGTCTCGTTCGGCGTGGGGCCGCTGCGCGAGGACGATCGCTGGGTACGCGTCGAGAACCTGCCGATGCTGTCAGGCGGTGCCGTGATGCGGGTAACCGCGCCGGGCCGGGTGGAGCGGCAGATCGCCAGCTGGTACCGCATCGGCGACACCGTCACATCAAGCGATTCCCACGTGAAACTCGAAACCCTCAAGGCCAAGCTGCTCGGCGGCGACCAGCGCGCCGTCGCGATCCACCTTTCCGCCGAGGTTGTGTCCTACCATGATCCACGCGCCGCGATGGCGCATTTCCTTGCGGCCGCCGGCCCCGTCGCGCGGATCGCCGACGCCGCTTCCGGGCGGCGCTGATGTGCGGCATTGCCGGGATCTTCTATCCCGCCACCCCGAAACCGGTCGATCCGGCGCGCATCACCGCGATGACCGACGTCCAGGCGCATCGCGGTCCGGATGGTTCGGGCGTGTGGACCGCGCCGGGCGTGGGGCTGGGTCATCGCCGCCTGTCGATCATCGACGTGTCCGGTTCGCCGCAGCCGATGACGACCGAAGATGGCGCGCTGACGGTCGTCTATAATGGCGAGATCTACAATTATCTCGATCTCCGCGCCGAACTGGCCGCGCTCGGCGCGCGCTTCGTCACTGCCGGCGACACCGAGGTGCTGCTGCACGCCTGGGCGGCGTGGGGCCCGGCGATGCTCGACCGGCTCAACGGCATGTTCGCCTTCGCGCTATACGACAGCCGACGGCAGAGCCTGTTCCTCGCGCGCGACCGGATGGGCACCAAGCCGATCCATTATGTCGAACTGTCCGACGGCGGCGTCGCCTTTTCGTCGGAGCTGAAGGGCCTGCTGGCGCATCCGCTATTGCGCCGCGAGCCCGACATTCGCGCGGTCGAGGACTATCTCGCTTATGGCTACGTGCCCGACGACACATGCCTGGTCGCCGGGGTGAAGAAGCTCCCCGCCGGTCATTCGCTGCTGCTGGAGCGCGGCAAGGCGGTCCCGGCACCCTCGCGCTGGTGGGATATCGACTTTTCACGCCGCGCCACCGGATCGGCCAAGGCGCTCGAAGAGCAACTCCTCGCGCTGCTGCGCGACGCCGTGACCTCGCGGATAGTGTCCGACGTGCCGCTTGGCGCCTTCCTGTCGGGCGGGGTCGACAGCTCCACCGTCGTCGCGCTGATGGCCGAGGCATCGAAGCGCGCCGTAAAGACCTGCACGATCGGCTTTGACGAGGCCGGGCATGACGAGCGCAGCTACGCCAACCAGATCGCCGCGCGCTTCGCCACCGAACATCGCGAGCGTGTCGTCGCGGCGGATGATTTCGGGCTGATCGACACGCTCGTCGCGGCGTTCGACGAGCCCTTTGCCGATGCCTCGGCACTGGCGACCTACCGCGTCAGCGAACTGGCGCGCGAGAATGTCACCGTCGCGCTGTCCGGCGATGGTGCCGACGAGGCGTTTGCCGGCTATCGGCGCTACCGGTTCCAGGCCGCCGAGGAGCGGATACGCGGGCTGCTGCCGGCGGATGTCCGGGGCCGCGTATTCGGTACGCTCGGTCGCTGGTATCCCAAGGCCGACTGGGCACCGCGCCCGCTGCGCGCGAAGACCACGCTGCTCGCGCTGGCCGAGGATGGCGCGGAGGCCTATGCCCGCTCGGTCGGCGTGACCACGCCGGCGCTGCGCGCCGCCTTGTTCAGCATCAGGGCGAAGCGTGAGCTGAACGGACACCGCGCCGAGGATCGCTATGTCCGCTCGATGCGCGACGCCCCGGCGCGCGATGCGCTCGACCGCGCACAATATGCCGATTTCCAGCACTGGCTGCCCGGCGACATCCTGACCAAGTCGGACCGCACCAGCATGGCGGTCAGCCTCGAGGCGCGCGAGCCGCTACTCGACCACAGACTGGTCGAATTCGCCGCCAGCCTGCCCGACGATTTCCGGCTGCGGCGCGGGCAGGGCAAATGGCTGATGAAGAAGGCGATGGAGCGCTATCTGCCGCGCGACATTCTCTACCGCCCGAAAATGGGCTTTGTGACGCCGGTCAGCGCGTGGTTCCGCGGCGCGCTGGCCGACGAGGCGGCTGGTCTCGCGCGGTCGCGGACGCTTTGCGACACTGGCTGGTTCGACCCGTCGGCGATCGCCACGCTCGCCGCCGACCACCGCGCCGGCCGGGCCGACCACGGCCGGACGTTATGGCAACTGGTCATGCTCGATCGCTCGCTGGCACGCCTGTTCCCTTGAATGTGTTCCTCCGAATGCAGGAATCCAGGGCCAAAGGCGTTGCGGTCTGAACCCTGCGCTTCTGCTTGTGCAGGAGCACATGTTCTCAGCGATGCCAGCCGAACACCGCCATCGCGGCGTGCACCGTCAATGCCACGAGGCACACGGTCGACAGGGCGAACACCAGGAAGCGGATGCTGACCTTGTTGAACGTCGCCTGGACCAGGCTGTGGACGATGCGCAGGGCGACATAGGCCCAGGCGATCCACGCGTTCATGCCATTGCCCCAGCCGGCCAGCGCCAGCGTCAGCGCGACCGCGTAGAACAAAGTCGGCTGTTCCATCAGATGGATGTAATTGTGCGCCTTCCACTGCGCCTTTTCATCGACGATCCCGTCAAGTCCGCCGGGGCGGCCGCCGACCACCTTGTTGATGTCGATGCCGGCCTTCTTCATCGCCGGCAGGCGCGCGGCGACCAGCCAGACCAGCATCACCAGCGACCAGGCGATCAGGACGACGACGGGCTTCAGGATTTCGCTATGTTCGATCATCTTGGCATCCCCCGGTCATGTTCTTGGTGGGCGCGAAGCTGACCGATCCGCCGCACCGATGCAACCGGTAGGATCGGCGGCTATTCGGCATGCTCGGGTTCGTGCTGCTCCTCGCGGCCGAACCAGCGTTGCACGACGTTGCGGCTTTCGCTCGCTTCCTGCGGCGCGCGGGGCAGCTCGGGCGCTTCGCCATGCTCGTTGCGGCCGAGCAGCCAGCGCAGCGCCAGCGCGCCGCCGATCAGCAGCAGTGCCCAGGGACCGACCCCGGCCAGCACCACGGCCAGCCCGGCCAGCGACGTCATGAAGGTGGCGCCCGCCGTCTCGAAACTGGCATCGGCCGAAGCGCCGACGCCAGGGATGCTGCCGCCCGAACTGTAGCTGAGGATCATCGGCGTACTCGCCAGCGCGCTGCCGGCGCCCTGATCGAGCTCGCCGATCGTCGCGATCGCGGCGCGCAGCCGATCGGCGCGCGCGGTGATCGTCGCATCGCCCGGCTTGGCGCGGCCTTGCGCCTCGGCATTGTCGAGCGCGTCGCGCAGCCTGGCCATCACCGCCTCGCCGCGGCCGGCGGCGGCGATCGAGTCGGCGCCGGCGATATCGGCGCTGATCAGCGCACCACCCGAGGCGGTGACCGTCGCGCTGGCCTGTTTGCCGAAGGGGCGCGCCAGCGTCGGATCGATCCGCAGCGTCAGCGTCGCCACGACATTGCTCTGATCGTCGACCTTGTAGCGTACCGCGGTGATGCGGCAGCGCGCCGGGCCGATCTGGTCGCAGCCCCGTGCATGGCTTTCCTGCACGTCCTTGATCCTTGCGCCGGGCAGGCGATAGGCATAGCGATAGTCGAACGCGCCGGGCGCGGCCTCGGCTGACGCGGTACCCTGACCGGATAGGGTGGCACCCGATTGCCCGGGCGGGCTATCGCATCCGGCGAGTAGCAGCAACGGCACACAGATCGCCAGAATCCGCATCGAGAATCCCCCAAGGTCGTGGCCTTATAGCGACCCCGCGAAGATGGTTAAATCTTTCCCATCAGGTAACGGCGTGCCGTTTCGAGAATGACGGATCGAGATGCGCGCCCGAAGCGAGAATGTCGCCGAGGATGTTGCCGGCGCGGGCGATATCTTCATGGCCGAGATAGAGCGGCGTGAGGCCGAAGCGCAGGATATCAGGGTCGCGGAAATCGCCGATCACGCCACGCGCGATCAGCGCCTGGCACAGCGCATAAGCCTGGGGATGGCGGAAGCTTATATGGCTGCCGCGTCGCACCGGATCGGTGGGGGAGACGCAGGTCAGGCCGAGCAGGCTGCCGATCGCGTGGAACTGGTCGAACAGCGCGACGCTCTTGGTGGCGAGCTGCGCCATGTCGACCTCCGCCCACAGGTCGAGCGCCGCCTCCAGCGCGGCCAGGCCGAGGATCGGGGGCGTACCGGTGAGCCAGCGCGTCATGCCCGGCGCGGGCGCGTAGCGATCCTCGAAGGCGAAGGGCGCGGCGTGCCCCATCCAGCCTGACAAGGGGTTTGTCAGCATTTCCTGCCACCGGGTGTGAACATGCAGGAACGCCGGGGCGCCGGGGCCGCCATTCAGGAACTTGTAGCCGCAACCGACCGCGAGATCGGCATCGCAGCCATTGAGATCGACCGCGACCGCGCCGGCGCTGTGGCTGAGGTCCCACAGGACCAGGGCACCGGCGTCATGCGCGGCCTGCGTCCATGCCGCCATGTCGAAGCGCTCGGCGGTCTTGTAATGGACATGGGTGAGCAGCAGCAGCGCGACATCGTCGCCCAGTGTCGCCGCCAGCGCGTCGCGCGGCACGGCGCGGAGCGAAGCGCCGGGTACGCACCTGATGGCGCCTTCGGCGATGTGCAGGTCGGTCGGGAAATTGCCCGTTTCGCTGACCACCACGGTTCGCGCGGGATCGCGACGCAGCGCGGCGACGATCAGCTTGAACAGATTGGCCGAGGTCGAATCCGCGACGATCACCTCGTCCGCCCGCGCCCCGATCAGCGGGGCGATCTTCGCGCCGACGCGCTGTGGCGCCTCGATCCAGCCCTCGTTCCAGTGGCGGATCAGCCGTTCGCCCCATTGCCGCTCCACCGCATCGCCGAGCGTTGCGGCGGTGGCGCGGGGCAGGGCGCCAAGCGAATTGCCGTCGAGATAGATCACGCCCTCGGGCAGCACGAAGCGGTCGCGCATGCCACGCAGTGGATCGGCGGCATCGCGCGCGCGGGCCTCAGCGGGCGTCATGACGTCATTTCGCGGCAAAGGCCGCAGCGAGCAGGCGTTTCGCCTCGGCCCAGGCGGCGGTTTCGGGGGCGACCAGCTCGACATGGCCGGTGGCGGGGAGGAAGCGCAGGCTGACCGCATCGCCCGCCTTGCGCGCCCGCTCGGCATAACCGATGCCAAGACGCGGTGGAATGATCGCATCCTCGGCGCCGTTGACGAGATCCTGCGGCACGCCAAGCGGCAGCAGGCGCGGCACCGAGGTGTCGGCATAGACATCGTGCCGGGCCGGCCCGGCGGCGCCGACGAGACCGGCAATGGCCTGCGGACCGCAACCCTGGTCGGGGTCGGCGGCCGCGGCTTCGAGGTCGGGCAGGCCGCCAAGGCTGATGACATGCGCGATCGGCAGCGGATCCGCGCCGTGCAGCGCGCTACCCGCCGGCAGGCGGCGTCGCGCGGCGAGCCACAGCGCGAGGTGGCCGCCGGCGCTATGGCCGATCGCGACGACATGGCGAGCATCGAGATGGAAGCGCGCGGCGTGGGTGGCGAGCGCATCGGTCGCCGCGGCGACATCGGCGAAGGTGCCGGGATAGCCGCCGCCGGGGCGGTCGATGCCGCGATATTCGATGTTCCACACCGCATAGCCGGCATCGCGCAGGTCGGCGGCGACCCAGTTCATCAGGTCGCGCCGCGCGATGCCCGTGGTCCAGCAGCCGCCATGGACCATCAGCACGGTCCTGAACGGCGCGGCGCCCTTGGGCAGCCAGACATCGACCTGTTGCAGCGCGTCCTCGCCGTACGAGATGGTGGCATCCGGCGCGGGACGCGGGCGGCCGACCAGATCGGGCCAGGTGAGCAAGGGAGGCTGGTCGCTCGACATCGTGCCGAGCGTCATGGCGCCAAGCGCTAGGAAGGCAAGCCGCAGCATCGCGGCGAGCCTATCGCGGGGATCGTCGAAAGCGAACCCCAAGCCCGTTCGTCCTGAGCTTGTCGAAGGACCGTCCTTTCTTCTCGGGGGCGGAAGAAGGGAGGAACAGCCTTCGACAAGCTCAGGGCGAACGGGGGCGTGTGCGAACCCGGCTTTACCGCGTCGGGCAATTCTCGCGCGGCGCCGGGCGCTGCCACGGCGCGTCGAACTGCTGCGCCGTGAGCGCTTCCATGCTCACGCGAAAGCTGGTGAGCAGCTTATGGAAAGCGTTGGTGAAGTCGAAGTGATGATCCGCCCAGGAGCGGTCGAGATAATCGTCGCGCATGGCCTGTACTCCATCGGTCGTTGCACAAGCGATATGCCGCGTAACGCCGCGCGGCGCCAACAAAGTGATGGACGAAGATAACAAGCTTGGCTTATGGAAATCTCATGCGCCGCATCCCGCCTCTGTCCGCCGTCCGGGTGTTCGAAGCCGCGGCGCGGCACGAGAATTTCACCGCCGCCGCGGCCGAGCTCGGCATGACCCAGGCGGCGGTCAGCTATCAGATCAAATTGCTCGAGGAGCGGCTGGGCGTGCCGCTGTTCCACCGCGCCAAGCGCCGCGTCGTGCTGACCGAGGCGGGCCGGCGCGCGGCGCCGCAGGTCGCGCGCGCCTTCGACGCGCTGGATTCGGCCTTTGCCGGGGTGCGCGCGGAAGACGAGGGGTTGCTCACCGTTTCCACCTCCAACACCTTCGCCAATACCTGGCTGGCATGGCGGCTGGGCAGTTTCCAGATCGCGCACCCGGAAATGGCGGTGCGGCTGCAGACCAGCGACGCGCTGGCCGATTTCGCCGCCGACGAGGTCGATGTCGCGATCCGCGCCGGGCGCGGGCCGTGGCAGGAGCTGGCGCAGGACCTGCTCGTGCCGATCGACTTCACCCCGATGTGCAGCCCGGATTTCCTCGCCCGCCACGGCCCCGCGCTGGCGCCGGCCGACCTGCTGCATTTGCCGCAGATCAGCCCGCACGACCCGTGGTGGGCGCACTGGCTGCGCGAAGCCGGGGTCGATGTGCCCGACGGGCCGCCGCGTCCCGGCGTGCGGCTCGATTCGCAGGCGCATGAGGGGCATGCCGCGATGGCCTCGCAGGGCATTGCCATGCTGACCCCGTTCTTCTGGCGCAACGACCTGGCCGAGGGGCGGCTGGTGCGGCCCTTCGCCCAGGTCTCGACGCGCGGCTATGCCTATTGGCTGGTGTCGCCGATGGCGCGGCGCGGCGTGCCCAAGATCCGCCGCTTCCGCGAATGGCTGCTCGCCGAACTGGCGCGCGACCTGCCCAGCCCGGTGTGAGCGTGCGTCAGGCGCAGCCTGACCGCGCCACAGCATCGCTCCACCGCAAGTCCGATTGACCCGCCGCGCGCGCGGCTCCAGCGCTGGGGCCACCGGTTGCCCGCATCCTCCGCACGTCAGGCGCGCGGAAACTCCCCCTCATGACAGATTGATTTTGCATGCGTTCTTTCGGCCGCCTCTTTTCCCGTGTGTCCCATGATATGGCGATCGACCTGGGGACGGTGAACACCGTCGTTTACCTGCGCGGGGTGGGCATCGTGCTCAATGAACCGTCGGTCGTGGCGATCGAGACGGTGAACGGCATCCAGAAGGTGCGCGCGATCGGCGCCGAGGCCAAGCTGATGATGGGCAAGACGCCGGCCAATGTCCGCACCATCCGCCCGCTGCGCGACGGGGTGATCGCCGACATCGACGTCGCCGAGCAGATGATCAAGCATTTCATCGACAAGGTGCATGGCGGGCCGAGCCGGCTGCCGCGCCGCCCGGAAGTGGCGATCTGCATCCCGTCCAGCGCCACCGCGGTGGAGCGCCGCGCGATCCGCCAGGCGGCGACCAATGCCGGGGCGAGCCTGGTGCAGCTGATCGAGGAGCCGATGGCCGCCGCGATCGGCGCTGGCCTGCCGATCACCGCGCCGAGCGGCACGATGGTGGTCGATATCGGCGGCGGCACGACCGAGGTGGCGGTGCTGTCGCTCGGCGGCCTCGCGTTCAGCACCTCGACCCGGGTCGGCGGCGACCGCATGGACGACGCGATCGCCAACGCCACGCGCCGCAAGCACAATCTGATGATCGGCGAGGGCACGGCGGAACGCGTCAAGTTCGAGATCGGCATGGCGCGCCCGCCAAAGGACGGCACCGGCACATCGATGAGCGTGAAGGGCCGCGATCTGGTCGACGGGATGCCAAAGGAGATCACCGTCACGCAGGCCGAGGTCGCCGCGGCTCTCAGCGAGCTGGTCGGCCAGATCGTCGAGACGGTACTGCAATCGCTCGAGCAGATCGCGCCCGAACTGGCGGCCGACCTCTACGATCGCGGCATCGTGATGACCGGCGGCGGATCGTTGCTGACCGATATCGACAAGGTGCTGTCCGACGCGACCGGCCTGCCGGTGGTGATCGCTGACGAACCGCTGACCTGCGTCGCGCTCGGCGCGGGGCGGGCGCTGGAGGACATGGAATATCGCGCGGTGCTGCAGGCGGCGTGAGGTGGTGCGCGCGGGCGCCCCGTCCTCAGGCGCGCAGCCTGATCAGGCCGTGCCCGAGCGCGGCCGTATAGAGCACGGTGTTTTCGGCATGGATGCGCGCGGAGAGCCGCGCGATCATCGCCTCGGTGTCGCGTTTGAACCCGTCCCAGTCTCCGGCGATGCCCTCGGGCAGCCATTTGACGAGATAGGTCTGCAAATCCTTCGCGAGCGGGTCGAGCTCGTCGAGGAAACGCTGCGCGATCGACGATAGATTGCCGGCCGCGCTTGCGATCATCCGGGGATAGATAAATCCGTCTTCGCGCGTGTGATGGTCGGTCAGTTCGGCCGACAACGCCGCCAGCGCACAGCTGATCGCCGGCACGTCCGGTACCGTCGCGTCGTTCAGCTTCTGGAGCCTGGCCAGCGCCCGGTCGATCCGGTCATGTTCTTGGAGTAGGCGTTCGTAGCTCATCCATGGCTCCCTTGCGAGCGGACGGCATGGGGCCGAACAGGTTACGATCTTCCGCGTCGCGCCGGGCTGAAGGCGCGTCTCCTACCCAAAATGGGCAGTGCGCGAGTGCGTGGGGGCACGGCGCGGCCCGCGCCGCCGGGGCGCCCTTACCGCGCGCGCAGCGCGATCAGGCCGTGGTTGAGCGCGGCCGAATAGAGCACGGTGTTTTCGGCATGGATGCGCGCGGTGAGCCGGGCGATCATCGCATCGGTCTCGCGCCTGAAGCGATCCCAGTCCGCGCCCATGCGGTCGGGCATCCATTCGTCGAGATAGCGCTTCCAGTCCGCGGCGATGGCGTCGAACTCGGCGATGAAGCGCCGCGCGATCGACGACACCTCGCCGACGCGGCTCTCGATCATGCGGGGATAGATCGTGCCGTCCTCGCGGGCGAGATGATCGGTCAGTTCGGTCGCCAGCTCCGACAGTGTCTCGCTGGTCATCGATATGTCCGGCTCCGCCATCTCGGACAGGCGCTGCAACCTGGCGAGTGCCCGGTCGATACGGTCATGTTCGTGAATCAGTCGTTCGTAGCTCATGCGGCCCTTCCTTCGCGGCAGCCAGAGCCATAGGGCGTATTGGGTTATCAATTTGCATCACCTTCGGGCGCTGGTCGCCATCGAACGCCGCCCCGGCGTGACGGCCGGCACGGCTCGATTCAATCGTTGGCGTTTTTCGTGCGGAATCCGCCCGATCACGAATCGGGAAGAGACATGGCACCGGCAAAGACGATATTCCGCCAGGGCGACGACAGCGAGCGGCTGAACTTCGCCACCTATGAGGACCGTTACGACCCCACCCTGGCGGTGATGGTGCCGGGCAGCGAGACACCCGAGGTGCGTGAATTGCGCCGCCGGTTGCTCAACCAGCGCGACATCGCCGCGCGTGAGCTTGGCCGGCGTTTCCACATAAGCGACGCGCGCTGGGACCTGCATCGCCTGCTGTCCGACGTGGCGATGGATCACTGTTTCGCCAAGGCGCCGGAGGAAACGCTGCGCTGCGCCCGGCTCTACGGGATCGCCCTGCTGCGCGCGGCACAGGCGCTGGCCGCGCTGGAGGAATGCTATCGCCCGCCCGAATCGCCGCGCGACCGCACAGGTTGATTCAACAAAATCGCCAGCTGTGGCGAATCGTGATCCTCAACAATGAGGAGAAACAGCATGATTCGCAGCACCGACAACCGCCCCGCACGCGGGCCGGACCGGTTGCGCCACGCCTTGTCGTTCGACGAGGCCGTGCACATCGACGAACTGTGGGACGAACTGCGCGACTATTGCCGCGACCTGGCCGACGAGGCGGACGACGACGAGCTTCTCGCCGGCGAGATCGGGCGCTTGCTCGACCGGCTCGAAATGGCGGGAGGTCTCGATGCCCGTCGTTGATGGCGCCGCCGCCGCCAGCGCGGACGATCACGCCCATCGGGTGGCCGCCGCCGATGGCGTGCTGCTCGGCTGGCTGCTGACGCGCGAGGCGTTCCACCTGCGCGCGACGACCCGCCAGACCAGCGGCGCGGCACGCAAGCGCGCCCTTTCCCGCCTGCGCGCGGTGCAGGCACTGCTCGGCAAATTCGGAGGTACCCATGCCCATGACTGAACCCGGCGACGCCGCCGCCATCGCTGCGCCGTGCACGTCCGACGCCACCACCGATGCGGAGCGGGCCATGATACCCTGTGCCCCTCCCGCCACCGGCCCGAACGCGGAGGACGGAGGGCCCGACATCACGCGCACCGGCCTGCGTACTATCTACGAGCAGTTCAGGGCCGCGCTCGACGACAAGGTCGCGGCGCGGGGCGGCCAGCCGACCTATGCGCACCGCTGTGCCCGCGCCGACCTGCGCAGGCTGCTCGACCTGATCGAGCTGCTGGAGAACCGCCATGGCATCTATTAAACCCGACGCCAAAGCCATTGGCCGCGCCGCCGCGATCGAGGCGCTGCTCGACGGCGTGTTCGACAGCGTCCAGCTCGACGCGATCCGCTTCCCGCCGATCCGCTATCTCGTCGAGGGCTATGTCGCGGAAGGCGCCACCCTGCTCGCCGGCGCGCCGAAGATCGGCAAGTCGTGGATGGCGATGAACATCGCCTATGGCGTGGCGACCGGCCAGCCGGTGTTCGGCAGCGTGCCGACGCGGCAGGGCGACGTGCTGTACATCGCGCTGGAGGACAATCCGCGCCGCCTGCAACGCCGCCAGGCCAGGATGGGCGCGCGGCCGACGCCGCACCTCAAATTCCACACCCGGTGGATGATGCTCGACGAGGGCGCGATCGAGGCGATGGACGCGTGGATCGCGCGCAGCGCCAATCCGGTGCTGATCGTGGTCGACGTGCTGGCCAAGGTCCGCGCCCAGTCGCGTGGCAACGACCAGGCCTATGAGGCGGATTACTACGCGCTGAGCGGCATGCAGACCCTGGCCAGCGCGCGGGGGATCGCCATCCTGATCGTCCACCACACCCGCAAGGCCGATGCCGACGACCCGTTCGACACGGTGAGCGGGACAAGGGGGCTGACCGGCGCGGCGGATGCGGTGCTGGTGCTGCGCAAGGACTTCGCCAACGACCGGGCGACGCTCTACGGGCGGGGCAGGGACATTGCCGAGATCGAGACGGCGATGGTGTTCGACGGGGCCGAGGGGCGGTGGCGGGCGCTGGATGCGGCCGAGGCGGCGGCGCGGTCGCCGGAGCGGGAGGCTATCGTGAAGGCGCTGGTGGCGGCCGAAGGGGAGCCATTGTCGGCGCAGCAGATCGCGGACGCGGCCGGCACGGACTATGCCAAGGCGCGCAAGCTGCTCGGGCGCATGGCGCTGGTCGGCGATATCCAGCGATCGAAGCGTGGTTTGTACCTCTGGGGAGCCGGGGCCAACGGGGCCAAAGGGCCAAATCTGGGGGAGGAGGCTGATCTACTTGATCTGGTAGCATAAGGTTGAAGACCGGCGATTGGCCCTTTGGCCCCGATGGCCCCGGGGGCAGGGGGTCAATCGATCCCGACAGACATCACAAGCGAGCGGGGCAGCACCGCGTCGTTCGGGCGGAGCAGAAAGGGAATCGCTCAAAGTACAATCTTGCCTTCTGCAAACTGCAATTGCATCGCACTTTGTTGGCTAGTGCGAAGATCATTGACTCTCTCATCGCGGGGGTCAGAGTTGTCGGTGCACCAGGGGGTCGAGGAAACATGGGTGAAACCTGAGAACACGAATGGAGGCTTGCAGCATTGGGCCGCGATTATTCGAACCATTTCAACAAGCAGCGCTGTAAATCCGGCGCTGTTGCTCGTCGCGATGTGCGCACCGGTCGCAATCTTCTCGATGTTTTCGTCGCCAATTATTCAGTATGCGGGCCTTGCGATTTTCGCAGCGGCAGCAGCGGTGACGGCATTCCAGATTATCTGGTTCACATTCATCGACCCGCCTAAATTGCAGCACGACAAGCACGTCGAGAAAATGGCGCAGCTTCGAATGAATGCCATCACGATCCGTGCCAAAGGCGGCACGAAGGAAATCTCGATCCCAGAGGACGCGCCATTGATCGATAATCCGCAGCGAGCCGGTGATGAATAACTTTCTGCTCACTTATGATCCGCTCCTGCCAACGGTAAGGGGGGAGCAGCTCCTTCAGTATATTAAGGACAGCCGGTCCATCGCCGGGTTTCATTCGCCGTATCTGGGAACGGTGGTTTTGAAGTCCGATCTGACTGTTCATCTCCTCGCAGAGCAGTTTCGGGGCATCTTTATCGGTGCCCCGTTTCTCCTCTCGCAGATTTACCCGGTAATGACCGGTGGCTCCCAACCCCACGAGGTGTGGGCATGGCTTAACAGTGTTCCGTCACCCTCGCTCACTCTTCCGGCCGGGTAAGTAATCTCTGGGGATTTGGTGCCAGTTTATCCAAGCACCAAAATGCAAATCAGGCGCAGCTGCTCAAAAGTAATGGTCGATATCCTTTTACATCCGGCATTCACTGTTATCGGTAGAAGACGGAGACGGCGACTGAAATCATGGCAACTGCAAGCGCGAGCATCGAAATCAGGTTTGCCCTCTTCGCAACAACTGAGCCACGACGCATTGCCTCTGCGTCGATCATCGCTTTGAAGCCACCGCCAGCGACCCCGGAATTATCATGGGCGAGTGCCGATAGATATTCGTGACTCACATTGCGCAGGAGTCTAGCTTTCTCAAAGGCGTTGAGTTTCTGCTTGTAGCTATCACGAAATCGCAGGTCGCCTTTCGTAGGCTTATACTCTTTTGCCATAATATCGTCTGTTTCCCTGCCACCGGTGGTTCCGACGATATGCCAATCAGCAAACAAGTCCACCCGGCGGACCGAAGCGGACATTTAGAGGTGAGTCAGGCTGGGCTTTGTTTCAATCGACGCCAAGGCGCGCGGTTCCACAGTGCTCAGCCTCACGCTATCCCCGACCGATGGATGGCAAATGCACCCGACGCGATGACCGCTCCGCATGGGTCGAGCCGATGCTCCTTGCCCGTCTGGACGGACGCCTTTGGCATGCTACCTCGGTAGCGGGTCTAGAAGGTATCCTGCGCGAAGGCATAATTCGGCCCGACGCGACGACACGGCATCATGCCGCTTATGTCAGATCTATCGGCGCAGTGAGCGTATTCGATCTGGCCGAGCCTGACAGCGGAATATCAATCATCGCCTCTCACTGGTCGCACTGGTGTCGTGGCGAAATAGCAACGCCTTATTGGCTTGAGATCGATCGAGCCGCAGTCGCTGGCCAATATCTCGACCCGCGAGAAACCCTTCGTCGGTGGCGGAAACGCCCCGAGCCTGACGGGACGCCCGAAACGCGGCTCATCGCGAATATTGAGGCCGCGCACGTCGGGCCAATCCCGATAGCTAGCATTATCGACATTGTTGCGGTCGATGATGGGCGACAGGCCGAGCTGCCGACAAGGTTCGCGAATTGGCGCTCGAGATAGGGGTCTGACCAACCAGCACGGCACTGAAAATCACGTCCAGCCGCAGTGGTTAACTGGCGCAGCCAGGCACCGTGAAGGTTCAGTCGCCCGCGTGCTGTATTGCTTGCACCGAAAGCGAGCGCAAATGATCTGACAGAGCTTGAGGGGTCGCGAAGGTGCGGTAGCGACCGCCCTCGATGTCGGCGATTCCGAGCCGGGTGGCTTCGTGCAACAGGTCGAGCTTTAACGCGCGCTGCCGGGCGCAGCCCTCGACCAAGCGCGGGACAGGCTTCATGCAGCCAGCACTTGACGTGCTTCCATGACCATTACTCCTAGGGGCACTATCTGCGTCTTGGCCTCCTCCCTGACCGCTACCATAAATTCACGGCCTTCCAGCTCGAAACTTGCCAGCGCCTCGTAGTCAGCGGCGCTAGCCGCCACCCGCTGCAAATTGCCTAGCTCGGTAGGGAAGCCGTCGTTGAATCTGCCAACGCGATCTATCGTTTCCTGAGCCAAATCCACAGCTGCCATCAACTTTCTCGCATCGACCTCATGATCGGCATTGAACAGCGTCGATGCCATCACACGAGCTCGTTCCTGTCCGTTGATGAGCATCCTAAGTTCGATAAGCATCTCGCGCACCGCTAGCTCTCGAAGTGACTTTGCGGATTTTGCAGCCCGCTTTTGCATCTTGATCTGCGGCTGCTCGAAAAAACCAAACATCAAAGAGGATCCCCCGCGCCAATGGACAACGTTAGCACGCGGTCGTCATCGCGCTAGCGCAAAGGCTGGCAGCTCACGACTGCATTCACCTCCAAAACCCCGCTACCGCCGCCGCCTCGCCTGCAACTCAGCCTTTGCCTTCTCCTCATCCCGCAACTTCCGCCACCGCTCGAACCGCTCCGCCGCCAGCGTGCCCGCCTCGATCGCCGCCCTGACGGCGCACCCCGGCTCGCTGCGATGCGCGCAGTTCGAGAAGCGGCAATCCTCCGCCGCCAGCTCGAAATCGTCGAACACCTCGGCGATGCCCGCGCCGGCGTCGGCCAGTTGCAGTTCGCGCATGCCGGGCGTGTCGAGCAGCCAGCCGCCCTGGTCGAGCCGGTGCATCTCGCGCGCGGTGGTGGTGTGGCGGCCCGTATCGTCGGCCGCGCGGATCGCGCCGGTAGCGATGCTGTCGGAGCCGCGCAACGTGTTGATCAGCGTCGACTTGCCGACCCCCGAGGAACCGAGCAGCGCGACGGTCTGGCCCTTGCCGCACCAGGCGGCGAGGCGCGCGGCGCTGGCCGGGTCCTTGCCGTTGACGGTCTCGACGCGCAGGCCCGGCTCGATCGCGCGGACGGCCGCCGCGAAAGCCTCCGGGTCGTCGGCCAGGTCGGTCTTGGTCAGGATCACGACCGGGTTCACCCCGACCTCGCGCGCCAGCACCAGATAGCGCTCCAGCCGTGCCACGCTGAAATCCTGGTTGCACGAGGCGACGATGAACAGCGTGTCGATATTGGCGGCGATCATCTGCTCGCGGCGCGGATCGCCCGGCGCGTGGCGCTTGAACAGGTTCATGCGGGCAAGCACGCGCACCGGTTGTAGCACGGCGCCGTCGAGCAGCAGCCAGTCGCCGACCGTGGGATGATCGTCCGAAGGGCGCGCGCCGGGGATATAGGGCGAGACGAGATGCTGGCCGCCCGCGCTGTTCACCGCGATCTGCCCGCGATGGACCGCCATCACCCGCGCGGGATGGCAGTGCCGCGCCTCCTCGTCGGAGAGCTGCGCGCTGAAGAACGGCCGCCAGCCGAGTTCTTCCAAGGTCTGTTCGGGCGAGGTCATGCGGGTGGGGCGGCGTCTTTCTTTCTCACCCGGCAAGCGGTTTTCCCGTTTCGGACGTCATGCCAGGATCAGGTGATAGGGCCTCAGGCGATAACGGCGCGGCCGCATCCCGAATGTTGTCCCGGATATAGTCTCTCCCGGGACATCCCGCCACTGCCCGATCCTGATCAGGCCGCACAGCGTCGCTTCGGGAGGAATGCCTGTCGCGCAGCGCCTGCGCGGAAAACCACATATTCCCATCCCCCGATCCCCTTGGTTATCCCGTCGAAACAGGAAGGGGGTGTTCCTGCGCACGCAGGAACCCAGGGCCATAAGCGTTGCGCCCGCAACCCTGGGCTCCTGCTTGCGCAGGAGCACGGTACTTGTCGGCAAGGGAATGGGCACCACGACCATTGCGGTGACCGGCTTTGGACCTTAACCGCACCCCATGGCATCCGACATCACCGACCTTCCCGACAACCCACCGATCGGCATCCTCGACGCGCCCTTCGACAGCGCGCTCAGCGAGCGGTACCTCGTCTACGCCCTGTCCACGATCACCGCCCGCTCGCTGCCCGATGTGCGCGACGGGTTGAAGCCGGTGCATCGCCGGCTGTTATGGGCGATGCGGCTGCTCAAGCTCGATCCGACGATGGGCTACAAGAAATGCGCCCGCGTCGTCGGCGACGTGATCGGCAAATACCATCCGCATGGCGACCAGTCGGTCTATGACGCGATGGTCCGCCTCGCACAGGATTTCGCGCTGCGTTATCCGCTGGTCGACGGGCAGGGCAATTTCGGCAACATCGATGGCGATAACGCCGCCGCCTATCGTTACACCGAGGCGCGGCTGACCCAGGTCGCGATCGACCTGATGGACGGGCTCGACGAGGATGCGGTCGAGTATAAGCCGACATACAACGGGGAAGAGCAGGAGCCCGAGCTGTTCCCCGGCGCCTTCCCCAATCTGCTCGCCAATGGCGCGGCGGGGATCGCGGTCGGCATGGCGACGAGCATCCCGCCGCACAATGCCGCCGAGCTGTTCGGCGCGGCGATCCTGCTGGTCGATCAGCCCGACGCCAGCGACGCGCAGGTGCTGGAGCATGTCACGGGGCCGGACTTTCCGACCGGCGGGCTGGTGGTCGACAGCGCGGCGTCGATCGCCGAGGCCTATGCGACAGGGCGCGGGGGTTTTCGCGTACGGGCGCGCTGGCATGTCGAGGACCAGGGCAGGGGGACGTGGAACGCGATCGTCACCGAGATCCCCTACGGCGTGCAGAAGGGCAAGCTGATCGAGCAGATCGCGGCGATCATCAACGACAAGAAGCTGCCGATCCTCGCCGACATTCGCGACGAATCCGACAGCGAGATCCGCATCGTGATCGAGCCGCGGTCGCGCACCGTCGATGCGGTGATGCTGATGGAGAGCCTGTTCCGGATGAGCGACCTGGAGAACCGGGTCAGCCTCAATCTCAACGTGCTCGACGCGCGCCGCACGCCGCGGGTGATGAGCTTGCGCGAGGCACTCGGCGCCTGGGTCGAGCATCAGTTCATCGTGCTGCAGCGGCGCACCTCGCACCGGCTGGCCAAGATCGCCGACCGGCTGGAACTGCTGACCGGCTATATCATCGCCTATCTCAACCTCGACCGGGTGATCCAGATCATCCGCACCGAGGACGAGCCCAAGCCGATCATGATGGCTGAGTTCGCCTTGAACGACCGACAGGCCGAGGCGATCCTCAACATGCGGCTGCGCAGCTTGCGCAAGCTGGAGGAGATGGAACTGCGCAAGGAGCGCGACAAGCTGGAGGAAGAGCGCTCGGGGCTGGAGGCACTGCTCGGCAGCGAGGCCCGGCAGCGTACGCGGTTGAAGAAGGACTTCGCCAAGCTGCGTGAGCGTTACGGCGCGGACACGAAGCTCGGCAAGCGCCGCACCACGATCGAGGAGGCGGCGCCGGCGCGCGACATCCCGATCGACGCGATGATCGAGCGTGAGCCGATCACCGTCATCCTGTCGCAGCGCGGCTGGATCCGCGCGATGAAGGGCCATCTCGACGCGGCGCAGACCGCCGAACTGAAGTTCAAGGACGGCGACGCCGCCTTCCTGTCCTTCCCGGCGCAGACCACCGACAAGATCCTGCTCGCGGCGGAGAATGGCCGTTTTTACACGCTCGGCGCCGACAAGCTGCCCGGCGGGCGCGGCTTTGGCGAGCCGGTGCGGCTGATGATCGATCTCGACGGCGATGTCGGGATCGTCGCGCTGATGCCGGCCAACCGCGCCGAGAAGCTGCTCGTCGCGGCGAGCGACGGGCGCGGGTTCATCGTGCGCACCGCCGACACCATCGCCGAGACGCGCAAGGGCAAGACGGTGGTGACGCCGCGGCTCGGCGCGAAACTGAAGCTGGTCAAGCCGGTGGCGCCGGGCGCGGACTATGTCGCGGCGATCGGCGACAATCGCCGGCTGCTGGTGTTCCCGCTGACCGAGCTGGCCGAACTGGCGCGCGGGCAGGGGGTGCAGCTGCAGCGCTATCGCGACGGTGGCCTGTCCGACGCGGTGACCTTCACCTTCGCGGAAGGGTTGAGCTGGGCGATGGGCGGCGATAGCGGGCGCACCCGCACCGAGACCGACCTGACGCCGTGGCGCGCCGCGCGCGGTGCCGCGGGACGGATGCCGCCCAACGGCTTCCCGCGCGACAACCGGTTCTAGCCTATTCCTCTCCAGCGCCGGGAGGAGCAAAAAACGGGCGCGGCAAGGGGGGGCTCTGCCGCGCCCGTCCTGTCAGGCTCCGTCGGGGGACGGTGCGCAGAACAGTCGGTTGATCTCCCTGTCGCCGCGTGTCGTTGCCACGGTGGCGCTTGCGCTAGAGCCGCCGCACGTCCGTTGGCTGCTCCGCCCATCACGCGGATCGAAGTACATTGCACACCTTATTGCGGCCTACGTCAAGTCTAACCGGGTCCATATCGAAAGCTATGTCGCATTTGTACAATAAATTTCCCTCGCGCTAGTTGCCGATATCGCGGGAAGCGTGGGGAGTCGCCGGATATGTTTACGGTGCGATGGAGATAACCGGCCCGCAACAGCGCGTGATATTGGCACGCTGCGTGTCGACGATTATGAGTGAAACGAACGGCGGGACGACCGCGACGCGGCGGGAACGGGCGCCGGGCCGGGCACATTCGCACCGAATCGGCGCTAATTCAGGGAGAAACGGACCAATACGGAGCGAAACTTTCAGCGGACCTTAACGTTCTGCCATTAGGGCCGACCGTGAATGGCGTCAGCAAAGCTCCGCGCGTTGATCGCACCACGCCCCCCGGCACCTTCGGGGGATGCTTCGCCGCGCTATCCGTCGACTGAGGTCGCCGCCAACGGAATCGACCTGTTGCCGATCCCGGCGGTGTTGCTCCACTACCAGAACGCCACTTTCACCTTCGATGCGGTCAACAAGCCGTTCCGTGTCGCCGGCCTTGGCGGGGCGCCCGGCCAATCGCCGCTCATCGCCGATCTCGGCGAACGTATCGCGGCGTTCATCGACAGCGAATCGCTGCGCGAGGAATTCGCCTGGCAGGTCGGCGACACCGTCGACCGGCGCCATTACCGCGTGACGCTGGCCCGGGTCGTCAAGAACGAGCTTGGCTGCTGCTTCGTCACGCTGGTCGACGAGACCGGCGAGCGCCGCACCGAACGCAACCTGCGCCGCGAGATGATGACCGACAGCCTGACCGGCCTCGCCAACCGCGCCGGGTTCAGCGACCGGCTCGAGGCGCTGCTCGACGATGCGACCGAGCGCGCCGACTATGCCGTGCTGGTGCTCGACCTCGACCGGTTCAGCCGGGTCAATGCCTGTCTCGGCTCGATGGCCGGCGACGAGCTGCTGATCACCGTCGCGCGCCGCATCAAGGGCGCGTTGCGCGCCAGCGACGTGCTGGCCCGCACCGGCGGCGACGAGTTCGGCATCCTGGTCAGGATGGAGGATGGCCCGACCGACGCCGAGCATGTCGCCAAGCGCATCATCGGCGCGCTGGCCACGCCGTTCCGCCTGTCGGACTTCGAGATTCGCGTGGCCTGTTCGATCGGCATCGCCTTCGGCTCGGCCCAGGTCGAGGATGCCGAAGAGCTGATCCGTCACGCCCAGTTCGCGGTGAAGCGCTCCAAGACCAGCGGCCGCGCCGAGGCCTATCAGACCCAGGCGTTCGACATCGCCCGCGAGCAGTTCGGCATGGAGACGGCGCTGCGCCGCGCGATCGAACGGGGTCAGCTGCGCCTGACCTATCAGCCGATCTGCGACCTCGCCACCGGTCAGGTCATCGCCTTCGAATCGCTGGCACGCTGGGCCGATGACGAGGGCCACGAATATTATCCCAGTGATTTCATCCCCGTCGCCGAGGAATCCGGGCTGATCGTGCCGCTCGGCCGCTGGGCGATCGACGAAGCCGCCCGCACGCTCGCGGGGTGGGATGCGCGGATGGGCGGGCAGAGCGTCGCCAAGCTCGCCGTCAACCTTTCGGCGATCCAGTTGCAGCGCGACGGCATCGCGCCGGTGGTGGAACGGGCGCTGAGCGACAATGGCCTCAGCGGGTCGCGCTTCACGCTGGAACTGACCGAGAGCGCGCTGGTCACCGATCCCGATCGCATCGCCGGCATCATGCAGGCATTGAAGGACGTCGGTGCGACCATCGCGATGGACGATTTCGGCACCGGTTATTCGAACCTCGCCTATCTCCAGCGCCTGCCGATCGACATCCTCAAGATCGACCGCAGCTTCGTCACCGGCATGCTCGCCGACCGCGACAAGATCGCCATTGTCCGCGCCATTCTCAGCCTGGCACAGGCGCTCGGCATGAAGACCACCGCGGAGGGGATCGAGACGATCGAACTCGGCCAGACGCTGGCCGCGCTGGGCTGCACCTATGGCCAGGGCTATGTCTATTCACGACCGCTGGAGGCCGACGCGGCCTATCAGTTCCTCGTCGACAGCCGCCAGCCCGCGACCGCCTCCGCCGCCAGCTGAGCGACGCGCGCGGCATCGGGGAAGCCTTCCGCGATCCATTGTTCCTCGACCTGGCGCAGCAGCCGCGCGACGTCCGGCCCCTTGCGCACCCCTGCCTCGACCAGCGCGCCGCCGGTAAGCGGGAGGGCGGGCGCCTCCCATCCGCGGATCGCGGCGAGCTTTTCGGCAACCGCCGCATCGTCGAGATCCGACAACAGCAACTGATCCTCGGCGCCGGTCGCGCCAAGCCGGTAGCGCAGCTCGCGCGGGTTTTCGGTCAGCAGCGGCTGCGCGGCGACCGCCATGCGCTTGCGATCGGCATTGGACAGCTTGAGCCGGGCGCCGACATCCTCGACCGCGCCGGCCGGCACCAGCGCGACGAGCCGGCGAATCGTGGCCGGCGCGCTGCCATGGGCAATCTCGCGGTTCCGCGTGCGCTCGAAGCGTGCCAGGTCGGCGATCTCGGGCAGGACGGGCGCGAAAATCCCATGGTCGAGCATCACCGCGACCACCGCCACCGCATGACGCGCGACGAGCAGGCGCAACAGCTCGGCCGCGATGCGCTCACGCGACAATGCCATCAGGTCGTTGGCGCGCGCCGCGCATGCCTCCAGCCCGGCAGCGTCGATCGTGTCGCCAAAGCGCGCATGGAAGCGGAAGAAGCGCAGGATGCGCAGATGGTCCTCGGCGATACGCTGCAACGGGTCGCCGATGAAGCGTACCACGCCGGCTTCAAGATCGGCGAGGCCACCGAAATAGTCGAAGATCTCGCCCGTCGCCGGGTCGGCATAGAGCGCGTTGATGGTGAAGTCGCGCCGTGCCGCGTCCTCGCGCCAGTCGCCGGTAAAGGCGATGGTGGCGTGGCGGCCGTCGGTCTCGACGTCGCAGCGGAGCGTGGTCACCTCGATCGGGCCGTCGGGCAGGATCGCGGTGATCGTGCCGTGCGCGAGGCCGGTCGGCACCGCCTTGATGCCGTTGCCCTTGAGCAGCGCCATCACCCGGTCGGGCGCGTGGGTGGTGGCAAGGTCGATGTCGGCCACGTCGATGCCGAGCAGCGTATCGCGCACCGCGCCGCCGACGAAGCGCACCCGCCCGTCGGCCGCACCGAGCACCGCGCACAGCTGGTCGAGCCCGGCGCGGTGGCGCCAGGTCGCGTCGGGGAGACGGGCGGGCAGGGTCGGTGGCATGGTCAGCCGCTCCACCGCAGCCGCCGCGACAGGTTGACGATCATCGCCGCGGTCGCGCCCCAGATACGGTGGCCGTTCCAGGTGATCTCGTAATAATGCCGGTTATGGCCCTGAAACTCGACCGCCACCTCGATATGGTTGGCGCTGTCGAGCACGAAGTCGAGCGGCACCTCGAACACCTCGGCGACCTCGGCGCTGGCCGCCACGAACACCAGGTCGGGCGGCACGACGCCGACCACCGGCGTTACCTCGAAGCCGGTGATGGTGCGATAGCGGTCGGCCGCGCCGATCACCCTCACGGCGGCGGGCGGCAGGGCGATTTCCTCCTCGGCCTCGCGCAGCGCGGCAGCGACCGCGTCGATGTCGTCGGGGTCGATGCGACCGCCGGGAAAGGCGATCTGGCCGGGATGGCGCGACAGCGTGTCGGTGCGGCGCGTCAGGATTACGCCGGGATGGGCGCGGTCGGTCACCGCGACCAGCACCGCAGCGGCGGCGAGCGTCGCGTCGGGCGCGGGGTCGGGCTCGCGGTGGTCGCCGGTGAGCAGCACGACGTCGTCGCCCGCGCCACTGTGCAGCGCCTCGTGCAACCGTTCGGCAAGCGTCATGCCGACGGCTCCAGCGCGAAAAACGCCCCGCTGCTCCACACGCCGGCGGGATCGTCGTCCCCGGCCAGCGCGATCTGTGCCAGCTCGTAATAGACCGGCCGCGCGACCAGCGCCTCCAGCCCGGCGCCGATCGTGCCGCGGACATGCAGATAGGGGCGGGGGCCGTCATCGGTGTCGGCGAAGCGCAGCGGATGATCAGCTCCGGCGGTGACGAGATCGCCGGTATTGAGCCGGAAGGCGAGCCGCGCCGCGCGGCCTTGCCCCTCCGCCTTCATCTCGACCGCGGTGAACGGGGCATCGTCGACCGCGATGTCGAGCTTCTCTCCCGGCGTCACCAGCACATAGCCGCCATCGCTCTCGCGCCTGAGGATCGTCGCGAACAGGCGCACCATCTCGGTCCGGCCGATCGGCGATCCCTGGTGGAACCAGGTGCCGTCGCGCGCGATGCGCATCTCGCTGTCGCCGCAATGCGTCGGGTTCCAGCGCTCGACGGGCGGCAGCTTCCGCTCGGCCGCCAACCGCGCCACCTCGGCGAGCGACAGGGATGCGAGATCGGGGGGAGGGGCCATCGGCATGGCCCCAGCGGTTAGGGCAGCCGGGGGGCGGGGTAAAGCTCCTCCGCCCCCGACCGTCTCCCTCGATCGCGGGTCAGGCCAGCGCCGCCATCCTCGGCCCGATCGTGCCCTCCCCGGCGGGCACATCGTCGCCGCGCGCGAGCAGGCGATGCCGTTCGACCGGACCCGGCACCTGCCACCCCGCGGTGCGCTCGGCGGTGAAGCCGAACCAGCGGCCATAATATTCCGGGTCGCCGATCAGCATGAGCGCCCGCGCCTCGCCGGACGCCGTGGCGGCGACGAGCGCGCGCTCCATCAGCTGCTGGCCGATGCCGTCGCGCTGGCGTGCCGGCTCGACCGCGACGGGGCCGACCATCGCCAGCGGCACGTCGCGCCCATCGGTACCGCAAAAGCGCACGGGCCAGCACTGGATCGTGCCGACCAGCACGCCGTCTTCCAGCGCGGCGAAGCTGAGACCGGGGATCGCCCGCATCCCCTCTCGGATGCGGTAGGCGGTTCGGCCGTGCCGGTCGGCGCCGAACGCGCGGTCGAGCAGCTGCTCGATCGCGGGCGGGTCGATGGTGGCGAGCGGCACGAACGTGATCAATCCGATATCCTTCTGTAGCGATCCGGGCATGGACGCCCGGGGCCGCGCGCTTTAGCGTCGATGCCGCTGAACGCAAGCCGAACGGGGAGTCGCGCCATGAAACTCTACGATGCCGCCTGGGCGCCGAGCCCGCGCCGCGTGCGGATTTTCCTGGCCGAAAAGGGCATCGAGATCGAACGCGTGATGGTCGATCTGCGCAGCGACGAGCAGCTCGCCGATCGCTATCTCGCGATCAACCCGCGCGGCGCGGTGCCGGCGCTCGAACTCGATAGCGGCGAGGTGATCTGCGAATCGGCGGCAATCTGCCGCTATTTCGAAGCCCTGCAGCCCGAACCGTCGCTGTTCGGCGGCAATCCGCTCGATATCGCGCGCATCGAATCGTGGACCCGGCGGATCGAGAGCGATGGCTATGCCGCCGCCGTCTATGCCCTGCGCAATGCACGCGACGTGTTCAAGGACCGCGGCGCGCCGGGCAAGTGGCCGGTGATCCCGCAAATCCCCGAACTCGCCGCGCGCGGCGTGATCATGTGGGAGGCGTTCACCGAGGCGCTCGAGGAGCATCTTGCCGCGCGCGAATGGATCGCCACCGACTTCTACAGTTTCGCGGACATCTCCGCGCTGGTGACGATCGATTTCGCGGCGGCGGCGAAGTTGACGCTGCCGGCGCGATGCCACGCCATCACGCGCTGGCACGCGCGCGCCTCGGTAAGGCCAAGCGCGGCGGCGTGACGCCTGCCGTCACCGCGGTCGCTTCTGCCGTGGCCTGTGCTATGGCGCGCCGACCGCGTGAAAGGGCACCCGCTTGGACGACATTCTGCAACTCGAAGTGCATGATCTCGAGGTGCCGGTCCTGACCGGCGTCTATTCGCACGAGACGCATTTGCCGCAGCCGCTACGCATCTCGCTCACCGTCGATGTCGACTGCCCGCCGCCCTTCGCGCCCGATGCGCCGCTCGGTGCCTCGAAAAACTATCTCGACCTCAAGCGCGCCGCGACCAGCGCGTTGCCCGAGGGTATGCACTTCACGCTGATCGAGGGCGTCGCCGACCACATTATCGAGACGCTGATGCTGCAGGACCGGCGCGTGCGACGGGTCAAGGTCAAGATCGTCAAGCTGGCGATCGCCGAGCATGGCGAAGCGATCGGCATCACCATGGTGCGGCACCGGCGATGATTCCGGCCGCAATTGCCGCTGCGCTGGACGAGTGCGTCGCGCTGGTGAGCGCCGAGGCCGGACGCGCGGTCGAGCAGGTCGTCGCCGAACTGCGCGCGACACGTACCGACGAACGGGTTGCGATATTGTTGCTGATCGGCAGCGATGTCCCGGTGCTCGATCGCGCGCTGTTGCGTGCGGCGATCGGGCCGCTGGCGGTCGAGCTGGCGCCGGCGAAACGGATCAATGCCGTCGATATCACCCGCGATGCGGCCGAAGGCGACGTCATCGCCGCCGCGCGGTTCCTCGCCACCGCCGGGTCGACCACCGGCCAGCTGATCGAGTTGCGTTAGAGCGCGCCACCCCGGTCGCAGGTGCCAAGCGCGCCGCGGACAGAGTCATAGTCGTCGCGCGCAAGGGCGGCGTCGCCGGGCTCGGCGCCCTCCAGGCTCGCTTCGGGCAGTCCGGCGGGCAGGCTGCAGGCGAGGCGGTACCATAGCAACGTGTCGCGCGGTGGCGGGCCGGCGCTGTCGTCGACGATGTCGCTCAGCGCCACTTTCCAGCTGCGCGTGCCGTCCGCCGCCCGGTCGATGGTCAGGGACACGGGTCGTCCGCTATCGGTGGTCAGGAAAATCTGCGTCTCGCCCTCGCCGGGCAGCGCGCCGGCGGTATGGAAGGCGTGACCGACCCCGGTCACCGCCGGCGGCGCGTCGGGGGCGAGCACCTCGCTGGTGATGCGCCGGGCGAGCTGCTCGCCGCCAGGGGTCCAGCCGCGCTGGGCGTCGGGCCGCACCAGCTGGATCTGCCCCGCGCCCGCGGCGCGCGCGAACAGCAGCACATGCAGCTTCTTCAACGCCGGCACGCGTCCCCTGGCGTCGAGCGGTACATCGAGCAGATAGCCGATACGCGGCGGCAGCGGCTCGCTGCCACGGATGATCGCGAGGACATCGGCCTCGACATAGAGCCGCGCCCTGCCGGGCGCGAGACCCGGAGCTTCCGCCGGCTTGAGCCGGCTCGTGTCATGGATCGTCGCATTGAGGACCAGCGGCGCGGCGATGACCAGGTCGGCATAGTCGGCATAAGGCGGCATCGGTACCGGTAGCACCGATTCGGCGGGAATCGAGGGTCGTTGCTGTGCCAGAGCGGAACCGGCGGCCGCGCCGAGCACGATCGCCATGACGGCTTTGGGAACGTTAAACATCCGGATTGGTTACGCGATTGTGCGTATTTTCGACAGAAATAATTCTGCCATGCGGGAACGGTACGAATGTTGTGTGAGACAAAGCGTTTGCCTAGCCGTTGGGACGGCGATAGAGGATTCGTCTGACCAGGATACATTAACCCATGGCAGGCCGGGTGCGCCGGCGGAACGGCGGCGCGAATGGCGACGAACCATGTGGGACAGAGGAGTTTCAATTCTGAATGGCGTATGCTGATCGCGATGTAGCTGGCAGCCGAGTGGTGGCGACGATAATCGTCTCCATCCTGGTGTTCTTGCTGACGTGGGCTTTCGTTACCGGCCTGACGTCCAAGTTCACCAAAGCGGTGCAGGACAAGCTCAACACCTTCGACGTGGCGCCCCCGCCACCCCCGCCGCCGCCTGACAAGCCGCCGCCACCGCCGCCGGACCAGCCGATGAAGGCGCCGCCGGTCGTGTCGCCGCCGGTCAACGTGCCAGTGCAATCGCCGATGCCGCAGATTGTATCGGTACCCATCGCGCCGCCGGTGCAGCCGGTGGTGCCGCCGGCCCCGCCGCCGCCGCCGCCGAAGCCGGTCGTGTCACAGCGTGCCGCCGTGCAGGGTAACCCTGGCCGTTTCTTCGGTCCGGACGCCTATCCGCCCGCCGCCATTCGCGCCGAGGCCCAGGGTCGCGTCGTCGCGGCGCTGACCGTAGGTCCGGACGGTCGCGTGTCGGGCTGCACGGTCACCTCGTCGAGCGGCAACAGCGATCTCGACGATGCGACGTGCCGGATCGCGCGAAGCAAGGTCCGCTTCACGCCTGCGAAGGACGATGCCGGCAATCCGACCAGCAGCTCCTACACCTTGCCGGTGCGCTGGGTCCTGCCATCGGAATGAATTGACGCGGGGGCGGGCCATCGGGTCCGCCCCCGCCACTTTTGACATTTGAATCTAGAGGGAAGCAAAACTCATGTTCACCACCATCCTGGCCGCAGGCGGCGCGAACGCCCAGGCCGATTACGGCTTCTTGAACGCGCTCAACACGGGCGGTTTCATCTCATGGGGCACCGCGCTGACGCTCGGCGGCTTCCTGTTCTTCACGCTGTTCATCCTGTTCACCAAACTGTTCGAGCAGCAGAAGATCATCAACCAGTCGAAGCGCGTGCGCGCCTCCTTCTGGTCGGCGAACAGCCTGCGTGAGGGTGCGGCCAAGCTCGAGAAGAACTCGGCCTACAAGCAGATCGTCGATGACGGCATCGCCGCCCAGGACCAGCACTCGCGCCTGACCGATCCGGTCGAGGCGCATGACTGGCTGCACGGCTCGCTCGCCCGCTCGGAAGCCGCGATCAACTCGCAGCTCGGTGGCGGTCTCGCCTTCCTCGCGACGGTCGGCGCGACCGCGCCGTTCATCGGTCTGTTCGGTACGGTGCTCGGCATCTACCGCGCGTTGATCAAGATCGGCCAGGCCGGCCAGGCATCGATCGACAAGGTCGCTGGTCCGGTCGGTGAGGCACTCATCATGACCGCGCTCGGCCTGGTCGTCGCGGTTCCGGCCGTGCTCGCCTACAACTATCTGCAGCGCCGCAACAAGGCGATCGCCGAGAACCTCAGCGCCTTCTCGAACGATGTGCTCGGTTATCTCGCATCGAACGGCGCCGTCCGTCCGGCAGCACCGACGCGCAAGGGTGCGCCCGCGCCGAAGCCTGCTGCGGCCGCGACGACCGCGACCAAGTAATGACCCATCGGAGCCGCAGTTCGCGCTGCGGCTCCGGGCTTCGTCGCCGGGATGTTTCCGGCGATATGCAAGATACGGATAGGGATGCCTCTACATGGCAATGAGCGTAGGCGGAGATTCTGCCGAAACCCCAATGTCGGACATCAACACGACGCCACTGGTGGACGTCATGCTGGTGCTGCTGATCATCTTCCTCATCACCATTCCGGTGGTGATTCAGTCGGTCAAGCTCAAGCTGCCGGACGTGATCTATGATCCGACCACGACCAAGCCGGAGAATGTCTCGCTGTCGGTGACGCTTGACGATACGGGCCGTTGCGCGGTGTACTGGAACCTGACGCGTGTCACGCACAGGGAATTGTACGATCGCGCGCTGGCCAAGATGCAGGCGGACATCAAGCGTTTTGGATCCGCCATCACGGCGGACGATCTGCCCGAGGCGCACATCCGCGGCGACGTCGCGGTGCCGTACCAGTGCATCGGGGGCACGATCTACACGATGCAAAGTGCTGGCTTCATCAAGGTGGGCTTCATTTCGCAGCCGCCGGCACGCGTCATTCCGGGCGACGAATGATGCATCGCGCGGCGTTCTTTCCGGGGCGCCGCGCGGCATCGACCGACATTTTGTTGAACATCGCGTGCCGCGCACGCAAGGAGTATAAGACATGGCAATGAGCGGTGGCCGCGACGACGGTCAGCCCATGATGGACATGAACACGACGCCGCTGATCGACGTCATGCTCGTGCTGCTGATCATGTTCATCATCACCATCCCGCCGCAGACGCATGCGGTGAAGGTCGACTTGCCGATCAATGACCCCAATGCGGTCAAGCCGCCGGTCGATCCGCAGAAGAACACGGTGTTCATCGACCCGACCGGCACGGTGACGTGGAACGGTTCGCCTGTCGACCTGGTGACGCTGCGCCAGTTCCTCGACCAGACCAAGGGCATTTCCCCTGAGCCGGAGCTGCACTTCCAGCCGCATCCGCAGGCGCGCTATGACAAGGTCGATCAGGTGCTCGCGGTGATCAAGCGCTCGGGCATCACCAAGCTCGGCTTTGTCGGCAACGAGCAATACGCCAACGATTTCTGAGTCTTCCCCTCGGAAAATGACGATCGGGCGGCCCTTCGGGGCCGCCCTTTTTGTTTGCCCGCAATTCCGGTGCTGCGGCGCAGGGATTCACACGAAGGCGCAAGGATTAGCGCTACGTCCTTACCCCACTCGCCAATGTCATTTGCGCGGTTGACGGCACGTTCGCGGCACCAGATCTCATGACGTGGCAAGCAGCACGTGCTTGCCGACGCGTGGCGGGAGCGAGTGCGACAGGAGCTTCGCGTCTTCGCGTGAATCAATTTCCGGCACGGCGAGGCATGCGCTCCGCCGGCTGGCGCTATAGCTTGGGTAGCGTGACGCCGCGCTGACCCATATATTTGCCGGCACGGTCGGCATAGGTCGTCTCGCAGGGCTCATTGCCCTTGAGGAACAGGAACTGGCACGCCCCCTCATTGGCGTAGATCTTGGCCGGCAGCGGCGTCGTGTTGGAGAATTCCAGCGTGACATGGCCTTCCCAGCCCGGCTCGAGCGGAGTCACGTTGACGATGATCCCGCAGCGCGCATAGGTCGATTTGCCGAGACAGATCACCAGCACGTCGTTCGGCACGCGGAAATATTCCACCGTGCGCGCCAGCGCGAAGCTGTTGGGCGGGATGATGCAGCAATCGGTCTTGCGATCGACGAAGCTGTTGGCGGCGAAATCCTTCGGGTCGACCACCGCCGAATCGACATTGGTGAAGATCTTGAACTCGTCTGCGACGCGCGCATCATAGCCATAGGAGGACAAGCCATAGCTGATGCAGCCGTCGCGGCGCTGGCTCTCGACGAACGGCTCGATCATGCCCTGGGTCTGGGCCGCCTCGCGAATCCAGCGGTCGGACAGGATGGACATGATATGGCACCTTCAAGCGTGTCGATCTGGCCCCTGCGGATGCGGGGGAGGTGGCGGTCGAGTCAAGCGCGACGTCAGGGACGGACGACGTTCCAGTCGACCCGCCCGCTGATCCCGGCAAGGCGACGAAAGCTTGAGGCCTGCCACATCGTCCAGGGCCTCGCGCCGAAACGCGGCTCGCGCAGGATGCTGCGGAGCCACAGCGGCCGGTCGAAATGGCCGCTTACGCCGTAGGTGCGGTCGAATTCGTCGGTCAGGTAGAAGACAGCCGGTCGGCGATAGCGCCGTTCGACCAGCCGGATGAAGATCGCGAGCTCATGCCGGAACGCGGCGACCGACACCGGCTTGTCGCAATTGCCGAGATATTCGAGATCGATCGCCGGTGGTAGCGCGTCCGCGTCGCGCGGGACGACGCGGATGAAGTTCGCCGCTTGTTCGGCGCCGGGGCGACACAGGCTGTAGAAATGATAGGCGCCGCGCTCGATCGCGACGGCTTTCGCGCCCGCCCAGTTCGCCGCGAAGGTCGGGTCGACATAGTCGCCGCCTTCGGTCGCCTTGATATAGGCGAAATCGACCCCGGCATTGGGCAGCCGGGACCAGCGGATATCGCCCTGGTAGTGCGACACGTCGATGCCCTGGCGCGGGTAGCGCAGTGTCGAAGGGTGCCAGTCGCCTGCCTCGGTGCGGGTCAGCCACCAGATGAATCCCGCCGCCAGCAGGGCGACCGCTAGCCAGAACAGCCGGCGGCGCGCGCGTTTCCTCATCCGATGCCCAGATCGGCCGGTCCAAAGGCGTGCGGGAGCAGTTCTGAAAGCAGGTATTTCTCCACCGCATCGCCCTCCGCGCCGGCGCACCAGACGATGATGTCACGCTTGCCGATCTGCGCCGCCTCGTTGATCACCTGGCGGCAGCGGCCGCATGGCCCGACCGGCTTGGTGCCGCTGACCTGGCCATCGGTACCGATCATGCCGCCGATCACTGCCACTGCCAGCACATCGGCCAGTCGCCCGTCCGCATTGGCAGTCGCCAGTGCGACCGTCTCGGCGCACAGTGACAGGCCGTAACTGGCATTCTCGAAGTTGCAGCCGGTGACCGTGCTGCCGTCCGACAGCAGCAACGCCGCGCCGACGCCGAAATGCGAATAGGGCGCGTGAGCGTTCTTCGCCGCCTGGCGGGCGGCCGTGATCAGCCGGTCGCGGGTGAAATCGTCGATGCTCATGGTGCCACCACATCCCAGTTGACCGCGCCCGACACACCGTCGATCCGCCGCATGTCGTTCGCCTGCCACATGCGCCATGGCCTGGCGGCATAATCGGGCGGGAAGAAATCCTGCACCGCCCAAACCGGCCGCGGGATCGCCGCGCTGACGCCATAGGCTGTGTCGAAGCGTCGCGACAGCTTCATCAGCACCGGCTTTCCGGTATGTTCCTCGACCATCGTCATGAAGCGGCGCAGCTCGTCGATCACGACACGCGGCACGGGGCGCGATTCGCAGCCGGGCGTGAAATCGATCAGTACCGCCGGGGGGAGGGAATCGCGGTCGCGCGGCACGGTCGTGTTGAAGTTGTTCGCCTGGTCAACGGCGAGATTGCAGATCGAATAGACGTGCAGCGCACCGCGCCGCATGCCCGTCGCATAGACATCGGCCCAGTTGGTCGCGAAGCGTGCGT
>Ga0068864_100000144_pt1 | contig 68488 bp, 66 predicted proteins | sample KBSSwiS72_FD_66586 | JGI IMG/M metagenome (GOLD analysis project Ga0068864, IMG submission 66586) | Switchgrass rhizosphere microbial communities from Kellogg Biological Station, Michigan, USA - KBS Switchgrass S7-2 | ecosystem: Host-associated > Plants > Roots > Rhizosphere > Soil ...
GGAAGTGACGTGCGGAGCGCCAATGAAGATTGCGTCATGTTTCGTGCGTGACGAAAGGGCGATCGGGCTGGTAGGGCGCGCGGGCGTCCGGCGATTCCGGGCGCGCAACGAATCGGGAGTCGTTCCATCAGCCAGATCGCCGCCCTGCCCTATCGCGCCGAAGGTACCGCGATCGATGCGCCGGTGCGCGTGTTGCTCGTCACCAGCCGCGAGAACAAGCGCTGGGTGATTCCCAAGGGCAATCTCAGTGCCGGCATGGCGCCGCATTACGCCGCCGCGCAGGAGGCCAAGGAAGAGGCCGGCGTGCTCGGCCTGGTGTGCCCGACGCCGCTCGGCTCGTATCGCTATCGCAAGAAGCGCGGCAATGGCGCTTCGCTGATGATCGATGTCGACGTGTTCCCGCTGGCCGTCGCCAAGGAACTCGAAAACTGGAAGGAACAGGACCAGCGCGAGCGCCGCTGGTTCACCCTGCCCGAGGCCGCCGCGGCGGTCGACGAACCCGACCTGCGCGACCTGATCAGGTCGTTCGGGCCCAATGAATTCAAGGCCGCCGCGAAGCGCGTTCCCATGCTCTCCGCGGTCGGCGCCAAATCGAGGATCACCCCCATGTTCGCCTGGTTCCAGCGCTTGCTGCCCAAATCCGGTAATTTCTTCGAACTGTTCGAGGCGCATGCCGTGACGATCGTCGCGGCGGCCGACGCGCTGTCGCGGCTGGTGCAGGACGGCACCTCGGCGCAGGACCATATCCGCGAGGTGATCGAGCGCGAGAGCGATGCCGACGAGATCATCCGCGAGACGCTGCGCACCGTGCGCACCACCTTCCTGACGCCGTTCGACCGCGGCGCGATCACCAGCCTGATCGGGTCGATGGACGATTCGATCGACGAGATGCAGTCGGCGGTGCAGGCGATCGACCTGTATGACCTGCGCGTGTTCGAGCAGGAGATGAAGGACATGGCGGCGATCATCGTCGATGCCGCGCGGCTGACCGCCGAGGCGATGCCGCTGCTGCGCGATGTCGGCCGCAACGGGCCGCGGCTGCACGAGCTGACCGAGCGGCTGGTGCGGATGGAAACGCATGCCGACGAGATCCACACCGCCGGCGTGAAGCGCGCCTTTATCGAGCTGGGCGCGACCGACACGCGCGGCTTCCTCGTCCAGCGCGAGGTGTACAAGCATCTCGAGCGGATCGTCGATGCGTTCGAGGACGTCGCCAACGAGATCGACGGCATCGTCATCGATCACGCCTGAGCAGGGCCGAGACCGATGCATGAGCTCGCCCTCCCCTTCCTGATCGGCCTGATCGTCGTCGCGCTGGCGTTCGACTTTCTCAACGGTCTCCACGATGCGGCCAATTCGATCGCCACGGTGGTCGCGACGCGGCTGCTGAAACCGGTCCATGCCGTGGCGTTCGCCGCGGTGTGCAACTTCGCGGCGTACTTCCTGACGCTCGCCTTCCCCGCGCTGCACAAGGTGGCGGACACGATCGGCCAGGGGCTGATCGCCAAGGATTTGATCACCCCGGCGGTGGTGTTCGGCGCGCTGATCGGCGCGATGTTCTGGAACGTGGTGACATGGCTGAAGGGCATCCCCAGCTCGTCGAGCCATGCGCTGGTCGGCGGGCTGATCGGCTCCGGCGTGGCGCATGCCGGGATCGGCGGGATCAAATGGGTCGGGCTGAACAAGACTCTCATCGCCATCGTGCTGTCGCCGGTGCTGGGCATGATCCTGACCATGTTCATCATGCTGGTGACGAGTTGGCTGCTGCACCGCGCCAGCAGCCGCCATGCGGAAAAGGCGCTGCGCGGGCTGCACCTGATGTCGTCGGGCGCCTATTCGGTGAGCCACGGGCTGAACGATGCGCAGAAGACGATGGGCATCATCACCGTGCTGCTGTTCTCGACCGGCTGGCTGCACGGCAAGTTCGAGGTGCCGCACTGGGTGGCGATCAGCTGCTATATCGCGATGGCGGTGGGCACGCTGACCGGCGGGTGGAAGATCATCGAGACGATGGGATCGCGCATCACCAAGCTGTCGCAGCACCAGGGGTTCAGCGCGTCGCTCGGCGGATCGATCATCGTGTTCAGTGCCTCGCTGCTCGGTATTCCGGTATCGACGACGCACACCATCACCGGCTGCATCATCGGCGCCGGCACCGCGCGGCGCGCGACCGCAGTGCGCTGGGGCGTGGCGGGCAATGTCGTGGTGGCGTGGGTGATCACCATCCCCGCGAGCGCCGCGGTGGGGGCGATGTTTTACGGGCTGACGACGTTTTTCTGAGGGCGGCGCCGCCGCGCGGGCGGCGGCGGCGCTGTTGGGGATGACGGGCAAGTATTCGCCAAGTAGCACGCGCGGCGCGGCGCAAATATTCGACCCCTTTTGACGACCGACGGGGGGTGCGCTTGATCGCGGCGCTATAGTTGCGGGCGCAAGATGGCGCAGCGAATTCCGGGCGATTTCCAACAGGCTATGCTTGCGCGCGACTGGGGCGAAGGGCGCGGCGAGGGCCCGTAAGGACTGGGCCTTTTCCTGACCCTTTATGGGGGAGCGTGGCATTCGTCTTTCCCTTCGCTTGCGCCCCGGGGTGGCCGGGGTGGCTGGTTTCCAACACCCACGCGCCCGAGATGGTGCGCGCGGTGTGGGCGGAGGGTGGACTGTTTTGGGGGTGGGTTGAATCGGGGTGGGGCGGTGGCCGCGTTGGAGCGAGCAGCAGGCACTTACAGACGTTTGGTCACCCGTGGCATGACAGCAGTTAAGTGCCATAATGCCGGTCATCCGAATGTTTTTTGCGTGACCCGGAACCCGCCTTTCTCGTTCACGTTGAGCACGCCGCCGCATGGACGGCCACTCAGGGGAAGTTGCGTTATTCTTGTCGCTCTCGGTGACGACAGCTTACGGGAACATAGCTTCGGGCGTCTTCTGACTGGTCCAATCAGGCGCTCTGATTAGCGAGCGCGGCGATCGTATCGGCTAAATAGCTGATGACCGCGGGCTGTGGGTCGAAAGTACGCCACTCGTTAGGAAGCGCTGGCAAATGGCCAACAACTGCCCGCGTAAGCGGCGTAAGGCTCAGGTCTTCGAGATCGGCCGCAGAATCCAAAACAGGGATCTGAACTTCGATCTTTGTCGGGAAATCGGTCTGGAGGTCTATCTGTCGCAACTCGGACGCGCACCAGATATTGCGCAGCTCTTGGGCGGTGCGACAGAGACGATCGACATCCCCTTCGGCCTGATCGAGGAGGAGGCGCAAGGTCGCGAAGTTCAAACTCAGAATGTCCTCGTCGTGTGTTCCGATCGTCAGATCCACCGGGTCGAACCAAGTTAGCAGGCATGTCGACACACTGAGCGGCTGCGGAAACTTCTTCTGAAAGAGTGCGTACATATCGACCGCGCCCGAATTCACCGCGACCGCGGCGTCGCGCAGCTGACCCACCGCGCGCGCAACATTCACCTTGGCCTCTTCGAAGCGATGCATGTGAAGGACCGTGCGGTGCTTGTCGTAGACCGTCTTTACTTCGCACAGGAGGAGATGGCGGCACTCGACATCGTAGAGCGCCAGATCGACATCGCCGCGGCCCTTCAGATTGCGGCGGACCGCAACCTTCAGCCGGTCGAAGCATGGCAGGACGTCGGCGAGAACGTCCGCTGCGCGCGCAAGTGTGCCGCCAACTGTATTGTTCCAAGCATTGTTATGCATGCGGATCAAGATCGTGAGCAGGCCCATCGCGGGGGCCATAATCTTCTCGAATCCGACACATCGCAAATATCGCCCTCCAAAACGGAAGAACGGCACAGGCAAGAGAAGATTAGAAGATTGTTGTGCTGTCAGGCTAAATTGTTGGATCAATGCCATGACATTGTCGGCATGAACCACCGCATCTGGGAATCCGAGTTTGTAAATACCCGCCAGCGTCTTCAGTGTTTCCTCCGTGTAGGCGAGACTATGGCCCACTTCGCGGGCCGCGAAGTCCAGGAAAACGAGAAAGCCGGAGAAGCTGGTCAACAGTTCGGCGGAAACACCCGTAGCTTCTTCGAAGCTCGCCCACGACCGCGGGTCGGCCTCGCATACGAACTTCAAATGCTCCTTCGCACTCGCGAATGCGAAGTAGACGGCGTCCTCCGATAACTCCGTTTGACCGCCCTTCAGACCCATTGTGATTCGCAAAAGATCTGCTTGCGCAGGTGCATCGACCAGCGTGAGAGCAGAGCGTCGGCGACGCTTTGTCAACCTCAGTTCGCCATAATCTTGCTCGAGATCGTACCAGCAGCTCCGCAGCCCCTCGCGCATACATGCGGCCTGGTGAAGATTGATCTCGTTCATCAACTGCAGTGCGAAAACGTGTTGCACGGCCTGATCGGGTCGAAGCGGTTCGTCGAACGACGGCGCAATTTCCGGATCGATAAACTCCTCTAGACACGTGGCCAAAGCCCGAAAATTCATGGCATTGCTGAAGTCGTAAAACTCGTCCTCAACCGTGCCGAGATTGTCCGAATGATGGGCCGCCAATTTGGCGAACATCAGTCCCGCCTGCGGATGAGGTGAACGCGCCATCTCTGCCTTTGCCGCCGCAACTTTTGCATTTGCCGACTTTTCGTCCAACGATGGGAGTAGCATGTCGGTTATATCGATAAGCATGGTTTCTGCATCATCCATGAATTACGGTGACGTCACACGAATACCGATGGGTACTCGCCGGGCGGCTGTCTAAAAAGAGGTAATGGTGACTGTCACTGTAATTGAATTGAGGCGGAGGCTGCGCCGTCTTGGCTGGTGGCAGCGAACGTTTTCGGTTGTAGCATGGTTAAGCGTGGCGCCCGCCGTGCAAAAAGAATGTAGGGAAGCATGATAAGCCCTAAGGAGCCTCTGCTAATCGGCCTCGTAGGCGCAACGGGATGTGGAAAGACCACATTGGCTAACCTGTTGGTTGAGAGACACGGCTTCACCCGTGCTCACATGGGACAGCCAATCAAAGACATGCTCAGCGCGCTCGGATTGACAGCCGAGCAGTTGACTGGACAGCCCGACGTGCGCAAGCGACCCTCCGATCTTCTAGGTGGCAAGTCCCCGCGTTACGCGATGGAGACGCTGGGGACGGACTGGGGCCGGAGGATGATCTCATTGGACATCTGGGCAAACGCCGTTGAAGCGCGAATCCGAGCGATGTGGATTGCCGGTCCGTTGCCCATCGTCATCGACGACCTCCGGTTTCCAAGCGATTGGGCGGTTGTCGGAAGATTGGGCGGGATGCTCGTGCGCGTCGTCAGACCTGGTGTTGGGAGCGCCAGATCGGCCGCCGACCGCTTCGCCCATCTTTTGCCCATCATGCGTCCGGCGCTCGCTGCGATCGGTATTTCGACGGTGCACGAGACCGAATACCATTGGCACGATGCGCCCGCTAATATCGAGTTGGTGAATAGCGCCACACCGAAAATGCTGGAAACCCAACTTGTCGAGGCGCTGACCGCACGCAACATCCACGTGCTTCAGGTTGGCCGCTGAGACCGCTCATGCGCTTCTAGTCTAGATGGGGATTGGGTTTGCCACGCGACGCGAGTTTGCGACCTCGTCGATGAAAGCTCCCGGCCAGTCGATGCCCAAGTGCTTGTAGGGCAGTAGGGCGCCAGCGATGTCGATTCCCTCGCCACGCAACACACTCACCATGAGATCGAGCATATTGAGGTGAGCGCTTTCCAGCGGATGTTCGAAGCCTGGTGCGTTGATGACGTTCGAACCATTCCTTATGGCATCTTCGGCGTCGTCGAGCTCGCCCGCCTGGAGATGGGCGCACGCGCGGCCCAGAATGCACCAGATTTCGCAATCGCGGTTCCCTGACCCTCGGGCAAGTGCCTCCGCATCTCGATAGAATGCAACGGCCTCCTGTAGCCGGCCCGCGTAGCGTAGGCTCTCCGCCATCGCGAGTTCCGCGTTGGCGATCTCGCGCGCATCCCCGCTTCTTTTAGCGAATTCAACTGACGATTCCGCGGCAGTCAGTGCCTCCGTGGTTCGCCCGAGTTTGGCGAGGGAACGCGCGACCGACCTACCTGCCTTCGCTCGTTCGTCCTCGGGCACCCCATTTGTGAACCCGAGAATTCGCGCGACGGACTCCGATATCTCTGGTTTCTGGTATAGATCCCGGTGCGCCGTATTAACGACAAGCTCCCTCAGCAGTTGGACGCCGACGTCGTCGCCAGCCTCCTTCTCGAGCTTTTCCGATAGTATCCAGACCATCGGATAGGCATTCTGCCGCAAGGCAAGTTTCAGGCGGAGCAGGTCAGCCTGAATCTCCTGAAGACGACTCCGCCCGGTATATCGCGCTATCATCTGCAGGGATTCGTTCGCGTCGCGATACTTGCCCACGTCCAGACGGGTCTGCGCCGCGATTAGAGCGTGGTCGATCACGTCTGGTCCCGGTGAATCCATCTCGGTGCTCGCTTGCCATGAGGCGTCAACGATTGCCAACGCGGTGTTGACGCTCCCCGCCTGAATCAGATCGGTCGCCACGCGCGTGATGTTAGACCCATCGTCCTGCATGGCGATACGCAACGCGAGTCCCGGTAGAACGCCCGCTCCTGGAACCGCGAGCATTGCGTCCCCCGTGGCTTGGTAGACCTCATACCATGCTTTCTCGGCCTTGAGGAGATCGGGGCGCGCGAAGCCAACGCGCCACCCTTCCCGGTAGCTACTGTTGTAAAACGACAGCTTGTCGTCGATCGCGACGATCTCAGAGCAGGCAAGCAATTCATCGATCGCGCTCCCGACATGGTCGACTCCGTAGTGTGCGGCGGCGGCCTCCACCCAAGCGCGCGGTATCTGGGCATCCGCTCGTGCGAACGCCATTAGTTCTGCGACGCGCCGTGCCGGGATGCCGACGGCATTCCGGCGCGCGGTGAATTGCGCCGGAAGCGCGGGCGCTCGGGGCAGCGCGCCTCCCTTCGCCACCGCTGGCAGATAGTCTCTTAGCCAGACAGGGCGCCCCTGGTTGGTCAAGGCGATCGCCTGATCGATGTCGCCATCTGAAGGAGGGCGCTTCACAACGTCTTCAAACCACTCCGCGATCGCTTGCCGGCTTGGCGGATCAACCCGCCGCGTCATGCCCGCCTTGAGCTCGATAGCCGGGACCATTCGTTTCTGCCAATCGGTCTCGGTCAACTTCTCGAGGTTCGTGACTAGCACGACTACCCAATGCTCGGGCTTCATGTCGAGCAGCCAATTGAGAAACAGCTGCGCGCCGGGCTCGGCATGCTCGTAGTTGTCAAACAACAGGATGACCGGATTTCCCAGGTCGGCGACGAAGGTCATGAACTCGCGGATGAAGTAACGTTGGTTCGCGCTGTTCGTCTCGGTGAGGAGCGCGCCGGTGCTCCCCTCAGAGTGCTCACCGGAGAACTCCTTGGCGACCGCGTCCATGGTGTGCTCTAGGTGCTCGTTCACCTTCTTCATGACGTCCTGAAACGCCCCGGCCAATAGGCGGCGGCCGATGCCAGGCGCCCTCGCGAATATCTCGCTCGCCAAGCTGTCACTTGATTGCGAGAAGGTCTTCGGGACCTCCTGCAATTCATTGTACAGCCGAGCGATCAGCAGCTCTTCCGACGGCTGCTCGCTCACATCGATCCGCATGTATACGCGCTCGTCGTCCTTCGAGGCGAAAAAGGCAAAGCGGTCCGCGACCTGCGACTTACCGATGCCGCTGACGCCATCGAGTCCGAAGATAGTGCAACTCTGAGCCAGTTGGTGCATGAGTTCGTCGAGCAGTTCCCCACGTCCGTAGAGCTGCTCGCCGTTCATGCGGTCGTACTTGAGATCGCCTTCGTTCATTGAGGTTGTTTTGACGCAAGACATGGCTCGCAGGCAATGGCCAAGAACTGGCCCAAGGGCGCCCGTCCGGATTCCAACCCCCCATGGCGACATCGAGGCGCAGCTTGTTGAGCTGCCCGAAGGTAATGTGCTCGTCTACACGGCTGGCGAGCCAAGCGACATGCCGGTTGTGCGATTCCAGTCTGCGTGCGTCTTCGGCGAGGGCATCAGGGCCAAGGACTGCGACTGCGGCGTTCAGCTCGACGCTGCCGTCAAGGCGATCTGCGACGACGGTGGGGTTATGACCTACGCGTGGGAGGAGGGCCGCGGCGCGGGCATTGCGAGAAAGCTCGACGCGATCGCGCTCCAGCAGGAGAGGGGCATCGACACCGCGCAGGCATTCAAGGAACTGGGAATGCCGATCGAGCCTCGGAATTTCGATAACCACGTCGCTGCCCTGCGCAAGGTCTTCGGTGGTTCGGAGGTGCGGTTTGCGTCCAGGAATCCTGCCAAAATCGCTGCACTTCAACGGGCTGGGATCGGCGTGGCAGAACGCATCACGCTGGAGACCGAGATGACAGGCGAGCGTGTCGATTATCTCGCCAGCAAGCTTCCGGCCCTCGGGCATATAGATGAGCCTTGACCGGGACCTCGACGGGGATCCGTTCCGGGTAGACCTGTTCCGCTGCCATGACGCGGCGCTCGCCCTCGCACCATATCTGGGCGCACACGTCATCGAGCCTTGGACCTATCTCCCGAAGCTGGATCAGTTCGTATTCAAGACGCTCTTCATATCGATATGCCACCAAATGAACTGGGATGTCCTGCAGTCCGCCATGGCGAAATGGCTGCTGCCGGCGGCAAGCGGCCGTTTGGAGGAAGTGGCTGGCATGACCGCGAGGCAGATGTCGAGCCTGTTGCAGGATTACCCGAAGCAGGAGCGGGTGCGCGCTCTCGAGCGGTCGCGGATGCTGCGCGAGACCGCTGACGGGCTCGCCAACCTGCTCGCAGACGGCGGTCCGCTGTCTTCACTCCTGGAGGCGCCAGTCCTTGCGGGCGCGTCGGGCTTTTACGAGACGATCGCAAGGATACCTGCCTTTACGGGCGATCCCTTCGACAAGAAGGCCCGCGTGTTAGCACACGACCTTCACCGCGAAGGCATCGTCACTTTCTCCGATCCTGAAAACCTGAAGCCGGCTGTCGAGTATCACCTCATCCGGCTCTATTTGCGATCGGGACGCGTCGTTCCGGCAAGTGACGCCGTTAGGGACGAGCTCCTCGGTGAGCGCCGGCCGGCTCGACCCAGGCTTGTGAAGCTGCTGCGGGGAGCCGTCGACACGGCCATGCGGCAGACGGCGCTCTACTCCGGCATCGACGTCGCGACGTTGAATTATGTGGAGTGGCAGATCGGCCGATCGATCTGCGTGGAGGAGCTCGGACCCGAATTGGCTCCGTATCACTGCAGGGCGCCGGCCCCCGCCGAAATGCCTGACGACGTCCGTGCGCTTGCGCCTTGTCGTTGCCCATTCGCGGGGTTCTGCAGTTCTCTCAATGAGCCGGAGTACGGCTGGTTCCGTGAACCGCAGTTCCAGAAGGCGATCTACTGACGCCTCAGGAGCATGGTCGATTCAACCGCGGCACGTGCCGGTGCGGAGGCCCTGGCGGTCGCGCTGAGACGCGAAAGCGCGTGCGTGACAGGAAAGTCCTTGCGGGCCTCTAATAAAAGGCCCTGCGGCTCCGCGACGTCGGCTAGGAGGTCGGCGACGGGAATTCGCATTTCCTTGTAGTAGGCATCTTGGACGACGACAATGGCCAAGCCCCCGGGCCGCAGCCACCTTTTCATCTGGGCGAACGCCTGGCTCATATCGGTGAAGTAGTATTGGAAGCCCTTCGCGTAATATCGCTCGGAGGCATAGCTGCCGTGCGTCCTGACACGCTGAATGAGGCTTTCGACGCTGCTTGGAAGCGAGGCCGTCGGCATGTCTTCGCGGATGAGGGGGGTTCCGATCTGAGCTTGGCGCAGCGAACGCTCCATATCCGCGTCCGCACGTATCAGCAGTTCGGCGGCTGGAAGGTAATGCCTTATGTAGTCGGTCCTGTTCGGGTAGGGCGGCGACGTCACGATCGCATCGAGCGATCCGCCTTCGATCTGGAGCCCGGTTATGTCGCTACACATGACCTTCGCTGAGAAGTTGCCGTTCAGATCCGGCAGACGGCCGGCGTAGGAGGCGGCACCTGCAAGGACGGCGTCCCGCGCCGCCTTGAAGGAGACCGGGTCAATTTTCTGGTCGGTTGAACGTTTCGTCCAGGTCGGATTCGACCCCCGAAGACGCTTGTGGGTCGCAATCCTAATCAGTGAGAGTAAATGGATGTCGAGCAACGCTTGTCGCGAGTTTTCATCCCCAACGCGGTTTAGAAGCTCGGCCGGCGTGTGTGCGCCGCCCGTTCTATCGCCAATCGCAGTGTCGAACGCCTCAAGTTCGGCTGTCGGTTCACTGCACAGCTCGAAAACTTGAATCCGCCCTATCGCGTCTGAAATTTCGCGCCTCGATGCTGTGCGGAACAATGACGACATGCTGGCGAACGGGTTGAAGTCATTGAGCAGGAGATTGATCGGCATCGCACGACCTGCTTCACCGACCGTCCCCATTCCCGCGAACGGATCCATTATGATCCGGTGGCCCTCCGCCACGCAGAGTTCGAGCGCGTAGCGCGCGAAATCGATAGAGAACGCGGTGTAGAGACTTGCAAGGCTGCCATAGCCGCGCTTGTCGGCGGCGGACGGCTTCGGGTTGGGAGCAGCCGACATCGAGTTCACATCGCGATCGTTGTCTAGCGGCAGCGGCTGCAATGATTTTCCTTATGATTTCGAAGCGACCTTTTCACCCTGCCAGCCAACGTCAAGATTGCAAGGTCAAGCCGAGAGTTGATCGAGAGTCATGCTTAGGCGTAGCGCAACGCGGCCATGCAGATGACTATGATGTTATGATCGGTGGATTCATCATGCCACCCCTATGGTACACGAAAATGATGGAGTCAATATACCGGGGATATATATCCCGTGGACATATCATGCGATACTCGCACATCTGTCTGCCATGGCGTCGAAGTTACAGGTCGAATTCGGGGAACGCCTCCGGGCGCTGCGTCTGGCAGCCGGAAGGTCGCAGGAAGAGTTCGCCGCTCTCGCCAATGTCGATCGAGCAACGTTCGGAAAATTGGAAAGGGGTCTGCTGAACCCTTCGCTCCTCACTCTCGCGCGCATAGCTGTGGCCTTGGGGATCACGCTCGCCGAGTTGGTCGACGGCGTCGCTGTCGATGCGAGGGAGATTAAGGCGCTCCCCAGGTCCGCTCGCGGTCCTACACCGATGGGCGGTCGCGGCAGATGACGTGCTGGCAGGCTTAACTGCATCGGCCACCCCCCTCACTCCTCCCACAACTCCCGATAAAGATTCTCCCACTCCTCCTCCTCGGTCCGCTGCGGCTCCTGCCGCGACCAGTGCACCGCCGGCTCCGGCCATCGTGGCGCGACGCTTTCCGCAAAGGTCAGCGCCAGCGCGTCGGCCTCGTCCGGGCTGGCCAGGCCGCGCGCCTTCATATGTTCCTTCTTCTCCAGCAGGATCGAGACCTGGTCGGCGGCATAGCCATATTCGGTGCCGGTCAGATCGGCCGCCAGCGTGTCGCAATCGGGGATGGCGCCGCCGGGGAGCCAGGCGCGCATGTTGGCCCACATCTGGGCGCGCTTGTTGGCGGTGCGGACGTTGAGGTCGCCGGCCCAGATCGCCTCCCCACCCTTGCCGCCGAACCATACTTCATGGACGTTCGGTACGCCCAATTGGCGCAGGCGATCGACCACCGCGGCGCCGATATTGCCGGCGTCGACGAAGATCGCGTCGGGGCGGTGGAGCTGGGCCTGGAGCGCGACGTCTCCGGCCAAGGTCATCGCGTCCTGATCGGCCCAGCGTTTCCACGGGCGGCTGCGCGCGTCGCGGCCGCTGCGGATGGCGAGGACCGAGCGGTCTCCGCCGTAACGCGCGCAATCCAGGCCGAAGACGACCGGGTCGGCGACCATGCCATAGACCTCGCGTGCCCGCGCGGCGGCGACGTGATCGGCGGGGATGAACTGCATCGACGAGGCGCTGGGGAACTGGCCGCGCACGCGGACGCGGGCGATGTCGCTGTCTTCGCCATAGGTGGCGACGATCTCGTCGAGATATTTGCGGTTGGTGCCCTCGACCGATCGGCTGTCGATCTGCGCGGTGTCCCACAGATGGCGCGCGGCGCCGAACGCCTCGCGGAACGGGCCGCTATTCTGGGTCGGGTTGCCGAAGGCGAGGAAGATGATCTCGGTCCCGGCGTCGGTGAGCGCGCCGAGCGCGACCTCCCAGATCTTCGCCGGGATGCCGCTGGCCTCGTCGAAGATCAGGATGAGGCGCTTGCCCTGGTTGTGCAGGCCGGCAAAGGCATCGGTGTTGGCGAGGTTCCAGGTGACGAGGTCGCAGCGCCAGGCGCGATCATGGCCGGGCGCGGTGGAGACCAGCGCGCCGGACAGCGGGCGGAACCAGTCGGCGGTGATGGCGGCGCGCGACCATTTGGCGATTTCCGGCGCGGTGCGGGTGACGAGCTGATTCTCGGTATTGGCGGTGACGAGGATGCGGGTGTCGATGCCGGTATCCAGCCCCCACTTCACCAGCATGGCGATCAGCGCGGATTTGCCGATGCCATGGCCCGAGGCGCGGGCGAGGCGCAACGGGGTATGGCGGGTGGCGCGGTCCTGCAGGTGCGCGCCGATGCGGGCGAGGACATCCGCCTGCCAGGCGCGCGGGCCGGGCGCGGCGGCGAGCTGGCCCCGGCCCCAGGGCCAGGCGAAGCGGGCATAGCCGAGGGGGTCGTGGCGGAAGCTTGCGATGGCCTCGATGAGGGTGCGTGTGGGGTTGGCGGGTTCGTTCTTGTTGTGCTCCTGCGGAAGCAGGAGCCCAGGGTTACAGGCGCGGCGTTTGTGGCCCTGGGTTCCTGCGTCCGCAGGAACACAGGAAAAGGCAGCGGGCGCGGGATCAGCCATGGTCGCCGGCGGCGCGGGCGACGTTGGCGAGCGCCTCCGCCAGGCGGTCGGCGAGGTCGTGGTTGGCCCCTTCCGCCTCGGCGCGGCCGCTCCACTGCGCCGGCTTGCGGAGGGCGAGCCAGCGGAAGGCGGCGGTGGTTTCGCCATGTTTGTGGCGGGTGACGGGGATGGCGAGCGGCTCCTTCGCGCCGAACGGCAGGAGGACGCGGGTCTCGCTATAATCATAGCCGACGGCGCGGCGGTAGAGCGCGAAGGTGACGCGCGTGTCGGCATCGTCGCGGCCGGCCGACCTGGCCTCGGCCATGGCGGGGTAACGCGCGCACCAGCGGGCGAGCGTCGATTCGCTGACGCCGACCAGGAAGGCTACCTGCGCGTCGGTGGCGCCGATCTCCCACGCCATGCGGGCGCGGAGCGCGTGGTCGGCGGTGTAGGTGGTGGGGCGGCCGTGGTTGGTCATGGGCCGCTGGTAGCGCGCCGCGGCGCGCGGTTGAATCAGGTCAGCGCGCCCTTAACCTTCGCGCGCTACAGTCGCGCCCGCCATGCTGCGTGTCCTTACCCTGTCGACCCTGTTCCCCGATGCGACGCGCCCCAATTTCGGGGTGTTCGTCGAGCGCCAGACGCTGGGCCTCGCCGCGCATCCCGGGGTCGAGATGAGGCTGGTCGCGCCGATCGGGCTGCCGCCCTGGCCGCTGCGCCGCGCCGCGCGCTTCGCGCGGCTGGCGGCGCTTCCGGGGCATGAAGACTGGAAGGGCGTCGAGACCTGGCGCCCGCGCTTCACCACCCTGCCCGGCACCGGCGGGCGGTTCCATGTCGCCGCGCTGGTCGGCGCGCTGACGCCGCTGCTCGGCGAGATCCGCCGCGACTTCCGCTTCGACCTGATCGACGCCGAATTCTTCTTTCCCGATGGCCCGGCCGCGATCGCGCTCGGCGCGCATTTCGGCGTGCCGGTGTCGATCAAGGCGCGCGGCGCCGACATCCATCATTGGGGCCATGCGCCCGGCACCGCGCGCCAGGTGATCGCCGCCGGCCGCGCCGCCGCCGGCCTGCTCGCGGTGAGCGACGCGATGAAGGCCGACATGGCCGCGATCGGCATCCCGCCGGACCGCATCCGGGTTCACCATACCGGCGTCGACCTCGCCCGCTTCGCGCCGGCAGATCGCGGCGCCGGCAAGGCGGCGCTCGGCATGGCCGGGCCGCTGGTCGTGTCGCTCGGCGCGCTGATCCCGCGCAAGGGGCATGACGTGGTGATCGACGCGGTCGCCGCGCTTCCCGGCGTCCATCTGCTGATCGCCGGCGAGGGCCCGGAACGCGCCGCGCTCGCCGCCCGCATCGCCGCGCATGGCGCGGGCGAGCGCATCCGCCTGCTCGGCGGCGTGCCGCACGCCGACCTGCCCGCGCTGCTCGCCGCCGCCGATGTGATGGCGCTCGCCTCGGCGTCGGAAGGGCTGGCCAATGCCTGGGTCGAGGCGCTGGCCTGCGGCACGCCGATCGTCATCACCGCCGCCGGCGGGGCAAGCGAGGTGGTGACCGACCCCGCTCATGGTCGGGTCGTGCCGCGCGCGGCGCCGGCCTTCGCCGCCGCGATCGGCGAGTTGCTCGCCGCGCCGCCCGATCCGGCCGCGGTGCGGCGCGGCGCGGCGGGCTTTACCTGGGAGGCGAACACCGCCGCCTTGTACGCGCATCTCTCGGGGCTGGCCGGCGCCCGGCTCTGAGGGCGGCGGACGGGAGGGCGAGGCGGTGTGCGTCGAGGCGCTGCAGCGCATCGTCCTGGTCCAGGTGCTGCGCACGGTGCGGCAAGGGCTGGAGCCCGGCGGCGAAAGCGACGGCCGCGACCGCGAACTGTTCCTGGAATTTCGCGCGCTGGTCGAACGCCGGTTCCTCACCGAGCGCGGCATGGCGGCCTATATCGCCGCGCTGAAGTGCAGCCAGGTCCGCCTCAACCGCGCCTGCCTGCGCTTTGCCGGCCTTTCCGCCAAGGGCGTCATCCTCGATCGCCTGGCCGACGAGGCACGGCGCCGGCTGGTGTTCACCACCGCTTCGGCCACGCAGATCGGCTATGCGCTCGGCTTTGCCGAACCATCCTATTTCGTGCGCTTCTTCCGTCGGCACACCGGCCTTACGCCGGGGCAGTTCCGAAAGGACCACCTTGCTCGCGCGGGCCGATAACGGCACGCGCCTCGATCCCGGTCATTGCGCCGACGGTGCGGACAGCATCTCCGTAAGATCGGATTAAAAATAGATATTACGTTTTTCTGAGCACGGATCGTCCCGATATTTTTCGAAAACAGCATCGCGTGCAATAACGAGATCTGCAGACATTAGATTATAGTCGAAAGCTGGAGACTGCGCGACGCTGATGGTATAACCATCGAAATGCGTGATCATGAGGCACTCATGTGTGCGAGCCTTCACAAGCGCCTGCCTTATCCATGTCGCGCCATTGTTCCAGTTTGGTAGGAGTTCACGAATCAATCGAACCGCGACACGGGTCGATTGGACAGTGCGCTGCTTTGGAATGCGTGGGTCATCCGACGCAACGGTCAGCACGGTCTTGACCGCTTCGACCCGGGCGTCAGGCCGCTTCGGGTAGCTCCATATCGCGACGGATTTCGTTTCACGCGAGTCGCAATTGTTCACCCATTCTTTGGGCACATCCGATACGCATACACCGGTTGCGCGAAGACGCCTCAGCAACATATCGACCGGCTGCGCAGCCTGATAGACACTACGCGCTTCTGCTGCTGTCGCCATATATAGGTACGACCAGAAAGCTATCACAAATAGTATAGTATTTGATAATTTTATTTCATTCATTCCCAGAAACTTTGTTATAATTTACATGAAAAATATCTATTTTCGTTTGTCAAAAATATGATATTTATCAAATATGGGAATTAAGTTAGTGGGTGTGTTCTCATTGTCAGCTACTCTGTCCAAGCCCGGCATGATTGATCGGGTAGGGCCATATTTCAAATAGCGTAGACCGTTCTCATAGATCATTCGGCGAATCATATCATCTTGTACTATAGGATACAATTCATTGAAGATCTTTTCAAACGTCTGAAAATCGCCGCGAGCGTCACCGCTTACCCCAGACGAATGGCCAGGCAGCGGTAGAGCTCTCCAATACTTCGCCAACGTCGGCATCGCTGTTACCGCGCGGCAGATTCCTCTGTTCCGGGCCAACAGCAGATTCCGGCAGGGTGCTCTATTAAATAAATATTATAACAAAGAGCGGCGCGGAACGGGGGAAGGAACGGGACGGTCGCCGGCCGCAGCCTCCTCAATGCCGCTTCGCCCAGGCCCGCGCCTGGCGGTCGCTCAGCTCGACCAGATTGCCCATCTCGACGCTCATGTCGATCAGATGCAGCCCCCAGTCCCTGAGCGTCACGCCGCCGACCACCACGTCGCCGACGATCGTGTCGGTGCGCGGATCGGCCGGGTCGGCATTGACCGTCACCGCGAGGTAGCGGGACGGCCCCACGTCGCGGCAGGCGGCCCAGATCAGGCCCGGCACCTTGACGAACGGCGTCGTCACCGGCGCGGCGTCGCGCGTCCACGCCCCCATCGCCAGGCTGGCGAGTCCCGCGCCGTGCGCGCCGAGATAGGCATCGGCCATCGCCATGCCGCCGCCGGACGGTGACGGCGCCACCAGCGCGGCGGGGTTGACGCACGCCGCCACCATGCCGGGCTGCGGCACGCTGCCGAAGCGACTATTGGCCGGCGGCGGCGCCTCGGCGCGGAAGCTGACATAGCTCACCACGCAGCCGGTCTGGTCGGCCGACTGGCACAGCGGCGTGCTCTTCAGATCGCCGCCCACCGACTGCCCGGCGGGCACCGCGACATTGGTCCCCGGGATCATCGCCGAGATCAGCAGCGCCGCCGCCGGCGTCCCCTCGATCGCCTGGGCGAGCAGCTGCTTGATGATGGCCGAGCCCTGGCTGTGCCCGATCAGCACCACGCCGCGCCCATGATTGTCGCGCGCCAGATAATCGTCCCACGCGGCCTTCACATCGCCGTACGCCATGGCCCGGTCGGCGGTCACCGCATCGCCCTGCAACAGCGCGCGCAACGCGCTGAGCGTGACCTGGCGGTACATCGGCGCGAATACGCGGCAATGCCTGGTGAAGCGCGCCGCCTGGGCCGCGGCGACCGCCGTCTCCTCGGGGCCGATGGTCATGTCGCTGTTCGGTGTCGGGTCGAGCGAGACGGTCGGATAGACGTAGAAGCAATCGAACCTCGGTTTCCGGTCGGCCTCGAACGGCTCGATGCTGCGGCTGCCGTCGGCGGCGATCACCGTCGCGTCCTGGTTGGCCGCGCAGGCGTCGCTGCGGCCCGGGCGGCACAGCCAGCTGGCATCCTGGCGATAGTCGGGCGCGGGCGAGGGACTGGCCGCGGTCGGCGCGGTCTGTGCCGTGGCGGGCAAGGCGAGCGCCAGCAACGCGAGCGCGGCGAGCAGCTTCATCCGGTCTCTCCTGTCGATCTCTTTTGCGGCAGGATAGCGCCCCGCGCCGCGATGATAAGCGGATTTGCGGCCGCCCGACCTTCTAACCCCGCGCGTCGCGCTTCCGCAGGCTGGCGACGAACGCCGCTGCCGCCGCGCTGACATCGGACCAGGTCGTCTCGAACCCGTCCGCGTCGCCATAATAGGGATCGACCACGCCCTCGCCCGCACGGCCCGGGAGCAAATCGAGCAACAGCGCCAGTTCGGCCGTCGCCTCGGGCGGGGCGAGCGCGCGCAGATCGGCGAGGTTGTCGGCGTCGAGCGCGAAGACATGGGTGAAGCGCGTGAAGTCGTCGCGGGTGACCTGTCGCGCGACGTATCCCGATATGTCGCTGCCATGGCGCAGCGCGGTCGCTTGAGCGCGACGGTCGGGCGGATCGCCGGCATGCCAGTTGCCGGTGCCAGCCGAATCGACCGTGATATCGAGGCCCGCGCCCCCGGCCTCGGCACGCAGCGCGGCCTCGGCCAGCGGCGAACGGCAGATATTGCCGAGGCAGACGAACAGGACCGACGGCGGGCAGGGAGTGTTCATGCCCCTCCCTTAGCGCGCGATACCATGCTGTGGAATTGCGCAGGCCGTCATCCGCATCGCTCTCGCCCGGAACGCCGATCCGCGCGCGCCGCCTGCCGCCGCGCCGACAGTGCGGCGAAGATGCCACAGCGGCCGGAAATTTCCGTGGGTCGCTTGATGCTCGTTACACCGATGTTACGATGCGCGACGAATTCCGAAAGCGCGGAATCGCCGGTGAGGATGCCCGATATCATTGGGGATATCCGTTATGGTCACCATTCGCGCGTCGCTTCTCCTCCGCACCCTCGTCACCGGCGCCTCGTTCCTCGCGATCGCCGCCACGCCGGCGCTCGCCCGGGAAGCGCCGCCGGAGGCTGATCCGGCGCCTGCCACGGACAGCGGCAAGGGGCTTGGCGACATCGTCGTCACCGCGCTGCGTCGCAACGATTCGAGCAAGAACGTGCCGGTCGCGGTGACCGCGATCGGCGGCGAGAAGCTCGACGTGCTCAATTCGAGCGGCCTCGACATCCGTTTCCTGTCGTCGCGCGTACCGAGCCTGCAGATCGAATCCTCGTTCGGCCGCACCTTCCCGCGCTTCTATATCCGCGGTCTCGGCAACACCGATTTCGATCCCAACGCGGCACAGCCGGTATCCGTCGTCTATGACGACGTCGCGCTGGAAAACCCGATGCTCAAATCCTTCCCGGCGTTCGACCTGGCCAGCGTCGAGGTGTTGCGCGGGCCGCAGGGCACGCTGTTCGGCCGCAACACGCCGGCCGGCGTGGTCAAGCTCGATTCGGCGAGGCCGGGCCAGACCTGGAATGGCTATGCCAGCGCGTCCTGGGCGACCTACGACACGGTCAACGCCGAGGCCGCGGTCGGCGGGCCGCTGGGCGGCGGCTTCGCCTTCCGCGCCTCGGGCCTGCTGCAATATCGCGACGACTGGGTGAGCAACGACGCGGTCACCAAGGGCGCCGACGCCCGGCTGGAGGGTTATCGCGACGTCGCCGGTCGCTTCCAGCTCGCTTATGTCAGCGGGGATTTCAACGCCTTGCTGAGCGCCCATGTCCGCGATCTGTCGGGCACGCCGCGGGTGTTCCGCGCCGGCCTGTTCCGGAAGGGCAGCAACGATTTCTCCGCCGGCTTCGATCCCGCGCGCGTCTCGATCGACGGCTATACCAGCCAGTCGCTGACCCAATGGGGCATCAACCTCCATCTCGATTATCACCTCGCCGGGCTCGGCACGCTCTATTCGGTCACCGGCTACGAAAAGGCCAAGGTCGAGAGCACGGGTGATATCGACGGTGGCAGCAACTATGTCTTCCCCGCGCTGGGCCTCAACAACGCGCTGTTCCCGTCGAACACCGGCGGCCTCACCCGGCCCGAGGAGTTCAGCCAGGAACTGCGCTTCGCGAGTGACCCGTTCGGCGGCTTCCGCTTCCAGGCCGGCGCCTATTATTTCCACCAGACGCTGCAATATCACGAATATAACTATGTCTATCCGCCGACCGGCTCGCGCGCGGCGGACAACAACCAGGACATCTTCCACGACAATCGCAACGAGAATTGGGGCGTGTTCGCCTCGCTCGAGTTCAAGCCGGTCGAGGCGCTGACGCTGCGCGCCGGCGGCCGCTATTCGCACGATAACAAGGACGACAAGGTGTCGGGCTATTCGCCCTCGTTGAGCGCCAGCATCCCATCGCTACCGGGTGGCATCATTAGCCCGGTGCTCGAGGCGAAGGCCGGCGGCGGCGACTTCACCTGGGATGCCAGCGCGACCTACGCCGTCAGCCCGCAGCTCAACATCTATGCCCGCGCCGCGACCGGCTATCTCGGCCCGGCGATCCAGAATCGCGTGACGTTCGGCAGCCGCCAGACCACCGCGCGCAAGGAGACCACGATCTCCGGTGAGGTCGGCATCAAGGGCGGCCTCGCCGATCACACGCTCAACTTCGCGATCGATGGCTATTACTGGCGCACCAAGGATCTGCAGCTCACCGCCGTCGGTGGCGGGACCAACTCGGCGCATCTGCTCAATGCCGACCATGCGGTCGGCTATGGGGTGGAGGCCGAGTTCGAGGCGCGGCCGGTGCCACAACTGACGCTGACCGCCAGCGCCAGCTACAATTTCACCGAGATTCGCGATCCGAACATTTCGGTCGGCAAGTGCGGGTCGGCGTGCACGCTGGTCGATCCGCTCAACGGCGCGGGCGGGGTGATCATCGATGGCAATCCGCTGCCCCAGGCGCCGCGCTACGTCGCCAACGTCACCGCGCGCTACGGCATCCCGGTGTCGCCCACCGCGGAGCTCTATGTCTATACCGACTGGGCCTATCGCAGCGAGATCAACTATTTCCTCTACGACGCGCTCGAATTCCGCGGCCGTTCCTTGCTCGAGGGCGGGTTGAAGGTCGGCGTCAAGACGACGACGGGCTGGGATCTCGGCCTGTTCGCGCGCAACATCACCAACCAGATCCGCAGCATCAGCGCGATCGACTTCAACAACCTGACCGGCATGATCAACGAACCGCGCATCGTCGGCGCGCAGGCGAAGTTCAGCTTCTGAGCTTGTCGTGACAGACCCTTTCCCGCGCCGCGGGGAAGGGTCTCACAACGGGTAGAGCGCGCCGGCGATCCAGCGTCCCTCGCCGCGCAGCACCGCCCAGGCGCGCGCCGCGGCGCGGCTGTCCATCGCCTCGACGCCGATGCCGCGCGCCTCGATCGCGGCGATCAGCGCCGGGGCCGGGCGAACCAGCGCCGTGCCGGTGCCGAGCAGGATGAACTCGGGCGCGGGCGTGAGGTCGAGGATCGGGGCGAGATCATCGAGCGCCAGCGCGTCGAGCACCGGCGGTTCCCAGCCATCGGCGCGCTCCGGCGTGATCAGCAGCGCGCGATAGACATTGTCGTCGATCCGGTAGCCGCCGCCCGAAAAACCCGACACGATCGGGCCGAGGGCGTCGGAACGGTCCATGCGCATGCTGGAATCTCCTGCTTTCCGTCACCCCGCCAGCGGTGCTCCTGCGAAAGCAGGAGCCCAGGGCCACAAGCGCCTCGCCTCGAACTCTGGGCTCCTGCGTTCGCAGGAGCACATGGCTTTTTCGGCAGCGGCGGCCGAGGCCCAAACGCCGGACGCCGGCCTTACGGCACGTCCTTGTACGACATCCGGTCGCCCCGCTTGGCGGCGGGCGCGTCGCCTTCCGCCTTGGGGTCGGCGCGCAGGCCGAGCGTGATGAGCAGCGAGGACGAGACATAGATCGACGAATAGGTGCCGACGATGATGCCCAGGATCATCGCCGCGGTGAAGCCGCGCAGCACATGGCCGCCGAAGATCAGCATCGCGATCAGCGCGAGCAGGATGGTCAGCGAGGTCATCACCGTGCGCGGCAGCGTCTCGTTGACCGACAGGTCGATGATCCCCGGCATCTCCATCTTGCGATAGCGCCGCATATTCTCGCGGATGCGGTCGTCGATCACGATCTTGTCGTTGATCGAATAGCCGATGATCGTCAGCACCGCCGCGACGATCGTCAGGTCGACCTCGAACCGAGTGATCGCGAAGAAACCCAGCGTCATCAGCAGATCGTGCACGATCGCGACCACGGTCGACACGCCGAACTGCCACTCGAAGCGGAAGATCGCGAACAGGCCGATGCCGAGAATGGCCAGCGCGACCGCCAGGCCGCCCTTCCACAGCAGCTCGCCCGAGACCTTGCCCGACACCGCATCCTGCTTCGACAGGGTCGCGCCGGGGAACGCCTGCGACAGCGCGGCCTGCACCTTGTTGACGACGATATTGGTAGCGGCCGGGTCGCTGCTTTCCGGGCGCGGCAGGCGGATCGACATGCTCTTGCCGTCGTCGATCGCCTGCAGCGAGGCCGCGCCGACCCCCAGTCTCTCGATCAGCACGCGCACCTTGTCGGCGTCGGGCGCGCTGGTGAACTTCTCCTCGATCATGATGCCGCCGACGAAATCGACGCCGAGGTTCAGCCCGCGCGCGAAGGTCACGCCGAGCGCGGCGATGCTGAGCAGCAGGGTCAGCCCGAAGGCCCAGCCGCGCAGCGAGACGAAGCCGATATTGGTATTGTCGGGGACAATCTTGAGCAGGCGCATGAGTCAGCCGATCAAATGTTGATGTCGCTCGGTCGGTTCCGGCGGATCCAGAGCGCGACGAGCATGCGCGTGAAGACGACCGCGGTGAACACGGAGGTGCAGATGCCGAGCAGGAGCACCACCGCGAAACCGCGAATGGGACCGTTGCCTCCCATAATGAACATGATCACGCCGGAAATGGCGTGCGTCACGTTGGCCTCGAAGATCGTCCGGCTGGCTTCCTTGTAGCCGAGTTCGACCGCCTGGACGACGTTGCGCCCGCGCCGCCGCTCTTCGCGGATACGTTCGTTGATCAGCACATTGGCGTCGACCGCGGTGCCGATGGTCAGCACGAAGCCGGCGATACCAGGCAGCGTCAGCGCGCTGCCGAGCAGCGCCATCACGCCGATGATGATCACCACGTTGATGATCACGGCGAGGTTGGCATAGAGCCCGAACCGGCCATAGGTCACGAACATGAACAGCATCACCGCGACCACCGCGATGATCGAGGCGGTGATGCCGGCCCTGATCGATTCGGCGCCCAGGCCCGGGCCGATGGTGCGCTCCTCGACCACCTTGAGGTCGATCGGCAGCGCGCCGGAATTGAGCTCGACCGCCAGCGTGTTGGCGCTTTCGGCGGTGAAGCTGCCCTCGATATAGCCGCTGCCGCCGAGGATCGGCGTGTTGATCGTCGGTGCCGAGATGATCACGCCGTCCAGCACCACGGCGAAGCGCTTGCCGACATTGTCCTGGGTGATCTTCGCGAACGTCTTGCCGCCTTCGCTGTTGAAGGAGAAGTTAACGATGTCGCGATTGTCTTCCTGCTTCTTGCCGGCCGAGGCGCTGGCGAGATCGCCACCGGTCAGGATCGCACGGCGCTTGACCAGCAAGGTCGCTCCCTTGCCGCCCTCGGCATAAGGCAGCAGCTGCGTGCCGAGCGGCAGCGCCTGGCCCGGCTGGACGACGCTGTCGGCGACCATCTTGAATTCGAGCTTGGCGGTCTTGCCCAGCGCTTCCTTGAGCGCCTGCGGGTTCTGCAGCCCGGGCACCTCGACCGCGATGCGGCTGGCGCCCTCGGCGACGATCGTCGGCTCCTTGGTGCCGAAGCCCGGGATGCGCTTCGCGATCACGCTCTGCGCGGCGCTCATCGCCACCTTCACCGCCTGGTCGATGCCGGCCTGGGTCGGCTTGACCACGAAGTTGGTCGAATTGATCACGCTGATGTCCCAGTCGCGCTGGCCGGTCAGGCCGACGCCCTGGGTCAGGTTGTTGAGCACCTCGCGCGCGGCGTCGATCTGGCCGGGGTCGCGCACCATGAAGCTCAGCTGGCCGTCGGCCACCGAGATATCGCCGATCGCGATCTTCGGGCTGGCCTTGTCCATGCCACCCGCGATCTGGTCGTGCATCGTTTCGAGGCGCTGGGCGATCAGCGCGTTGACGTCGGCCTCGAGCAGCAAGCGGCTGCCGCCGGCGAGATCGAGGCCGAGGCTGACGCGCGGATGCGCCGGCCAGCTGTTGGTGATGCGCTCGGGGAAGAAGCTCGGCACCGCGAGCAGCATCAGGGCGACGAGCACCCCGACGATGGCGATGATCTTCGAGCGGGGGAAATCGAGCATAAGTCAGTCGTTCGCCGGCTTGGCACCGAGCGGGGTGACCTCGGCGATCGTCGCCTTGACCACGCGCACCTTCACGCCGGTGGCGATCTCGACCTCGACCACCGCGTCCTCGACCTTGGTCGCCTTGCCCATCAGGCCGCCGGCGGTGACCACCGAATCGCCCTTCTTGACGCCGAGGATCGCCGCCTGGTGCAGCTTCTGCCGGCGCTGCTGCGGGCGCAGGATGAGGAAGTAGAACAGCGGGAAGAGCACGAGGATCGGCCAGAAGGCCTGAATGAACATCGCGAAGCCGCTACCGGAAGTGGCGGTGCCGGCGGCCTGGGCATAAGCTGGGGTGGCGAACATGGACGTCCTGAATGGCTGGATGTGGCGGAGGGAAAGCCCCCACCCTGCAAGCGGCGCGCGCTACCATCATCCCGGCGAGCGCGCAACACGGCGCGCCGTATCGCTCGGCATAGTACCTTGCATCCGCCGCGCCGTCGGCTTAGAGGCGCGCCCTCGGTCGGGGCGTAGCGCAGCCTGGTAGCGCATCACACTGGGGGTGTGGGGGTCGCAGGTTCGAATCCTGTCGCCCCGACCAATTTTACCACACCTTTACAGCTACTTACGCGAGCGCCTGCCAGCGGCGCTAGGCGGCGGCGCGCGCTCTTCTAGCGTATTTCCAGCCGCGCCACGCGGGGCACAAAGCGAATCCAGTACCTATGCAGCTTCGGGGTGGAAAACGATCGTCGAAGTTCGTAGCGTTCAAGCATGAAAACCTCGACATTCCTGAAGCTCAATGACGGCTGGAACGCTGAGCCAAATGATCCGGGCGAGCAGGTCGCGGTGAACGCCAACACAGTTGAGTTGACCTTCTACTTGAATCCTTGGGCGTACGACGCGGCGGAAGGGCAGGTCGGCCGACTGATTTTCACCGACAGCGCACGGTGGCGGCTAGGACCTACTAATGATGAAGGCTGGTACCGGAGACAGTGCCGCTATGGCCGCCTTGCTCCGGCGTGGGGCGAGTTCTACGAAATAATCGGCCCGGATCCGCTTATCGACCGTCCCAACGATTGGCATGAGCTTGAGCCCAGTAGGGCTGGCGATCGTCATTTCCTGTTCTATCTGCGCGATAACACGTTCGAGTGCATCGCAGCCGACTGGTCGCTCAGGCGCTAATTCTGCAAATGCGGTGACCGAGAAGCAGCAAGGTTCTCGCAACAGCGCCCCGCGCCCGAAGGCACCGAATTCCGGGGACACAATACTAAATTGCCCCCACCCGGCCCGCACCCAGGGTTTCCCGAAACGCCCCCAACCGTGCCGCGCCCTCGTCGAGCACATCGTCCTGCTTGGCGAAGCACAGCCGCACCACATTGCGGGGCGCGTCCGTGGCGTAAAAGGCCGAGACCGGAATCGCCGCCACGCCCGCCTCCACCACCGCCCGCAAGCAAAAGGCGCGATCATCGAGCGCGATGCCCGATGCCGCCAGATCGATACACAGGAAATAGGTGCTCTCGCTCGCCAGCACCGCGAACCCCGCCGCGGCGAGCGCCGCCGCCAGCCGGTCGCGCGAGCGCTGGTAACCGGCGCGCATCTCGGCGAACCATGCATCCTCCTTGCCCAGGCCGTAAGCAACACCGGCCTGCAGCGCGGGCGGCGTGGTGAAGGTCAGGAACTGGTGCGCGCGGGTGATCGGCCGCAACAGCGCCGGGGCGGCGAGGACGAAGCCGACCTTCCACCCCGTCATCGAGAAGATCTTGCCCGCCGAGCCGATCTTGACCGCGCGTTCGGCCATGCCCGGTTCGGCGATCAGCGGATGGTGCGCGCGGCCGTCGAACACGACATGCTCCCACACCTCGTCGCAGATCGCGATCGTGCCGTGCCGCCGGCAGGCCTCGGCCAGCAGCGCGATCTCCTCGCGGTCAAAGGCGCGGCCCGCCGGGTTGAGCGGGTCGTTGACGATCACCACCCTGGGCGAAGAGGCGAACGCCGCCGCCACCGCGTCCGCGGTCAGCCGCCACCCCGGCGGCGCCAGCGAGAGGAAGCGCGCCACGCCGCCCGCGCGCCGCACCAGCGGCAGATAGGCGTCGTAGCTCGGCTGGATCAGCAGCACCTCGTCGCCCTCCGACACCAGCGCGAGGATCGCCGCCGCCAGCGCCTCGGTCGCGCCCGAGGTCACCAGCACATCGCCGTCGGAAAAGCCCAGCGACTGGTGGCGCGCATAATGCGCCGCCACCGCGCGGCGCAGTTCGGCCGTGCCCATCATCGGCGGATATTGGTTGGACGCGTGGAGCAGCGCATCGGCCGCCGCCTGCCGCACGTCGATCGGCCCGTCGCCATCCGGAAAGCCCTGGCCGAGATTGATCGCCCCATGCGCGCGCGCCAGGCCGGACATCTCCTCGAAGATGGTGGTGCCGAGGCTGGCATAGACCGGGTTCATGCGCTTCCTTCGCTGCTGGCCCTGGGGTTGGCTACCGACAATCCCGACAAAACGCCACTTCACTTCGCCATGGCTTGCGCTACGCCGTGCGCATGACCGCCGTGCCCTTTTTACTGCCCGACGGACCGGCGCTCGCGCCGTGAAGATCTTCTTCGACGGCGGCTGCCGCCCCAATCCCGGCGCGATGGAAGTCGCGGTCGTCGTGCAGGGCCAGACCCATATCCTGCGCGATCTCGGCCACGGCACCAGCGCCGATGCCGAATGGCTCGCGCTGACTCACGCGCTGAAGATCGCGCGGTCGCTCGGCACGACCGATTTCGTCCTGCTCGGCGATTCCGCCTCGGTCGTGGCGCAAGCGAGCGGCACGGCAAAGTGCCGCGGCGTCGCCATCGAACACCGGCAAACCCTTCTCGCGCTCACCCCCGACGGCACGCCCCCACGCATCCGCCACATCAAGCGCTCACAAAACCTCGCCGGCATCGCGCTGGCGCGGCTGCACGATCGGTAGCGCGGTGCCCATCCTCTACAGCTTCCGCCGCTGCCCCTATGCGATGCGCGCGCGGATGGCGCTGCTGGTCAGCGGCGTGCCGTTCGAGCTGCGCGAGGTCTTGCTGCGCGACAAGCCCGCCGCGATGGTCGCCGCCTCGCCCAAGGCGACCGTCCCCGTGCTCGTGCTGGAGGATGGCGCGGTGATCGACGAGAGCCTCGACATCATGCGCTGGGCGCTGCGGCGGCACGATCCGGAAGACTGGTTGGCCGGCGACGACGCCGCGCTGATCGCGCGCTTCGACGACCGCTTCAAGCATCATCTCGACCGCTACAAATATCCCGATCGCCACCGGGCCGATCCGTCCGAACATCGCGCCGCCGGCCTCGCGCTGCTGGGCGAGCTGGAGCGGCGCCTCGCCACCAGTGCCAATCTCTGCCGTGCGACGCGCGCGCTGGCCGATATCGCGATTCTGCCCTTCGTCCGTCAGTTCGCCGCGGTCGATCGCTCCTGGTTTGACGCACAACCGATCCCGTGCGTACAAGACTGGCTGGCGCGCCACATCGCATCCCCGCTGTTTGACCAGGCGATGCTGCGCGTCGCACGCTGGGCCCCGACCGACTGACCGCCGCCACGCATCGACGCGAAAAGCAACTTTGTCTTGCCGGCGTTCATCAAAGCGTAGCCAGAAGGGCGCAAGGTTGTTGCAACTAGAATCGGTGCTGGAGAGGGTGACAATGGATATCCCCAACGAGGAAACCATATTCCTGCTCAGGCGCGCCGAGCAGGAGGCGATCCAGGCGATCCGCACCGGCCATCCCGACGCCGAGGCGGCGCATTTCGAGCTGTCGCTGCGCTATGGCGAACGCGCCCGCGAGGCGCTGGCCGGGGAGAGCGGCCCGCAGCCCCGGCTGGAAGAGAACAGGCTGCGCCAGGGCTAGAGGCGTTGCGCTCAACTTCCTCGTCATGCCGGACTGGCTCCGGCATCCACCGTTCCGCGCATCCTTCGGCCCGAGATAGAAGAAGAGATTTGTTCGCGCGGAGACGCGGAGGCGCGGAGAAGTAGCGTTCGTGGCGTCGGTTTCGCGTCAGCAACGGAGGTTCGACGTTTGTCCAATGCGTGAAGCGCGCTGACGCGCAAACGGTTGGCCCGGGGTGGAACTCCTCCGCGCCTCGGCGCCTCCGCGCGAACAAATCTCCTTCTTCTACGCATCGCCTCGATTCAAGCCCGCCCATGATCCTCGTTCCGGCATCCGCCGTCCCGCACATCCTTCGGCCTGAGATAAAAGAAGAGATTTGTTCGCGCGGCGCGGAGGCGCGGAGAGGTGGCGCTTCTGGCGTCTGCCTCGCGTCAGCAATGCAGGTTCGACGTTTGTCCAATGCGCAATGTGTGCTGGCGCGCAATCGGTTGGCCCGGGGCGGAACTCCTCCGCGCCTCCGCGCCTCCGCGCGAACAAATTCCTTCTTCTACACGCCACCCCGATTCAACGCGCCCGCCATCCTGTCATACTGCCCCCTAGCGCCCAGCCGCGCCGCTCTTTCTCATTGTCGAACAGAAAATGGAGCACCTGTTCCCGGGCGCGGAACAGGTGGGGCGCCACCTGCTCGCCACCTGTTATGTTGGATATTCCAAGCCAACATTTCTCGCGCCAAGATATTGCAGAAAAACAGGAAAACGCCGGACGGCGTCCAACATCGCCAACAGCGAATTTTCATCGACCTGCAAAAACAGGTGGAACAGGTGAAAACAGGCCGCGCTCAAGCCGCCGGTCGCACCGCATCCCCCAGGCTCAGCGCCACCGCCTCGGCCACCTTGATGCCGTCGACCGCCGCCGACAAAATCCCGCCGGCATAGCCCGCGCCCTCGCCGGCCGGGAACAGGCCGGCGGTGTTGAGGCTCTGGAAGTCCTCACCCCGGGTGAAGCGGATCGGCGAGGAGGTGCGCGTCTCGACCCCGGTCATCACCACATCGGGATGGTCGTAGCCGGGGATCTGCTTGCCGAACACCGGGATCGCCTCGCGCATCGCGGTCACCGCGAAGTCGGGCAGGCATTGCGCCAGGTCGGTCATCGTCACGCCGGGCCGATAGGACGGGATCACCTGGCCCAGCGCGGTGGACGGCCGGCCGGCAAGGAAGTCGCCGAGCTTCTGCGCCGGCGCGCGGTAGCTGGAGCCGCCCGCGACATAGGCGAGCGACTCCCAGTGCCGCTGAAAGGCGATGCCGGCCAGCGGGTCGCCGGGATAATCCCGCGCCGGGTCGATCGCCACGACGAAGCCCGAATTGGCGTTGCGCTCGTTGCGCGAATATTGGCTCATGCCGTTGGTCGCGACGCGGCCTTCCTCGGACGTAGCGGCGACCACCGTGCCGCCCGGACACATGCAGAAGCTGTAGACCGTCCGCCCGTTCGAACAGTGATGCGAGATATGATATTCGGCCGCGCCGAGGATCTCGTTGCCCGCATCCGCCCCGAACCGCGCTTTGTCGATCCAGCTCTGCGGATGCTCGATACGCACCCCGATCGAGAAGGGCTTGGCCTCAACATGCACGCCGGCCGCGTGGAGCATCGCGAAGGTATCGCGCGCGCTATGGCCGATCGCCAGCACCACCCGGTCGGCCTCGAGATACGCGCCGGTGTGCAGGTGCAGCCCGCGCATCCGCCGTGTGCCGGTGGAATCGGTGGCGATGTCCGCACCGTCGACCCGGTGCTGGAAGCGATACTCCCCGCCCAGCTCCTCGATCGTCGCGCGGATACTCTCGACCATCGTCACCAGCCGGAAGGTGCCGATATGCGGATGCGCCTCGGTCAATATCTCCGGCGGGGCGCCGGCCTTGACGAACTCGGTCAGCACCTTGCGGTCGAGATGGCGCTGGTCCTTGATCCGGCTGTACAGCTTGCCGTCGGAGAAGGTCCCCGCCCCGCCCTCGCCGAACTGCACATTGCTCTCGGGGTTGAGCACGCTGCGCCGCCACAGCCCCCAGGTATCCTTGGTCCGCTCGCGCACCATTTTGCCGCGATCGAGGATGATCGGGCGATAGCCCATCTGGGCCAGGATCAGCCCGGCGAACAAGCCGCACGGCCCCGTGCCGACCACCACCGGCCTGAGACCGGTCCGCCCTTCCGGCGCCTTGCCGAGGAAGCGGTAACGCGTGTCGGGGGTGCGCTGGACGCGCCGGTCCTTGCGGCAGCGATTGAGGACGGCGTTCTCGTCCTTGACGTTGACGTCGACCGAATAGACCAGCTGGATATCGGTCTTGTCGCGCGCATCATGCGCCCGCCGCGCGACGACGTGCCTGATCAGCTCGCGCGGGGTGATGCGCAGCCGCTGGCAGATCGCGGCGGGCAACGCCTCGTCCGGGTGATGGAGCGGCAGGGTCAGTTCGGTCAGACGGAGCATCGCGGCGCTCTACCGAACCTCGCCGCGTTTCGCCATGCGCCGGGCCGCGTCACCGCGACCCGGCCACACAACGGATCGTCAGTAGATCGTCAGGCCGGCACGTGGTGCAGCGCGCACAGCTTGTTGCCCGACGGATCGCGCAGATAGGCGAGATAGAGCGAACCCATCGCGCCCGAGCGGATGCCGGGCGGGTCTTCGCAGGTCGTGCCACCAGCGGCAACACCGGCGGCGTGCCACGCGTCGGCCTGCTCGGGCGAGCTCGCGGCGAAGCCGATCGTCCCGCCATTCGCGCCTGACGCCGGCGCGCCGTCGATCGGCTTGCTGATCGCCAGGATGCCGGTGGTGGTGAAATAGACGATGCGGCCCTTGTCATCGATGCGGCCTTCAGCGTGACCGAGCGCCCCCAGCGTCGCGTCGTAGAATGCCTTCGCGGCGGGGATGTCATCGGCACCAAGCATGATGTGACTGAACATCGATCGTTTCTCCGGTCCGCACGACGGTGCGGCTTCTCGGAAAAGGCCGTAGCGGCTGGCGCGCCACGCTGACAAGGGTCGCGGCGCGACGCCGCGCGAAGGTCAGCCGAGCAGGGTACGGATCGCCAGCAGCGTCATCAGCACCGACATGCCGATCGAGAAACCGAAGCAGACATGTCCGGCATGGACCAGCATCGGCGGATTGGGCCGCTGCAGCTTGCGATTGCGCGCCGCGCCGGACAGCACGAAGCTGGTCAACATACCATAAGTGAAGACGATCGCACCCAACATGCCCAAATCCCGCTGATCACCCGCGAGCCCCCGCCCGCCATCGCGGCTCAATCATAGCCCGCCTCCGTTATCAATCCGTTGCCGCGCCGGACGCGGCGAAATGTTGCAGTGCAGCGACGACGGGTTACAACGCGATCCGGTTGAGCCGCAGCGCGTTGCTCACCACGCTGACCGACGACAGCGTCATCGCGGCCGCGGCGAGGATCGGTGAGAGCAGCACACCGAACAGCGGGTAGAGCAGCCCGGCCGCGATCGGCACGCCCGCCGCATTGTAGACGAAGGCGAAGAACAGGTTCTGGCGGATGTTCCTCATCGTCGCCGCGCTCAGCCGGCGCGCGCGGACGATGCCGTTGAGGTCGCCGGTGAGCAGCGTGACCCCGGCGCTCTCGATCGCGACATCGGTGCCCGATCCCATCGCGATGCCGACATCGGCGGCGGCCAGCGCAGGCGCGTCGTTCACCCCGTCGCCCGCCATCGCGACGATCCGGCGCTCGCCGCGCAGCCGCGCGACCACCGCGCTCTTCTGGTCGGGCAGTACCTCGGCCGCGACCTCGTCGATGCCGAGCCGCCGGCCGACCGCCTCGGCGGTGACGCGGTTGTCGCCGGTCAGCATCACGATCCTGATGCCGTCCGCGCGTAGCGCGGCGATTGCCGCCGCGGTCGTCGACCTGATCGCATCGGCGATCGCCACGATACCCGCCGCCGCGTCGTCGACGCCGAGGAAGATCGCCGTCGCCCCGTCGCGGCGCAACGCGTCGGCGCGCGGCGCCAGCGCGGCGGTGTCGATGCCGTGCTCGGTCAGGAAGGCGGCATTGCCCAGCATGACCCGCTTGCCATCGACCGTGCCGATCGCGCCCTTGCCCGCCGGCGCGTCGAAGCCGGTGACGTCGGGGATGGCGATGCCGCGCGCCGTGGCGGCGGTGACGATCGCCAGGGCCAGGGGATGCTCGGACGCGCGCTCCACGCCGGCGGCGAGGCGCAGCAGCGCGTCTTCGTCGAACCCCGCGGCGGGGACGATCGCGGTCACGGAAGGGTGTCCCTCGGTCAGCGTGCCGGTCTTGTCGACGACCAGAGTGTCGACCTTCTCCAACCGCTCCAGCGCCTCGGCATTCCTGATCAGCACGCCGAACCGCGCGCCGCGCCCGACGCCGACCATGATCGACATCGGCGTCGCCAGCCCGAGCGCGCACGGGCAGGCGATGATCAGCACCGAGACCGCCGCGATCAGGCCGTGCGCGAGGCGCGGTGCCGGGCCCCATATCCCCCAGGCGGCGAAGGCGATGACCGCGATCAGCAACACGATCGGCACGAACCAGCCCGCCACCCGGTCGGCCAGCCGCTGGATCGGCGCGCGTGAGCGCTGGGCATCGGCGACCATCTGCACGATCCGCGCCAGCATCGTGTCGCGCCCGACCTTCTCCGCGCGGATGACCAGCGCGCCGCTCTGGTTGATCGTCCCGCCGATCACCGTCGCGCCGATCGTCCTGGTCACCGGCATCGACTCGCCCGTCACCATCGCTTCGTCCAGCAACGAGCGTCCTTCCTCCACTACGCCGTCGACCGGAACCTTCTCGCCGGGCCGTATGCGCAGCCGGTCACCGACGACGATCGCCGCCAGCGGGACCTCCTCGTCCTGGCCGTTGGGGGCGATGCGCCGGGCCGTTTTCGGCGCGAGCCCGAGCAGCGCCCTGATCGCTCCCGATGTCTGCGCCCGCGCCCGCAGCTCGAGCACCTGCCCCAGGAGCACCAGCACGGTGATCACCGCCGCCGCCTCGAAATAGACCGGCACCACGCCGTCCATCCCGCGGAATGCCGCCGGGAAGGCCGCGGGCGCCAGCGTCGCGATCACGCTGAAGCCCCAGGCGACGCCGGTGCCCATCGCGATCAGCGTGAACATGTTGAGATGGCGTGAGCGGAGCGACTGCCATCCGCGCTCGAAGAACGGCCAGCCGGCCCACAGCACGACCGGCGTGGCCAGCGCGAGCTGGATCAGGCTCGACGCCATCGGCGGCACGAGCCGGTGCAACGCGGGGAACAGATGGCCGCCCATCTCGAGCACGAGAACCGGCAGGCTCAGCGCCAGCGCGACCCAGAAGCGCCGCGACATGTCGGCAAGCTCCGGGTTGGCGTTATCCGCCGCCTTCGCCACGACCGGTTCGAGCGCCATGCCGCAGATCGGACACGCCCCGGCATGATCCTGGCGGATCGCCGGGTGCATCGGACAGGTCCAGATCGTTTCCGGCGTGTCGCTGGGGTGGAGTGCGGTGTCGGGCGCCATGACCTTGCTCCTTCGCGACACGAGGGCGGTCGCGAACGGCGCGATGATAGAGCATGGCGCGCTACGGCACATCGGGAGCATTGCGTAGTTCGTCGCGCCGGTCGCCTCGCTATCCCGCATCCCGCACATCGCCCACCCGCGTCGCGGGCCAAGGTTAGATGTCGCCAAGCCAATGGCACAAGGATGATGGCATGACCTCGCCACTCAAGATCACGTTGTTCTGCGCTTCGCTGCTGCTCGCCGGCCCCGCCCTAGCCCAGACCGATCCGCATGCCGGCCATCATCCGGCAGCCGCGCCCCCGGCCACGGCGCTGATCCCGCCCGCGGCACCCGCCGCGCCCGCCACCGACACCGCCCAGCCATCACCCGCGACAACCTTGGCGACGCCGGCCGCCGGCCCTGGCGGGCAGGGCGGCATGATGGCCGGCGGCGGCATGAGAATGACGCCGGCGATGATGCGGGAATGCCACCACCGTCACGCGAGTCACCATGCCCGACGGGCGCCGCGCCACCGACGCCATTGATTGTCGGCGCGGCCAACCGCGCAGCCCGGCCCCTGGTCAAGACGGGAGTTTCGGTGGAGATAGGCCGCGATCCGCGGTAGTCGATGATCGATGATCACGCGTCTCGCCATTTCGGGCTATCGCTCCCTGCGCGACGTGACGATCGATCTCGGCGGGCTCACCGTGGTCACGGGGCCGAACGGCAGCGGCAAGTCCAGCCTGTATCGCGCGCTGCGCCTGCTGTCCGACGTTGCGCAAGGCCGCATCATTGCCTCGCTGGCCATGGAGGGCGGCCTGTCCTCGACCTTGTGGGCTGGCCCGGAGAAGTTCTCGTCGCGCATGAAGGCGGGCGAGCAGCCGGTGGAAGGGCTGGTGCGCAGCGGACCGGTGAGCCTCAAGCTCGGCTTCGCGTCGGAGGATTATGGCTATGCCATCGACCTCGGCCTGCCGGTTCCCTCCATGTCGCGCTTCTCGCACGACCCGGAGATCAAGACCGAGGCGCTGTGGGTCGGCGAGACGCTCGGCCGCGCCAACCTCGTTGCCGAGCGGCGGGGCCCGGCGTGCCGCATCCGCGCCGGCGACAGCAGCGTCTGGCGCGACGTCCGCGGCGGCCTGTCGCCGCTCGACAGCATGATGACGCACCGCGCCGATGCCGGTGACGCGCTCGAACTGTTGTTGTTGCGCGAGCGCATGCGGCAATGGCGCTTCTATGACGATCTGCGCACCGATCGCGATGCGCCGGCGCGTCGCCCGCATGTCGGCACCTACACGCCGATCCTGGCAAGCGACGGCGGCGATCTCGGTGCGGCGATCCAGACGATCTTAGAGAGCGGCGACGGCGGCGCGCTGGAGGATACCATCGCCGATGCGTTCGACGGTGCGACACTCGAGGTCGGCGACGGCTTCGCGGTCGAGATGCGCCAGCACGGCCTGCTCCGTCCGCTCCGCGCAGCCGAACTGTCCGATGGCACGCTGCGCTACTTCCTGCTCGCCGCCGCCCTGTTGTCGCCGCGCCCACCCGAACTGATGATCCTCAACGAGCCCGAGGCGAGCCTTCACCCCGATCTGCTCGCCCCGCTCGGCCGGCTGATGGTCAAGGCAGCGGAGCGCTGCCAGCTGATCGTCGTCACCCATGCCGCCACGCTCGTCGCCGCGCTGGGCGCGCACCGCGAGTGCCGGCTGGTCGCGCTGCACAAGGAACTGGGCGAGACGATCGTGCGCGATGCCGAGCCGCTCGCCTGGCGCTGGCCGACGCGATAGGGCTTGAACACCGGGGCGTATCATGACCATGGAAGGGTAACGTCATGGCGGCGGCCGGCGTTCGGCTGCGTGCCGCGATCCCTTCCGACAGAATTGGACGACCCTCATGGGCAAGCTACGCACCGCCAACAACCGCGCCAAGCGCATCCGCGCCCGGGTGATCGCCGCCCTTTCCGCCAAGCCCAAGGCGGGTGCGCCGGTCAAGCGCGTCAAGGGCGCGGCGAAGGCGGCCAGCGCCTGAGCGCGCGCGCCTTAGGGCGCGGTAGCCCATGACAAGGCCGCCAGCGACCCTCCCGGTCGCAGCAGCCGCGTCTGCGCCTATAAAATGAACGGCGCTCAATTAATTATTGAACGCTGATCAATTCATGCTATCAGACGAGTCGTCGCGGGCATATCGCGGCGCGATGCGTGTCGTTAAGCTTTGGCCGCCTAGCCGGCGGCCAACGGGAGAATTTCGATGTCCGCACCTGATCTGTCGCTGCTGGCCAAACGCCGCCTTGGCCCGATGTTCGTGGTGCAGTTTTTCGGCGCGTTCAACGACACGCTGCTGAAGTTCGCCATGCTGTTCCTGGCGACCTTCACCATCTATGCCACGGCCCCGCACAAGGTGGATATGCTGGCGACGATCGCCGGCGGCATCTTCATCCTGCCCTATTTCCTGTTCTCGGCGCTGGCCGGGCAGCTGGCCGACAAATGGGACAAGGCGTGGCTGGTCCGCGCGGTGAAGGCGGCGGAGATCGGCATCATGTGCCTCGCGCTGGTCGGCTTCGCCTTCCAGCTGGTGTGGCTGCTGCTGTTCTGCCTGTTCATGATGGGCATGCACTCGACGATCTTCGGGCCGGTCAAATATTCGATCCTGCCGCAGCATCTCGGCCCCCATGAGGTGATGGGCGGCACCGGGCTGGTCGAGGCCGGCACCTTTCTCGCGATCCTCAGCGGGCAGTTGCTCGCCGGCTGGATCAAGCCGTGGGAGGCGGGCCTGGTGGCGATCGGCGTCGCGCTGCTGGGCTTCGCGATGAGCTTCGCGGTGCCGGCGGCACCTTCCGCCAATCCGCGGCTGCGGGTCGAGCGCAACGTGTTCAGGAGCACCTGGGAGATCCTCGCCGCGGCGCAGGCCGGGCGCGGGGTGTGGCTGGCGATCCTGGGGATCAGCTGGTTCTTCGCGGTCGGCACCATCCTGCTGACCGACCTGCCCTCGCTGGTCAGCGGCACGCTCGGTGCCGGCAAGTCGGTCGTGACGCTGTTCCTGCTGGTCTTCTCGATCGCCATCGCGCTCGGCTCGGTGATGGTCAACAAGCTGCTCGGCGGACAGGTCTCGGCGCGTTACGTGCCGGTCTCGGCGCTGGCACTGTCGGCGTTCCTGATCGACCTGTGGATCGCCACGCGGACCTTCGTCGTGCACACGCCGCACGCCGATGTCGCCGCCTTCCTCGCCACGCCGGGCAGCTGGCACGTGCTGTTCGCGCTGGTCGGCATCGCATTGTCGGGCGGGATCTTCGTCGTGCCGCTCTACGCCATCCTGCAGACCCGCACCGCGCCCGCGGAACGCTCGCGGATCATCGCCGCCAACAACATCGTCAACGCCTTTGTCTCGGTGCTGCTGGTGGTGGTGTGCGTCGGCCTGGTGGCGGCGGGCACCAGCATCCCGGGCGTGGTCGGGGCGATGGGCTTCGCGACATTGTCGATCGCGCTGATCTCGTGCTGGCTGCTGCCCGAGACGGTGTTCAAGGCGCTGATCCGCGGCTTGCTCGTGCTGCTCTACCGCGTCGAGGTGCATGGGCGTGAGAACATGCCGCAACCCGGCGAGCGCGCGGTCGTGGTGGTCAACCATGTCTCCTTCCTCGACGGCCTGCTGCTCGCCGCCTTCCTGCCGGGCAAGCCGACCTTCGCGATCCATTCGCGCATCGCGCAAGCCTGGTGGGTCAAGCCGTTCCTCGGCATGTTCGACGCCTTTCCGGTCGACCCGACCAACCCGATGGCGGCCAAGGCGATGGTCAAGGCGGTGCGCGAGGGGCGCACCCTGGTGATCTTCCCGGAAGGGCGCATTACCGTGACCGGCGCGCTGATGAAGATCTTCGACGGCCCCGGCATGGTCGCCGACAAGGCCGATGCGCCGATCGTGCCGGTGCGCATCTCGGGCGCGCAATATTCGCCCTTCTCGCGGCTCAAGGGCAAGGTCCGCCAGCGCACCTTCCCCAAGATCGACCTGACCATCCTGCCGCCGTTGCGATTCGCGGTGGAGGGCGACACCGCGCGCCAGCGCCGCGCCGCCGCCGGGCGCAAGCTCTATGACGTGATGAGCGACATGATCTTCGCCACGTCCGATCTCGACCGCACGCTCTTCCAGGCGCTGATCGACGCCAAGGACATCAACGGCGGCAACGCCGAGGTGGTCGAGGACGTCAAGCGCGACCCGCTCACTTATGGCCGGCTGCTCACCGCCAGCCTCGCGCTGGGCCGCCCGCTGTCGCGCTTCACCGCGCAGGGCGAGGCGGTCGGTGTGCTGCTGCCCAACGTAACGGCGGTCGTCGTGAGCTTCTTCGCGCTGCAGCTGACCGGCCGCGTACCGGCGATGCTCAACTATACCGCCGGCCTCGCCAACCTCCAGGCGGCGTGCAAGGCGGCCGAGATCCGCACCATCGTCACCGCGCGCGCCTTTATCGCGCAGGCCAAGCTCGGCGAGGCGCTCGCCGAGCTGGAGGCCTCGGGCGTGAGCGTGCGCTATCTCGAGGACATCGGCACCGGCATCGGCCCGCTGGCCAAGCTGCGCGCGCTGTTCGAGACGCGCTGGGCCGGCCGGCTGCATCGCCGCCGCCGCGTCTCGCCCGATGCGCCCGCCGTCATCCTGTTCACCAGCGGATCGGAAGGACTGCCCAAGGGCGTGGTGCTGACCCACCGCAACCTGCTCGCCAACTGCCTGCAGCTGGCGGCGCGGATCGATTTCAACCGCGCCGACGTGGTGCTCAACGCGCTGCCGGTGTTCCACAGCTTCGGCCTGACCGGCGGCACCTTGCTGCCGATCCTGTCGGGGGTGAAGACCCTGCTCTACCCGAGCCCGCTGCATTACCGCATCGTCCCCGCGCTGGCCTATGACAGCAACGCGACGATCATGTTCGGCACCGACACCTTCCTGTCGGGCTATGCCCGCCTGGCGCATGCTTATGATTTCCATGCGATGCGGTACATATTTGCCGGAGCCGAGCGCGTGCGCGACGAGACGCGCAAGGTCTATGCCGAGAAGTTCGGCCTGCGCATCCTCGAAGGCTATGGCGCGACCGAGGCGGCGCCGGTGATCGCGGTCAACACGCCGATGCATTTCAACGCCGGCTCGGTCGGGCGGCTGCTGCCGGGCATCGAGGCGCGGCTGGAGGACGTGCCCGGCATCGACGAGGGCGGCCGGCTGTCGATCCGCGGGCCGAACATCATGGCCGGCTATCTCAAGGCGGATGCGCCGGGCCAGCTCCAGCCGCTGGCGGAAGGCTGGCACGACACCGGCGACATCGTGACGATCGACGCGGCGGGCTATGTCACGATCCGCGGCCGCGCCAAGCGCTTCGCCAAGATCGGCGGCGAGATGGTCTCGTTGCCGGCGGTCGAGGGCTATGCGGCCAGGCTGTGGCCCGGCGCCGAGCACGCCGTCGTGACGCGGCCGGACGCGCGCAAGGGCGAGCAGCTGGTGATGTTCACCACCCAGGCCGGCGCCATGGCGAGCGCCTTCCAGGCCTGGGGGCGGAGCAACGGCGTCACCGAACTCGCCATCCCGCGCGATATCCGGGTGGTGGACGCGCTGCCGGTGCTGGGGACGGGCAAGCTCGATTATGTGACGATGGGGGAGATGGTGAAGGGGTGAGCGGAGCCGACCAGCCGCCGCCATTTGGCGCCACATGTCATCGGGAGTCACGACCTTGGACACTCCACCGCCTGCCAGGCAAAACGAATATCGGATAGTTGTCGCGACAAGAATGGTCGTCGCATTTCTCCTCCGGGCCGCCCTGTTCCGGAATCGTCGCCATTATGTACAAGTGTGGGAGGCTGACGGAGAGCGGCATGTAAATTCGCTCTTCTCCGCGGGCGAGCGCCTGATTTCTTACCTCACCTCGATCGGTGCGCTTGACGGGCATGGAAGAGTGGGCCGTTCGCGGATGCGCCCCGAAGATGTCGATCCCGTCGTCAATCGATTGGTCGATGCGTCATTCGATTACGAAGAGGCCGTAGATGTCCTTGTCTATCATTTCAGCGAGGATCATTTTTCGCCGGATCAATACGAGCTTTTTCTCAGCCATCCCAAGGCGTTGCCGGGCGAGTTGCCCGAGATCAGCATGATGGAAGTCGCCGAGCTGCTGGTGGCGCTCGAAGCGCTCGGTTATATCCGGCGGATCGCGCAGGGCTTTTTGGTGACGACGAAAATGCTGCCGGCCATGCGACGCGCCCAAATCCAATATTATCTGACGGCGTTGGAATAGCGCCAGTTGGGGGTCGGGGAGTGCCTCATACGCCGCGCTTGGGGATAGCCCCCACCCCAACCCCTCCCCTGAAGGGGAGGGGCTATAAGGCGCCAGCCCGGTGATACATCCCGGTGACAGGGCATTTATCTGGGGGGTTCCCGGGCGCGCCATCTGCAATTGGATGCATTGTCACCGGGATTCTGGCGAAAGTTATCCCTATTCTCCACGGCATCCGCCCTCAGGCGCCGGATCATGGCGTAAAGCTTTAAGCTTTCCCGCGATATCTCCCGGCTGACCCACTCAGCCGGGAAGAGACGCCGTGCAACGACCACCATCGATCACCCTGTTCGCGCTGTTGTTCGGCTTCTCCGTCGCGATCTCGCTGCTGCTCGCGCTCAACGCGGCGCAGAGCACCAGTTTCGGCTTCACGCTCGCACCGGAGGCGGCGCGCACGCTCGCCCTGCGGATCATGGCGATCCGGCTGTTCGGGGTCGCCTTCGCCTTGTCGCTGCTGTTGCTGGTTTTCTTCGGCAAATCGCGCGCGGCGCGCGGCGCGCTTGGCCTGCGCTGGGTGCTGGGTCTGGCGACCAGCGTCGCCTTCCTGCGCGGCATCGGCGTGATCGTGCCCGCCGGGGGTAGCGGCACGGCGGCACTCGTCCTTTCGATCGTCCAGCTGAGCGCCGAGGGTTTCGCGATCCTCATCCTCTATGGCGAGGATGCCGCGACGTGGTTCGAGCGCCGCTTCGCCTATTGACGCGCGACCGCGCCGGCTGGTTGCCATCGCCCTGCTGCGAGCACATCTCCCCCGCCCGCGCCCATCGCAAAAAACCCGCCCTTCCATTGGGGTGGAGGGGCGGGCATTTTGTCGAGCGCTCCGGGACTAGGGGCAACGCCTGACCCGTTGATAGCCTCGGCCACTTAACGCATGATGGCGTCGCGCTTCCGTAAAACTACCTGCCCGCCAGGCGGGTAGCGGCCCGCCCTAGCCCGCCGCCACGCCGAAACGTTCGAGATGCAGATAGCGCGGGTCGAAATCGCCGATCGTCGCCAGCCGCGCGAAGTCGAGGATCGTCAGCCGGCGGTTGTGCCGTTCGATCAGGCCCTCCGCCGCGAGCAGGGCGAGCATCCGGCTGACATGGACATTGGTCAGCGCCAGCGCGTCGGCCATCTGTTCCTGGGTGAAGGGCAGGACGAAATCGTCGCGCTCGCCCAGGCCCGCCACGCGCAGCCGGGTCGCCACCTCGCACAGCAGGTGCGCGGTGCGGGTGCGCGCGTCGCGGCGGCCGATATTGAGCATCCATTCGCGCAGCATCGCCGCCTCGACCAGCGCCTCGAACCACATCGCCTGGCGGACATCCGGGTACCGCGCGCTGAGTTCACGCAGCGCGTCGAGCGGGACGAACGCCAGCGATACCGCGCTCAGCGTCTGGACATTATGGTCGGCGCGCGACGGCATCGTCTGGTGCAGGTCGATCAGGTCGCCGGCGATATGCAGCGCGAAGAGCTGCCGCGCGCCATTGCCGGCGAGCTTGTGGCGCGCCGCGAAGCCGGACAGCAACAGGCAGCTGTGACGCGGCTGGTCCTCCTCGCGCATGATGAACTCGCCGGCGCGGAGCGCGCGGACCACATGGGGCAGGTCAATGATCGCGGCGTGATGATGCTCATCGAGCGGTAGCCAGGAACCCAGCCTGGCGGCGAGAGGCGAAAGGCGTGAGCTCGGTCGATGCATACCGCTCCTTCATGGATGGGAGCGCATCGCTGCTCTCAGCCATAGACGGCCACGAACCCAGCCGGCGACCGGTCTAGCCCAGCCGCGATTTCGGAACGTGTTGCTGTGATAATAAACCATTATGCCAAAATAGATTAAACAATTCGGCGCATCGTGCCGTCAGCCGCGCGATTACCCCGGAACGCACCCGGGTCTTGCCGGCACCGCGATGCTACACATCTCTTCCCGACCTCGCTAATCCTGCGCCGCGCGATGGGCGCGGCTCGCCGGAACGGAAGGATCACATGGGACGTGACGACGCGATCGCCGGCCTGCGCGGCGCGCTGAACCGGCTGGCGCGGCTGGCGACCGGCATCGTGCTGCTGTTCGACGCGCCGGCGGCGGCCGCGCAACAGCCCTCCGCCGACCCGGCACCCGGCGCGATCGAGCCGTGCGCGCCGATCCCGATCGTTGCGCGCCCGGACGCGCCCGCAACGGCGCCCGGCGCGCCGCCGGCGATGCGCCGGCCGCGCGACTTTCCCAATCTGTGCCGCTATCGCGACGACAATGCCGCGATCCTCCGCGCCGGGCGGCATGCGAAGGTGGTGTTCCTCGGCGATTCGATCACCGAATTCTGGCAAAGCGCGCAGCCCGATCTGTTCGACGACAAGGTGGTCGATCGCGGCATCAGCGGGCAGACGACACCGCAGATGCTGCTGCGCTTCTACGCCGATGTCGTCGCGCTGCATCCGCGCGTCGTGCACATCATGGCCGGCACCAACGACATCGCCGGCAATACCGGGCCGATGACCGACGACCAGATCTTCGACAATATCCGCGCCATGCTCGACATCGCCGCGGTCAACCATATCAGGGTCGTGCTCGGCAGCATCACCCCCGCCACCGCGAACAGCCGCAACCGCCCGCCCGCGCGCATCCTCGCGCTCAACGCGCGGCTGCGCGAACTCGCCCGGCAACGCGGCGCGATCTTCGTCGATTACTACACCCCGCTGAGCGACGGCCGGAACAATATCAGGGCCGCCTTCACCCATGACGGGCTGCACCCCAATCGCGACGGCTATGCGGTGATGCGCCCGCTGACCGAGCGCGCGCTGGCCCAGGCGCTGCGCTGACCGGCACGACGGCGCGTCGACCCTGCGCGGGGAGGAACGACATCGCCGCGCCGGCGTTCTTCGCCCGTCCCGCGCACGGGGCCGTAACGAGGATCGTCATTCGAGAGGTCATCATCATGAAGAAGATCATGCTCGCCGCGCTCGCCGCCGGCGTCGTCCTGTCCGCCGTGCCGCCGGCCTTCGCCGCCGATGGCTGCGGCCGCGGCTATCATCGCGGGCCGCGTGGCGGTTGCCGGCCGAACATGCGCCCCGGCGCGATGGTCGTCGCGCCCGGCCTGGTGGTCGGCACCTATTATCACGGGCGCGGCTATTGGGATGGCCATCGCTACTGGCACGATCGCTATCGCTGGCACCGCGGCTGGCGCTATCGCTGAGCGCGGGCGGCTCGATGGCCGCGAGCGGCTAGTCCTCAGACAGCAGCCTGGCTTCGCGCGCGGCGCGAAGCGCGGTCACCGATCCCGCATCGAAAAGCCCGCCAGCGTATAGCGAACGAACCGGGCCTCGGCATCGACCTCAATCTCGATGGAATGAGTGGCGCTCATTGCGTCAATATATGGCCCAAAAACGCTAAAGATACGCTTTCGACAGGGCTCGGCGCGGGCGGTGCGCGAATTTTCCGCGCGCCATGCTGGCCTTTTCTGCCGCGTTCAGATTAGGTCGAGGAACGGCGTGTCAAATGGCCGGACGTTCCCCGGGATGATGGCAGATCATGAAACGCGATGACGGCAGGATGATGAGCGGCGCGCGCGGGATCGCGCTGGTGACGCTGGGCGCCCTCGCGCTGGGCGCGACACCGCTCCAGGCGCAGGCCACCGGGCCGCTCGTGCCCCGGCCGATGCCGGCGCCCACCCCGTCGCGCACGCCAGGCGTCGCGGCGCCGGTGGCGCCCGCGGCCCAGCCGGTCGCGCCGCTGCCGGTGCTCACCCCCGCCCAGGCGGCGCAACTGCGCGCGCTGCTCGCCGCCGATGCGATGGCGCAGGGCCTGCGCTATGTCGCGCCGGACCCCGCCACGCCGCCCAAGGACGGCGCGGCGCTGGTGCGCGCCGCGCTCGACCATGCCCGGGCGGTACATGCCGGGCGGCTCGACGGCGCCGATTTCGAACATGACTGGGGCCTGCGCCCGCCGGCCTATGATCCCCTGCCCGGCTTTGCCGATGCGGTACGGCGCGACCGGCTGGCGGCGTGGATCGCCGCGCTGCCGCCGCCTTATGCCGGCTATGACGGGCTGGTGAAGGGCCTCGCCGCCTATCGCGCGATCGCCGCCGCCGGCGGCTGGCCGGTGCTGGAGGCCGGCCCCGATCTCACGCTGGGTTCCAGCGGCCCGCGCGTCGTCGCGCTGCGCCAGCGGCTCGCGGTCGAGGACAAGGACGTCGTCGCGACCGGCGACGCCTTCGACGCCGATCTGGTCGCCGCGGTGCAGCGCGCGCAGCGGCGCTATGGCCTCAATCCGGCCGGGGTCGTGTCGAAGCAGACGCTCGCCGCGCTCAACGTGCCGGCCGACCAGCGCGTGCGCCAGATCATGGCCAATCTCGAGCGCTGGCGCTGGCTGCCGCAGGAACTGCCGCGCGACCGCATCCAGGTCAACATCGCCGCCGCGATCCTCACCGTGTTCGACGGCGACGTGCCGGTGCTGTCGATGCGCGCGGTGACCGGGCGGCCCGGCGACGAGACGCCGATGCTGTCCTCGACGATCCGCAGCATCGTGCTCAACCCGCCCTGGAACGTGCCGAGCTCGATCGCGACGAAAGAGCTGTGGCCCAAGGAGAAGAAGAGCCCGGGCTATCTCAAGCGCAACGGCTTCGTCGTGATCGACGGCACGCGGCTGCAACAGGCGGCCGGCGACAAGAGCGCGCTCGGCCGCTTCAAGTTCGATTTCGACAATCCCTATTCGGTCTATCTCCACGACACGCCGTCGCGCGCCAAGTTCGACAGCTTCAGCCGGCTTGCCAGCCATGGCTGCGTGCGGCTGCAAAAGCCGGCGGAGCTGGCCGCGCTGGTGCTGCGTGACGACCCGGCCTGGACGCCTGAGACGATCGCCGCGGCGGTGGCGACGGGCAAGACGCAGCGCGTACAGCTGACCACGCCGGTGCAGGTCTATCTGCTCTACTGGACCGCTTTTGCCAGCACGAGCGGACAGATGAATTTCCGCGACGACCCCTATACATGGGACAAATCGCTCGCGGCGAAGATCGAGGCGCGTTCCGCCGGCCTCGTCCTGCCCGAGCTGGACGCGCAGATAAAAGGATGACGATGATGAAGAAACTCGCCACCGCGGCCGCCCTGCTCGCGCTGACCGCACTGGGCGGCTGCGACTGGTTCAAGCCGGCGCCGCCGCCCGAGACGAGCAGCAACGGCATGGTGGTCGAGAATGTCGAGGAACCCGACCAACCCTCCGCGCCGCCGCGCAACAGCGCCGAGCCGACCGAGTCGAACGCCGCCGCCGCGGCCGAGCTGCGTGCCGCCCCGCCGCCGCCCGACACGCAGACGCAGGACGATGCCGACGCGGTCGGCATGACCGCCCATGTCCGCCGCGACGAAGCCGCCGATAACAGCGCGGCGCCGTAGGGCCGATATCTTCAATATCGTGCGCCGCGATTCCCTTCGATTTCTCGATATTGGTCGCGGATAAAAGACGCTTTACCGATACTCGAAAGATTCGGCGACGGATTTGAAACTATAACTGCTACGACGTGTTGTATGGATCATGTCACATGATCTTGAGCGCGATCGAATATTCATAACATCAATTGTCGACTTTTTTGATGGAATGCCAGGGTTTGCAATCGCTCATCTTCCAACCCGAGAAAGGGTGCGCGATGATTTTCCATTTCAGCATCTATCATAATGGGTCACTCGAGGTCGTTGCCTCGGAATGTGCCGGCACCGAGTCGGCGCGCGCCGAGGCGTTCAGGCTGCTGGAGCATTCGGCCGGTCGCCACATCGTCGACGACATCGCCCGCAACGGACAGACGCGCATCGTCGTGGCGGACGATAATGGCGCCGACCTGTTCACGCTGACCTATGTCGCGACCGATCTGCCGGCGCAACGCATCGCCGCGTAGCGGCCGGCGGGCGGCATCGCTCAGCGATGGTTGCAGCCCGCCTCGCCGCGACAGACCAGCCGGTCATAGGTCGATTGCGGCGATATGGCGTGCGCGGCGAGCGCCGAGGGCGAGCGCAACATCAGCGCGATCCCGTCGCGGCTGAACAACCCCGCCAGATAGGCCAGCCACGCCATCACCCAGGCACGGCTCACCCGCTCGCCGCTGACCCGCACGCCCACCGCATGGTAATCGCTCGGCGCCAGTCGCGGCACCAGCTCGTGCGCCACGCGGCGCAGCCAGCGCGGCGTCTGCGGCCCCGGCGGCAGGTGCGGCACGATATCCGACGAGATTTCGTACCGCAGGCAGGCGATGCGTTCCGCGGCATAGGCGCGGGCAAAGGCGGCGTTGCCGGCGCGCGGCGCGGCGATCGTCGCGACGCTGATTGGCAGGTCGCGCCACTCGGCGAGCCGCGCGGCGCGCAGCGCGGCGAGATTGGCCAGCGCGCCGCCCTTGCTGTGCCCGGTGAGGAACAGATGCGGCCGCGCGCCGCGATCGAAGCGGTTGACGTCGAGCATCATCTGGATCGCGCGGCGGATGCCCGGCTGGCCATCGGCATCTTCCCACAGCCGGTACATCGAATCGGCGAAACCGAGATGCACCCCGCCGCCATATTCCGGGACCTCGACGCACAGCGAAAGGCTGTCGTTCAGCCAGTCGAGCAACGCCGCGAAGCCGTCCTCGCCGCCGCCGGGGAAGGGCGGCAGCGAGCCGCGGATCGCCACCACCACGCCCTCGCGCACGCGCCCGACCAGCGCCAGGTCGATCGTCCGCCGGCCGATCTCGGCATTGCGGCGCACCACGACCGGCGGCTCGAGCCAGCCGACCGCGTTCTGCGAATCGGGTGTCAGGGCCTGATAGGCCTGGGCGGAGGCGTGAAGCAGGCGGCGTTTCATGCAGCGATCGGCGGCGTGGTTTTCCATCGCCCGGTTGCACCATGGCGCGCCGGCCAGGACAATCACGCGGAATCACGGGCTCGTAATCTTACGGTAAACGGCCCGCGCGCTGGCCCATCGTGCTCGCGGCCAGTCGCCTGAGCAGGCCCGCCAGCGACGCATGGTTCGCGTCCGCATAGACGCTGCCGTCGCTCACCGCCGCGGAAATCCGGCGATGCGCCTCGGCCAGCGCGTGATAGGGCAGGCTGGGCAGCAAATGGTGCAGCGCGTGAAAGCGCAGCCCGACTGGCGCCCACAAGCCGGTGAGCACGCCGCCCGGCACGTTGGTGCTGTCGAGAAACTGCGCGGTCACGGTGAGCGGCGCGCCGTCATTTTCCCACAGATGCGCCACCAGCGTGCGCAACTGGTTGAGCAGGGCGACCCCGACCAGCACACCCGTGGCGATCAGGAACGACCGGGGCGGCAGCGACCCGCTCGCCAGCGCGACGATGATCGCCATGGCAACCGCGCTCGCGCCAAGTTCCTGCCACCGCCATTGCCGCGCGAACGCGCCGCCCGGCCGGTGCCGCACGAATTGCGGGTTGATCTGCAGGCCGGAGAAGCGGCCGATAACGATCCGCCGCAAGCGATGCGACAGCAGCGACAACGGTCCCACCACGCCGAAGCGCAGCAGCAGCAACCCGGGCATCAGCAGCGAAAGGAGCAGGAACAGCGGCAGCGTCCATGGCCGCATCAGCGCCAGCGGCAGATATTCGGGGTCGCCCGCAGTGCCATAACGGGTGCGGCTGTGATGGATGGTGTGAATGCCCTCATACATGAAGGACGGCAGCATCGTCGGTATGCCGAGCAGCAGGTTCCACGCCACGCGAAACCCCGGCAGGCGCGCCGGATTGAGGTGCGTGATCTCATGGATGAACAGCGTGGCGCGATACAGCGCGAGCACCGCCACCACGCCGCACGGCACGGCGACCGCCGCGCGATGCGCCATGATCGCACCGCCCAGCGCGGCATAGCCCAGCGCCGCCGAACCGAGGAAATCGCACCAGTAGATGCGCGGATCCGGGCGCTGCAGGTCGCGGGTCAGTTCCGCCGCGAGGCGCAGCAATTCGCGGTCGTCGGGCACGCCGCTCAGCTGGATGCGCGCCGTGGCGGGCGGCGCGGGCGGCGGTTCGATCGCCTGGGCATGGGGCTGGATTATCACTCGTCTCCCGTCAATGCTGCGCCAGCAGGTGGCTCATGCCGTGGCGGACAATCGGCAGGCGCGCGGCGGCGCGCAGCCCGGCGTGACGGGCAAGGCGCGCCACCGGGCTCTCCGTCGTGTAGAGCGACACGATCATGTTGGTCGCCGTATAGATTGGCCGGCTCGCCGCGCGATGCGCCACCTCGTAGCGGCGCAGCAACAGCGGCGAGGCGATGTCGCGCCGCTGCGCCGCCGCCGTGCCGACCAGCGCGCCCAGCGTCATCGCCCCCTGCAGCCCAAGGTTGAAGCCATGCGCGGTGACCGGATGCATGCCGACCGCGGCATCGCCGATCAGCGCGGCGCCCGGCGCGGCGAAATGGCGCGCCCAGGTCGTCGCCAGCGGGTAGACATGCGGATCGTCGACCAGCCGCATCGTGCCCAGCCGCCGCTGGAAGCGCCGCGTGATCTCCGCGCCGAGCGCCGCCCGGTCGAGCGCGGCCAGCCGCTCGATCTCGGCCGACGGCAGCGTCAATACCGCGGACGAGAGCCGCCCGTTCAGCGGCAGCATCGCGATGGTCTGGCCGTGATCGAACCATTCGGTCGCGACCCCGCCATGATCATGCTCATGGGCGACGCGGCAGACCATCATCGACCGCCCCGGCCGGTTGATCTCGACGGCGATGCCGAGCCGCTCGCGCGTCGCGGAAAAGCGCGAGTCCGCCGCCACCAGCAGGCGCGCGGCCAGCGCCCGGCCATCGTCCAGCGTCACCACGGCGCCACGACCGGAGGTCGCCGCCGCCGCCACGCCGCATCCGGCGAGCAGCGTAACGTCACGCTGCGCCGCCACCGCTTCGAACAGCGCCCGACGGATCAGGTGATTGGGCGCCAACTGCCCGATCCGGTCCTCGCCGCTGGCGCGCGTGTCGAAGCTCAGCGCGAAGCGCGACGCGCCGTTGAGCACGCGCGCCTCGCGCAGCGGCGCGATCTCGCCGGGATCGATCCGGCGCCACGCATCCAGCGCCCGCAGCGCCGCGACGGAACGGTGGGTCAGCGCGATCTCGCGTCCGTCGCAGGGCGGGTCGGCGAGCATATCGTGGCGCTGCCGTTCGATCACGGCGATGCGCAGCTTCGTGCCGTCGAGCGATCGGGCAAAGGCAAGGCCGGCTGGCCCGGCGCCCACCACGGCGATGTCGTACGCCATCGTCGATGGCGCCGCCGCCGGAACGCGGATCGACATGCTACCTCCTGCACCCAGATGCCGCGCGGCGCGTGGCGTGGGCCATCGCTAGGCGCAATGACGCGCGGCGTTTATCGGTAACGTTACGGATGGCATCGTCGAACGGCAGCGCGGCGCGCGCAATCGGTTGGCCGCTCGGCGACAGTTAAAGCATCGTGCTGAAAAGTGGGAACCGGTTTTCAGCGAAAACGATGCGACAACAAATATCTGGAGCAGCGCGACCGATTCCGGTTTCCGGCGCGATGCTCTAGGCCGCCCGCGCCGCCAGCCAGATCGTATAGGGCGATCGCGCCGCGTTCCCGCTGTCCGGGATCACCGTCTCCTCAACCGCGAAGCCGACATTCTCCAGCCGCGCGACGAACGCGTCGTCGCGATAGGCCGACCAGATCGCCAGCACCCCGCCGGGCCTGAGCGCGGCATGCGCCTCGCGCAGCCCCCAGTTGCAATAGAGCCGGTCGTTGGCCGGGTGCATGAAGCCGTCCGGCCCATTGTCGACGTCGAGCAGGATCGCGTCGAACCCGCCCGGCGTGCCGGCGATCACGTCATGCACGTCGCGCACCGCGACGGTCACGCGGGGATCGGACAGATAGTCGCTGAACAGGTGCGCCAGCGGCCCCTTCGCCCACACCACCACCTGCGGCACCAGTTCCGCCACCACGATCTTGGTATGCGCGGCAAAGGCCGACAGCGCCGCGCCCAGCGTGAAACCCATGCCCAGCCCGCCGATCAGCACGCGGTCCTGCCGCCCGACCGTCCGCGCCGAGGCGAGATCGGCCAGCGCCTGCTCGGATTGCGGCGCCTGGCTGCCCATCAATTCGTCCTCCTCGAACTCGATCGAGAATTCCGGGCCGTAGCGCATCAGGCGCAACTCGCCGCCGCCGGGGATCGCCGCCGTGTCGATCAGTTCGCTGGCATACATGATGGTGTCGTCTTCCGTGGTCTTTGCCGCCCGGGTCACGCGTCGCGGCGGCCGCGAAGCGGCGCGCTTCGCGATGTGCAGATGGCTGTCGGCCGGGGCGCCCGCGAGCGCCCCGGCGCGACGATCAGAGTGCCTGGATGTTGACCGCCGACATCTTGCCGCGCTTGTCGGGCTCGACGTCGTAGGAGACCTTCTGGTTTTCGGTCAGCGTGCTGAGGCCCGCCCGCTCGAGCGCGGTGACGTGCACGAACGCATCGGCCCCGCCGCCTTCCGGCGCGATGAAGCCATAGCCCTTGTCGTTATTGAAGAATTTGACGGTTCCGGTGACCATGAGTCGGTCCTTTTCGTTGAGATCAGCGCGCGCCCCAGGCGCGGCCGGCTCGAGGCAGGAAAAGGACAAGGGTCGCATCGCTTCCGCTATCCGTCGCATACGACGTCGCCCCTACCCCCTACGCGTTATGATGGCTTTCGTACAGGCAGCCCGTGTCGGTCGCCCGGCCGTCACCCTGCGATAGGCCGTTGCCCCCTCCTCAGCGTGCGTCTCGCCGATCAACGCTATGCGGCGCTATCCGGCGGCGGCATCATTTTTCATTTCCTTAAGCAAGGCTTAGGACGACCTGTGCGAGAAGGCGCTGATGGAGAAGATCAACGATCCAGCTTATAAAATCCTGATCGATCCGCCACGCAAATATGTCGAGGTCCACATGATCGGCTTGTGGGACGCGGCGACCGTCCAGCGCTTCGATCGCGACCTGCGTCGTCTCTTGCCGGCACTGCCCAAGGGCGGCTGCCGGATCGGCGAGCAAATCACCCTGTTCGATTCGACCGCCTTCCCCGTTCAGCCCCAGGACGTGTCGGCCCATCTCGCCGGCATGGCGGCGGATCGGTCGATCGGCTCGCGGCGCATCGCGGTGCTGGTGTCCGGCGTGCTCAACAAGTTGCAGACGCGCCGTATCGCACCCGGCTATCACATCTTCGACGACCGGAACGAGGCGCTCGCCTGGCTCGCGGAGACGGACGACTGAGCGTGCATCTTCGCGCTAGGGAACGATCAGCCCCAATCGCCGCATCTGGCGCTGCACCTCGCCGACCGAGCGGTCCATCCGCATTGCCATTTCGGCCAGCGGCCAGCGCCGCCACAACATCGCGCGCAACCGCCGGTTCGCCGCCTCGGGCCAGCCTCTCTCCACCATCGCTCGCTCCCGTTCGCGTTGCCGCCCCGTGTAACCAACCCCCGGCTGCGAAAAAGGTTCGTGCCGCCTGGCGTGTTGCAACCCCGCCCTGCCGCGCCGCTCTCCGGCCGGTGCGGCGCCGACCTACAAGTCCGGCAAGGCCTGATCCGCGACGCCCCAGCCCTGCAACGCCCGCGAATTGGCATGCTCGATGAGCTTCGCCACGTCCCGCACGCCCCAGGGATGCGCACTGTCGAGGTCGCGCAGCTCGGTCCACGACACCGGTACCGACACGGGCGCACCGGCGCGGGCACGCGCGGAATAGGGCATGATCGCGGTCGCGCCGCGCTGGTTGCGCAGCCAGTCGATGAAGATGCGGCCCGTGCGCTTGGCCTTGGACATGGTCGCGACGAAGCGATCGGGCTCGGCCTGGGCCAGCGCGCGGGCGAAGCGATCGGCGAAATCCTTGACCGCCGGCCATTCCGCCTCGGGTCTGAGTGGCACCACGACATGCACGCCCTTGCCGCCCGACAGCAGCGGGAAGCTGGTCAGCCCGATCTCGGCGAGATGGTTCTTGAGGTCCTCCGCCGCCTTCTTCACCGCCGCGAAATCGAGCCCGACATCGGGGTCGAGATCGAACACCAGCCGGTCGGGCTGTTCCAGCGCAGCGACGGTCGAGCCCCAGCCGTGGAATTCGATCGTGCCCATCTGCACACAGGCGACCAGCCCATCGGCGCTGTCGACATAGAGATATTGCTCGATCGACCCGTCCTTCTCGCGGATCGGCACGTGATGGACATGTTCGCCGAAGGTGCCGGCGTCATGCTTCTGGAAGAAGCACGCCTTGCCGCGTCCCTGCGGGCAGCGCACCAGGCTGATCGGCCGGTTGGCCGTCCAGGGGAGCATCAGCGGCGCCACCGCGGCGTAATAATCGGCGAGTTCGCCCTTGGTGACGTCGCTCTCGGGAAAGACCTGGCGGTCGCGGCTGCTGACCTTCACATGCACCTCCGGCGCGCCCGGCGCGGCTTCGGGCTTCTCGGCGACCACCTCGCTGGCCGGCTTGTCGCCGCGCAGCCCGAGAAAGCTCGGGTGGCGCAATACCCCATCGGGCGTGGTTTCGGTGAACGCGATCTCCGCCACCAGCGTCGGGCTGACCCAATGCGCGCCGCGCACCGCCGCGCGCGGTGCATCGACGGTCGGCGTCTTGCGCGCGATTCGCGCCATCTTCGCCTGCAGATCCTGCATCGTCGCAACGTCGAAGCCGGTACCGACCTTGCCGGCATAGACCAGCCCGTCCGGCCCGTTCACGCCGAGCAGCAGCGCGCGGAACCCACGGCTCTTGTCGCTCGGCGTCCAGCCGACAATGACGAACTCCTGCCGCCGCGTGCATTTGATCTTGAGCCACGCCTTGGTGCGCTTGCCGCGATAGGGCGCATCGGCGAGCTTCGACACCACGCCCTCATAGCCCTCTTTGCACATCGTCTCGAACAGCGCCTCGCCCTGTCCGACGATATGCTCGGAGAATTGCAGATGCGGATCGGCGCCAGTCAATAGCGGGCGCAGCCGCTCCTTGCGCACGACGTTGGGCAACCCGGTCAGGTCCTCGCCGTCGAGCGCCAGCAGGTCGAAGGCGAACAGCGTCATCTCGCCACCGGCCGAGATCGCGTCCTTGAGCGTCGAGAAATCCGGCTTGCCGTCCTTGAACGCGACGATCTCGCCATCGATCAGCGCGCTGTCGACCGGCAGCTTCGCCGCCGCCGCGGCGATACCGGCGAACTTGTCGGTCCAGTCGAGGCCCGAGCGGGTGAAGACCTTCGCCTTGCCGCCGGTCACCGCGATCAGCGCGCGATAGCCGTCATACTTCACCTCATGCAGCCAGTTCGTGCCGGCCGGGACGTGATCGACCAGGGTGCAGAGTTGCGGCTCGCGAAAGCCGACCTTCGCCTTGCCCTTGGCAACGACCTTGGCCGCCTTCGGCTTGGCGACCCGGGTCGCCTTCTTTCCCTCGGCAATCTCCAGCATCGTCCGCCCGGTCGTCACGCTGGTCAGCGCAGTCTCGACCAAAGTGTCGGTGCCGCCGGCCTCGGCATCGTCGATCTTGCGCAGCAGCCAGTTCTCGTTCTTCTCCTTGCCGCGCGGCTTCAGCCGGATGAGCAGCCATTCGCCCTTCATGCGCTGGCCATCGAGCACGAAATGGAGATGGCCCTTGTCGAGGTCCTTCGCGCTCTTGCCCTTGATCGGCGACCAGGTGCCCTGATCCCACAGCATCACCGTGCCGCCGCCATATTGGCCGGCCGGGATGGTGCCCTCGAAATCGGCATAGGACAGTGGATGATCCTCGGTGCGCACCGCGAGGCGCTTCTCGTTCGGGTCAAGGCTCGGCCCGCGCGTCACCGCCCAGCTCTTGAGCACGCCGTCCATTTCGAGCCGGAAGTCCCAGTGCAGCCGCGTGGCGTCATGCTTCTGCACCATGAAGCGATTGCCATGCCCTGGCGCCAGCGTCCCCGCCGGCTCCGCCGTCTGGGTGAAGTCGCGCTTGGCGTTGTAGCGCGCGAGGGGATCGGCCGTCATCCTCCCCTCCCCCTCCATTCTCCCCTCCCTGGACAAGGGAGGGGTCGGGGGTGGGTGGGTATGGGGCGGGCGCACCGCTGCCCTCGGACCGACCCACCCCCAGCCCCTCCCTTGTCGAGGGAGGGGAGGATGAAGGCCGCGCCGCTACGCACGCTTCTTCGCCGGCGCGCGCTTGGCGGGCGCCTTCTTCACGGCAGACTCTGCCTTCTTCTTCGCCGGGGCCGCGCCGCCCATCGACTTCTTCAGCGCCGCCATCAGGTCGACCACATTCGACGCGCTGCGGCCCGCCGGCTCGTCGCTGTCATCCTCGATGATCTTGCGTCCCTTGGCCTTGCGCTTGCGCTCGACCAGGTCCTTCAGCGCGTCGACATACCGGTCGTGGAACTCCGTCGGGTCGAACGGCGCGCTCTTCTTCTCGATCAGCGCCTCGGCCAGATCGAGCAGATCCTCGTCCGGCCTGGCGTCGCCGATGTCGCGGAAATAGCCCTGCGCCTTGTTGACCTCATCGGCATAGCGCAGCGTCTCCAGCACCATGCCGCGCCCGCACGGCTTCAGGCTGACGACATATTCGCGGCCGCGCATCGCCAACTGGCCAAGCCCGACCTTTTTCGTGCGCCTGAGCGCCTCGCGCAGCACGATGAACGCCTCCTCGGCGAGGTCATCGGCCGGCACGACGAAATAGGGCTTTTCATAATAGAGCACGTCGATCTCGCTCGCGTCGACGAACTGGGTCAGCTCCAGCGTCTTCTTCGATTCGAGCTTCACCGCATCGATCTCGTCCTGTTCGAGCAGCACGAAATGATCCTTCGAATATTCGAAGCCCTTCATGATCTCGTCGGTATCGACCGGCCCGACCCCGGTGACGACCTTCTCATAATGGATCGGCTTGCCGGTCGGCTCGTGAATCTGCTTGAAGCTGATCGTCGCGCCCGATTTGGTCGCGGGATAGATCTCGACCGGGATCGAGACGAGCGCGAGCCTGATCTGTCCCTGCCAATAGGCCCGTGCCGCCATCAACCGCGCTCCCTCGTTGCAAGGCCGATTCAATCCCTGGGCGGCGGAGTCGTTCCGTTTCTCGACTTACGGCGGGCGCGATCGTAAAGCGCAGCGGCCATGACCGATGATCCCTTCGCCCTGTTCGCCAGCTGGTACGTCGAGGCGCGCCAGTCGGAGATCAACGACTCGAACGCGATGGCGCTGGCCACCGCCGACGCGTCGGGTCAGCCGTCGGTGCGGATGGTGCTGCTCAAGGGGCACGACCCGCGCGGCTTCGTGTTCTACACCAATGGCGAAAGCCGCAAGGCCGCGGAACTGGCGGAGAATGCCAAGGCGGCGCTGCTGTTCCACTGGAAGTCGCTGCGCCGCCAGGTGCGGATCGAGGGCGCGGTGACGCGGACCAGCGAGGCCGAGAGCGACGCCTATTTCGCCTCGCGCGCGCGCGATTCGCAGCTTGGCGCCTGGGCGTCGGACCAGTCGCGCCCGCTCGATGCGCGCGCCACCTTCGAGGCGCGCTTCGCCGAGACCGAGGCACGCTTCGCCGGTGGTGACGTGCCGCGGCCGCCGCATTGGGGCGGCTACCGCGTGGTGCCGCAGCGCATCGAATTCTGGCAGGATCGCGCGCACCGGCTCCATGAGCGCCGCTTGTTCGTTCGTGACGGCGACGGATGGACGGAAGGATTGCTCTACCCATGACCAGCGAACAGCGCCGTGCCTATTCGCCGGTGGTGCGTGCCGCACTCGCCAGCGTGGCGATGGCGGTGTCGCTGCTGGTGCTCAAGACCTATGCCGCCTGGGCCACCGCCTCGGTGTCGATGCTCGCCTCGCTCGCCGATACCGGCCTCGACCTGCTGGCGAGCCTCGTCACCCTGTACGGCGTGCGCCTCGCCGCGACGCCCGCCGACCATGATCATCGCTTCGGCCACGGCAAGGCGGAGGCGCTGGCCGCGCTGTTCCAGGTGATGCTGATCACCGCTTCCGCAGCCGGGATCGGGTGGCGCGCGGTGCACGCGCTGGGCGTCGCCCACGCGACGCAGCGCGGCGATCTCGGCATCGGCGTGTCGATCGCCGCGATCCTCGCGACGATCCTGCTGCTCATCTATCAGCGCCGGGTGATCCGCCAGACCGCTTCGGTCGCGATCCGCGCCGACAACGCCCATTACCAGTCCGACGTGCTGCTCAACGGCTCGGTCATCGCCGCGCTGATGCTCGACCAGCGCTTCGGGCTGCGCGGCGCCGATGCGCTGTTCGGCATGGCGATCGCGCTGTGGCTGGCGTTCGGCGCGTTCCGCGCCTCGTCGGCGGCGATCGACCAGTTGATGGACAAGGAATGGCCCGAGGAGGAGCGCAAGCGCTTCCTCGATGTCGCCGCCTGCCATCCCGAGTTGCGCGGCATCCACGACTTCCGCACCCGCCGTTCGGGCGCCCATGACTTCGCCCAGTTCCACATGTATGTCGCGCCCGAGATGACGGTCGCCGAGGCGCACAAGGTGATGGAGACGGTCGAGAACGAGTTGCGCATCGCCTTTCCCAAGGTCGAGGTGCTGATCCATCTCGATCCCGATGGCCATGTCGATACCGACAATCCGCTGATCGAAGCCGACGTCACCCCGCATTGGTTCGGCAAGCGGCTATGAGGATCCCGTTCGTTCAGATCGACGCCTTTGCGGACCGGGCGTTCGCGGGAAATCCCGCCGCGGTGATGCCGCTCGCCGGCTGGCTGGCGGACGACGTTCTCCAGGCGATCGCGGCCGAGAACAACCTCAGCGAAACCGCCTTCCTCGTGCCGATCGCCGGCAGCGACGACGATGGCGGGGCCGGGCCGGATTATGAACTGCGCTGGTTCACGCCGGCCTCCGAGGTGGTGCTGTGCGGCCATGCGACGCTGGCCAGCGGCCACTTCATCCTCTCATCCGACCCGGAACGCGATCGCGTGCGCTTCGCGACGCGCAAGGCCGGCGAGCTGTCGGTCGCCCGCGCCGGCGGCGGCTATGAGCTGGCACTGCCGGCGTGGCGGCCAAGCCCGCGCCCGCTGCCCGCGATCGTCGCCGCGCTGGGCGTGTCGTCAGTGGTCGAGACGCTGTGGCATCCGCATCGCTATGCGCTGGTGGTGCTGGAGGACGCGGCGGCGATCCGGGCGCTGGCACCGGACTTCGCCGCACTCGCCGCCGAGGGCGATGTGCTGACCATCGTCACCGCGCCGGGCGACGACAGCGACGTCATCAGCCGCGCCTTCGCGCCCGGCGCCGGGATCGACGAGGATCCCGTGACCGGCTCGGCCCATGCGGTGATGGTGCCCTATTGGGCGAAGCGCCTCGGACGCGAGCGCTTCACGGCGTATCAGGCGAGCAAGCGCGGCGGGCACCTGACCTGCCGGCTCGATCGGGAGCGTGTCGTGCTGGGTGGCCAGTGCATCACGGTGATGGAGGGAACCTTCTTCCTGTAGTTTGAGACTTTCGCCAAAATCGCTTGTCACCCTGAACTTGTTTCAGGGTCCATGCGCGGTCAGGACCCACAGGAGCGGCGCTCGCGGTTCAGGTGACCGCGCATGGATGCTGAAACAAGTTCAGCATGACGATCGCTTTTGCAACGATCCCCTTCAGTGGAGGAACCAAGAAAGTCAGGCCGCGTCGGCCATCGCCCAACGCTCCGTCGTCTCGATCCAGCCGCCGCCGAGCACGCGGTCGCCGGCATAGAGCACCGCCGCCTGGCCGGGCGAGACGCCATATTCCGGCGCGTCGAACAGCACGCGATTGCCCGCCAGATGCGCCGTGGCGGGCTTTGCCAGCGAGCGGACCTTGGCGGTGATCGGCCCGTGATGATCGCCGCCGATCCAGTTGATCCCCGACAGAGTCGCCGCGCCGACCGCCAATGCCGTGCGCGGGCCGACCACGACGCGGCTCGTTTCGGGCTCGAGGCGAACGACATAGAGCGGTTCGGGCGTACCGCCGATCTCGAGGCCGCGACGCTGGCCGACGGTGAAGTGGATCAGGCCGCGATGCTGGCCCAGCACCCTGCCCGCCTCGTCGACGATCTCGCCGCCGGCATCGGCCTCGGGGCGGAGCTTCTTGACCAGCGCGGCATAGTCGCCATCGGGGACGAAGCAGATGTCCTGGCTGTCGGGCTTGGCGGCGACCCCCAGCCCCAGTTCCGCCGCCAGTTCGCGCACGCGCGGCTTGGGCAGATCGCCCAGCGGAAAGCGCAGATAGTCGAGCTGCGCCTGGGTGGTGGCGAACAGGAAATAGCTCTGGTCGCGTGCCGGGTCGGCGGCGCGGTGCAGCTCCGCGCCACCCGGGCCGAGCACGCGGCGAACATAATGGCCGGTGGCCAGCGCATCGGCACCGAGTTCGCGCGCCATGCCGAACAGGTCGGTGAACTTGGGCCCCATATTGCAGCGGATGCACGGGATTGGCGTGCGGCCGGCGAGATATTCGTCGGCGAACTCGTCGATCACCTGGGTGCGAAAGCTGCTTTCATGATCGAACACATAATGCGCGATGCCGAGCCGGTCGCACACCGCGCGCGCGTCGCGGATGTCGCGACCGGCGCAGCACGAGCCGGCGCGGCCGACCGCCTCGCCATGATCATAGAGCTGGAGGGTGATGCCGATCGTCTCGGCGCCTGAGCGCGCGGCGAGCGCCGCCACCACCGAACTGTCGACGCCGCCCGACATGGCGACGACGATGCGCTTGCCCTTCAGGGCGTCGCCAAGCTGAAAATCCACCGAGTCCATGATGCCGGCGCCTTAGCGCGGTGCGCCCCGAGAGTAAAATTTACCCATATTACCAAGGCATTTCAGCGGGCTTTACCGGACCTTCACCCCGTCTCGCTAGACCAGACCCGTGATCGAGTCTCTGACGCTTCGGGAAGGGCGCATGTGGATCTGAGTTATCTCCGTTTCGAACCCGACGCGCGGGTCACCGCGCTGCCGCCGGACCTGGCGGTGATGCTTGTCGGGGTCGTGGCGCGTCAGGCGGCGAGCCCGACGGCGATGCTCCATGCCCGCCTCGCCCCCGCTGCCGAGACGCCCTGGTTCGCGCCTGCGCACGGTGCTTTCAATCTCGCAATGGCACAGTTGCTAACGGCGTGGAAACAGGAATGAACTTGTCGTTTACCGCGCCGCTTTAGCCGGCGTTCAAGTCCGGCCCCTATTGGCCGTTTCAGGAATGAGAGGGGGCCCCCCGCCCCGATCGAGGTTGAGAATGATCGAGAACCAGAAGATTCGACCCGCAAAAGTCATCGGCCCGCTTGGCGAACCGCTGACCCTCGACACCCTGCCGCCGCCCGAAACGACGCGCTGGGTGGTCCGCCGCAAGGCCGAAGTGGTCGCCGCGGTCAATGGCGGGCTGCTCTCGGTCGACGAGGTGTGCGACCGCTACAGCCTGACGGTCGAGGAATTTGCCGGCTGGCAGCGCGCGATCGATCGATCGGGCATGCCGGGCCTGCGTGTGACGCGCATCCAGCATTATCGCTCGCTCTACGAGCGCCAGCAGAAATACTGACCTCACGCGCCGGCAAGCGGCGCGCATTGATCGACACGAGCTGTCGAAAATCGGGCCGGCGCATCGGACAGTGCGCCGGCCCGATTGCGTTTGCGCGGGCCACGCCGCCACCTGCTCCACCTGTTCTTGCAGGTGACGTTTTTTTCGCAGGCGTGTGTTGGACGCCGATTGCCGGCTTTTGATGGTACCGCAACGCGTTGCGCGAAAAGATGTTGGGTTGCGATTTCCAACTTATCAGGTGGGGAGCAGGTGCATATCGACCTGCTAGCAGGACGTGAGCAGGTCACGGTTGCCGGTCGCGCAAAGGCGCCGGCAGCGTGCATTTTGGTCGACGATGAGAAACAGCGGCGCAGTGCGCGAGGGCGTATCATAGCATGATCTGGCGCGGGTTGAATCGGCGCGACACCCTGATCGCGGGCGGCAACGATGAAAATCTTCCCATTGCACAAATCGGCTGTTTTAGCTAATATAGTCAAAACAGCTATATTGGAATCGTAAATGACTGACATCACCGTGGCCGCGACCGAATTTAAAAATCGGGCGGGCCTCTACATGGAGCAATCGGGGAAAAACCCGGTGTTCATCACCCGGCATAACCGGCCCGTGCGCGTCCTGATCGACATTGACGAGTATGAGCGGCTCAAGGCCAGGGACACGCGCAAAGCCTATTATGCGCATGAGTTGCCGGAGGAATGGGTAGAAACGCTCAAGGCAGCCGACACCAGCCACCTGGACCCGACGCTCGATCGCCTGATGGACGATTAAGTGAAGAAGCCAGAGCCCGCGCCAGGGCTTGTCATCCGCTACGACTATCTTTGGCGCGATGAGGCGATGCGCGGCCGTCAGGAGGGCCCGAAAGATCGCCCCTGCGCCATCGTTGTCGCGCGCTTGGCCAATGAGGGAAAGGACGCATATGTCCTGCTTGCCCCGATCACGCATAGCCAGCCTGCCAATCCGAAGGCGGCAATCGAGATACCGCCAAGGGTGAAGCAGCACCTCGGACTCGATGATGCCCGCTCCTGGATCGTCACGGCCGAACTCAACAGCGTTGCATGGACCGATGCTGGAATTGTCCCGGCCACACGGTCCCGATGGGACTATGGCTTTTTGCCGCCGAAGCTGACGACAAATCTGATCGAGCGTGTCCGCGAGCAGCAGCAGCAACGGGCGTTGAAGATCGTCGATCGGGCCGAGGTAATTGCGCCGACTAGGCAGCGCAAGAGGGACGATGGCCGCGAGCGGTAGGTTCTTTCCTCGCACCTGAGGCATGATGTGATGCGTGGCTATTTGGGGGTTGGGGTTTTCTGCACCTGTCACGGTAACGCACGTCTACTCCACGCGAGGTGCCGCCCTCACTTGAAAGGCCGTGCATTATTGTAGTAATACAGTCTCGATCGGCCGACACGCGTGGCCGCCGACAGGGCGCTATATCGCGCCACCGCAAGGTCAATAAATCAAAAAGCGGCTGGGGGAGAACAAAGTGTCTGCAAACAAAAGAGCCGGAACATTCCTGGGCGTGACGTTCGCGCTCAGCGCAGGCCCTGTCGCAATCGCATGGGTGGGCGGCGTTCGCGATATCATGCACGGAGGCCTCGCCTCGCTGATCTTTCTGCTCAGCCCTGCTCTTGGGGCGTTGTTGTGCGCCGCGCTGTTTGAGAAAGGCGCGCGGGTGGAGGCGCTCGGCATTCGGTTTCGGCCGAATTGGTGGTGGCTTGCGGCGCTCGCCGCACCCTTCATTCTGGCGCCGACTGGTATCGGCGCGGTGCTGGCGTTCTCGCCATACAACTTCGCCGGTTTCGAACACCTCGCGCAACAGCCTGACACCATACGCCAACACCTCACGGAAGCGCCCAATCTCGGCTTTGCCGGCCTCTTCTTGGCCAGCATGGCATCCTACGCGCTGTTTGCGATTCCCGAGGAACTGGGTTGGCGCGGCTATCTCTATGCGCAATGGCGACGTTTCGGATTCTGGCGCGCTTCGTTCGCCACTGGCTTCGTCTGGAGCAGCTGGCACTGGCCAGTGATGGTTTTTTGGGGGGTCGATATCGCGCCGGGCCATGAGCTGTTTTCGCTTGTTCTTTTCACGCTTTCGACCACGCTGCTAGCGCCGGTGATGACGCTGCTGCGTGATCGCGGCCGCTCCATCTGGGCGGCCGTGATTTTTCATGGTGCGATGAACGCCGTCGCGCCCTTAGTTATTCGGTTGTGGAACCCGCCCGATTTTCCGTGGGGCCAACTCGCGTTTGGCGCGATGATGGCGCTCAGCGCCGCGCTGATCGCGGTTTTTCAGCGCAATCCTAATCGCGCCCGCCAGGAGGCGCTGGGATAGACGGATCAATGGCGCGCAGGGGTAAATGCTTCCCGATCGGAAGCCTATCGTAGACTTCAAGTTTCCCGCTTCCTGCTTCAATTGCGTCAAGCTGGCTTCAATTACGGCGCGGGCACTCGCCAATAAGTAAACTGTCCCCGAAATACCATGAGAAATAGCGGCGCGGTGCGCGAAGGCGCATCATGGCATGATCTGGCGCAGGTTGAATCACCGTGTCGTCCCACGTCGCGAAAGGTATCCCGCAGCCTTCCAAAGGAACCATTTGCGACCGTTACGAGTCTTACCTTGGTACCCGCAACGATGGGTAGGTAACGGAGGGAAGAAAATGGTCGGTCTTATCGTCTGGCTCGTCGTCGGCGGCGTTTGCGGCTGGCTCGCGAGCATGGTCATGCGCACCGATGGTCAGCAGGGCATCCTGCTCAACATCGTCGTCGGCATCATCGGCGCGGTGATCGCGTCGTTCATCTTCGGCGTCGGAATCAACCAGGCCATCACCGTGATGACGTTCGTCTATTCGTTGATCGGCGCGATCATCCTGCTCGCGATCGTCAATCTGGTGCGCCGCGGCTCGGTTCGCTGAACCGCCGGTGACGTGCATGAAAAGGGGCCGTCCGGGTGACCGGGCGGCCCTTTCTCCTGGCTGGCGACTGTTACCGCCACCCGTCCGAGCGCGTGACCGTATTCCCGCAGGAGCACGAGACTTGCCGTGCTATTTGAGCAGGAAGCGCACCGATATCGTCACCGTCACGTCGGTTTCGCCCGCCGTGATCTGGGTCGGCGCGGCGCTGTCGCGGGCCGCCATGGCGAAGACGCGCGGCGGCGGGGACCCGCCGTCATTCTGCCCCGCTTCCGAGATCGACAGGATGCGCGCGACGGTGAGGCCGGCGGCGCGGGCATAAAGCTCGGCGCGGGCGCGGGCGCGCTTCACCGCGTCGGTGCGCGCCTCGTCGAGCGCGGCCTCGGGCCGGTCGATCGACAGGCTCGGCCCATCGATCTGATTGGCGCCTTCCGCGACCAGCGCATCGAGAATCGCGCCTGAGCGGGCGATGTCGCGAAAGCGGATCGCGACCGAATTATTGGCCTGGTAGCCGGTGATTTCGGGCGGCTTGCCGTCGGTGTAGCGATATTGCGGGCTGAGCGAGACGTTCGCGGTCTGCACGTCGCGCGGCGCGACGCCGGCGCGCTTCACCGCCGCGAGCACGCGCGCCATGCGCGCGGCATTGTCGGCCAGCGCCGCGGCCGCGGTGGCGCTCTGCGAAACCACGCCGGAGCGAATGGTCGCGACGTCCGGCACGCGCGTCGTCATGCCCTGGGCGGTCACGTCGAGCAACGTACCGTCGGGCAACACCGGCGACACCGCCTGCGCGGCGGCCGGCCCGGCCAGCGGCACCGCGGCCAGGGCCATCACCATCAATATCGAACGCATCTCGTCACTCCCGGTCAGGTCTGGAAAGTTCCCGATGGCACCTTCCCGACGAACCGGCGATGAACGGCGCCCGGGCCCGGACCTAGCTGCGGCGCGAGGTCACGATCCGGTAGAGCACCAGCAGCACCACCGCGCCGACGGTGGCGGCAGCATAACTTTGCCACCAAACGGCACCGTAAGAAATTCCAAGTTTCGGCGCGATAAACCCGGCCAGAAGCGCGCCGGCGATGCCGATCAATATGGTCACGATGATCCCGCCCGGATCCTTGCCGGGCATGATGATCTTGCCGAGGATTCCGGCGACCAGACCGATCACGATCCAGCCGAGAAACGAATGTCCTGCCATCATCGTCGCTCTCCAGTAGCGCCGCCCCCCATGTGGCCGGCGCGCCGCACCATGCCCGGGACGCAAACAATTGCAACCGTTTCTGCAGCAACCACCTCGCGATCCTTGCGAACAGAACCAAAACCGGCCATGCCCGCACGTCGACCGATGATCCTCTTGAGCTCGGTGATGCATTCATCTAATACAGTTCGTCCGACAGAGCACGACGGTGGGGCGCGGCGGTTGGCCGAGACGGGGAAATGACGCAGATGAACTATGATTCGCCGGCCTGGAGCAAGGACGATCATCTGGCATTGTCGGATGAGATCGAGCGCTCGCGCCGCGGCCTGATCATCGGCGTTGCCATCGCGGTGGTGCTGGCGCTGATCATCGGCTGGTACGTGTTCCACAAGAAGCCCGCGGCGAAGCCGCAAGTCGAGCAACTTCCCAGCGTTTCCGTCGGCACCCCGGGACACCAGCTCGTCGTACGGACGATCTCGGCGACGGGTTCGCTGGCCGCGCAGATCGATATGCCGGTCGGTGTCGCCGGCGAAGGCGGCCGCGTGACGCAGGTATTGGTGCAGCCCGGCCAGTGGGTGCGGGCGGGCCAGGTGCTGGCCACGGTCGACCGCTCGGTACAGAGCGAGACCGCGGCATCGCTCGCCGCGCAGGTCGCGGTGGCGCAGGCTGATGCCAAGCTCGCCCAGGCCAATGTCGATCGCGCACAGGCGCTGGTCGGCAAGGGTTTCATCTCGCGCGCCGATCTGGACACCAAGATCGCGACGCGCGACGCCGCGATGGCGCGCGTGCGCGTCGCGCAGGCGACGCTGGCGCAGCAACGGGCCGCGAACGGCCGGCTCGACATTCGCGCGCCCTATGCCGGGCTGGTGCTGATGCGCAGCGTCGAGCCGGGACAGATCGTCAGCAGCGGCTCCGGCATGCTGTTCCGCATGGCCAAGGACGGCCTGATGGAATTGCGCGCGCAGCTCAACGAAAGCGATCTCGCGAGGCTCAAGATCGGCGACAGCGCCGAGATCACGCCGGTCGGCAGCGACCAGCATTTTGCCGGCCATGTCTGGCAGGTGTCGCCGGTGATCGACCCGCAAACCCGCCAGGGCATTGCCAAGATCGCCCTGTCGTACAACCCGGCGCTGCGCCCCGGCGGCTTTGCCGCCGCCGAGATTCACAGCGGCACCAGCGACGCGCCGCAACTACCCAACTCGGCGATCCAGAGCGACGAGAACGGCAATTTCGTCTACGTCGTAGGACCCGACGACAAGGTGAAGCGCGTCAAGATCACGATCGGCGACGTGACTGATGCCGGCACGGCGATCACCTCCGGCCTCAACGGCACCGAGCGCGTCGTGCTGGCGGCCGGCGCGTTCCTGAATGCGGGCCAGAAGGTAAAGCCGATCCTTACGACCGCGGGGAAATGACGCGATGAGCTTTCGCAACATTTCGGCCTGGTCGATCCGGAACCCGGTTCCGTCGATCGTGCTGTTCATCGCGCTGACGCTGGCGGGCATCGTCAGCTTCGCGCGGATGCAGGTCAACAACCAGCCGGACATCGACTTTCCGATCGTGGTCGTCGTGGTCAGCCAGCCTGGCGCCGCGCCGAGCGAGCTGGAGACCCAGGTCACGCAGCAGATCGAATCCGCGGTGCGCAACCTGCAGGGCATCGACGAGATCGATTCGACGGTGACCGAGGGTCAATCGGAGACGCTCGTGCAATTGGCGATCGGCACGCCGATCGACCGCGCGGTGATGGACGTGCGCGATGCGATCACCCAGATTCGCGGCAACCTGCCCGACGGCATTCTCGAGCCGCAGATCTTCCGTGCCAACACCTCGGGCAACGACCTGGCGAGCTACGCGGCGATCAGCACCGACATGACGGTCGAGCAGCTCAGCTGGTATATCGACAACAATGTCTCCAAGGCATTGCTCTCGGTCCCCGGCATGGCCGAGGTCAATCGCAATGGTGGTGTGAACCGTGAGATCCGGGTCATTCTCGATCCGGTCAAACTGCAGGCGCAGGGCCTGACGGCGAGCGCGGTCAACCAGCAGTTGCGCCAGGTCAATTTGAACGCCGCCGGCGGCCGCGCCGAGATCGCCGGTGCCGAGCAGTCGGTGCGCGTGCTCGGCAACGCCAAGACCGCGGACGCGTTGAACAACACACAGATTTCGGTCGGCGGCGGCCGCGCCGTCAAGCTTGGCGACCTTGGCCAGGTGCGCGATCTCTATGCCGAGCAGCGCAGCTGGTCGCAGATGGATGGCCGCCAGGTGCTGAGCTTCGACTTCCAGCGCTCGAAGGGGGCGTCGGACGTGTCGGTCTACAAGGGCGCGGTCGCCAAGCTCAAGGAGCTTGAGCAACGCAACCCCAAGGTCCATTTCCAGCTGATTTCCGACAGCGTGAAATATACCGAGCAACAATATAAGAGCGCGATCGAGGCGATGATCGAGGGCGCGGTGCTCGCCGTGCTCGTCGTGTTCCTGTTCCTGCGCGATTGGCGCTCGACGATGATTTCGGCGCTGGCGATCCCGCTATCGGCAATCCCGACCTTCTGGTTCATGGACCTGATGGGGTTCAACCTGAACCAGATGACGTTGCTCGCGCTGAGCCTGGTGGCTGGCGTGCTGGTCGACGATGCGATCGTCGAGATCGAGAATATCGTCCGGCACATGCGCATGGGCAAGACCGCCTATCAGGCATCGATCGACGCGGCGGACGAGATCGGCATCGCGGTGCTCGCCACCACCATGTCGATCGTCGCGGTGTTCCTCCCCGTAGGCCTGATGCCCGGCGTATCCGGGCAGTTCTTCAAGAATTTCGGCCTCACGGTCGTCGTCTCGGTGCTGATGAGCCTGGCGGTCGCGCGCCTCGTCACGCCGATGATCGCGGCCTATTTCCTCCAGGCCAAGGGCCATGCATCGCACGGCGAGGGCCGGCTGATGGACGTCTACATGGTCTCGCTGCGCTGGACGCTGCGGCATCGCTGGTCGGCGGTGGTGGCGGGCGCGGTCGCGTTCGGCCTGACCATCTATCTCGGCTTTTCGGGCGTGATCCCGATGACCTTCCAGCCTAACCAGAATCGCGACAATTCCAACGTCTCGATCACCATGGTGCCGGGCACGACGCTCGCCGAGACGCAGGTGGTGGTGAACCGCGTCGCCGACCTCCTGAAGCGCCAGCCCGATGTCGAGCATGTCTATTCGCGCGCCTTTGTCGGCAATGGTCGAGTCAAGGCGATCTTCAAAAAAGACAAGAGCATGACCAGCACCCAGTTCGAGCGCTCGCTCGCACCGACGCTGGCGGCGATCCCCGACGCGCGCGTCTCGTTCAGTTCGCAACAGTTAGGCTGGGGCAGCAGTGGCCGTGACGTCACGATCGTCCTGGGCGGTGACGACCCCAAGCAGCTGACCGCGACGGGCCTGGCCCTGGCCAACCAGATGGCCAAGCTGAAAACGCTCGTCGCGCCGCGCCTCGAGGGCGATTTGCAGCGACCCGAAATCGTCATCAAGCCACGGCTCGATCTTGCCGCCAATCTCGGCGTGACGACATCGGCGCTGTCGAGCGCGATCCGCATCGCGACGCTGGGCGATATCGACCAGAACAGCGCGAAATTCTCCTTGTCCGATCGCCAGATCCCGATCCGCGTCGCACTCGACCAGAATGCACGACAACGGCTGGCAACGATCCAGAACCTGCCGGTACAGACGTCGAGCGGCGGATCGGTCCCGCTCAGCCTGGTCGCCGCGATCGGTTTCGGTGCCGGCCCGACCAAGGTCGAGCGCGTCGCCCAGCAACGCCAGCTGACCGTCGGCGCCGACCTCGCGCCCGGCGTGGTGAGCGGCGTCGCTCAGAAGCAGATCCACGAGCTGCCGGCGATGAAGAACCTGCCGGTCGGGATCAGCGAACTGACGCTCGGCCAGAGCAAATTGCAGGCCGAGATGGTCGTCAACTTCATGATCGCGCTGATCGCCGGCTGCTTCCTGGTGTTCGCGGTGCTGGTGCTGCTCTATCGCCGCTTCCTGCCGCCGCTGGTCAATATGGGCTCGCTGTTGTTGGCCCCGCTCGGCGGGCTGATCGGTCTGCTGATCACCGGCAACCCGCTCTCGCTGCCGGTGCTGATCGGCGTGATCATGCTGTTCGGCATCGTCGCCAAGAACTCGATCCTGTTGATCGACTTCGCGTTGGAGGAGACGGAAAAGGGTGTCGATACGATCACCGCGATCATCGACGCCGGGCACAAGCGCGCGCAGCCGATCGTTATGACCACCGTGGCGATGGTCGCCGGCATGGTGCCGACCGCGCTGTCGTTGAACGGAGATTCCTCGTGGCGGGCACCGATGGGCATCGTCGTGATCGGCGGCCTTAGCCTGTCGACCCTGCTCACCCTGCTGATCGTGCCGGCGAGTTTCAGCCTGGCGGTCGGCATCGAGCGTTGGATGGCCCCGTGGCTCGCCAAATATCTGCTGACCTATCGCCCGGGCGACGAGAGCCGGCCGCTGCTCGAGCGAGACAGCCCGTCGGGCGGGCAGATCGCGGGACGCCCGGGAGCGATCGGCTATCGCGGTGGCGCGCCCGAGCCGGCGGAATGATCGCCGGCCGATCGGCCGATAGCGGCGCACCTGTGCCGGACGCTTGAACATTCCCCGTTTTCGGGGATTGTAACGGTGATGAACCTGTTTCGACGCCCCAGCCCCGCCGCCGACGCCCCACCGGCCGGGTTGCAGCGGATGCGCTGGGTGGCGACGGGCATGCTGGTGGCGATGGCGGCGACCTATCTGGTGTCGCGCGCGCTGGACGATCACCATCCGGCCTTCGGCTTCGTCCGGGCGTTCGCCGAGGCGGCGATGGTCGGCGGGCTGGCCGACTGGTTCGCGGTGACCGCCTTGTTCCGCCACCCGCTCGGGCTGCCGATTCCGCATACCGCGATCATCCCGCGCAACAAGGACCGCATCGGCACCACGCTGGCGGCGTTCCTGCGCGACAATTTCCTGATTCCGGCCGTGGTGGCGCGGCGCATGCGCGGCGTCGATGTCGCCGGCGCGGCCGGACGCTGGCTCGCCGGCCCGGGCGGCGGCCAGGGGCGATTGCGGCTCGGCGCGGCACGACTCGCCGCCGATGTGCTCGCCTCGCTCGACCAGAAGCGCCTTGGCGGCATGGTGCGCGGCGCGATGGGGCAGAGGCTGCGCGCGCTCGACGTCGCGCCGCTGCTCGGCCAGGCGCTGGGCGCGGCAATGGCGGAAGGACGCCATCTCCCGCTGCTCGACGGCATCATCCGCTGGGCGGCCAAGATCCTTGCCGCCAATGATCATCTGATCCGTGCGATGGTGCACGAGCGCGCCGGATCGGTGATGCGCTGGACCGGGCTCGACGAGACGCTGTCGAACAAGATCATCGACGGACTCGACAATCTGCTGTTCGAGATGGCGAACGACCCCGACCACCCCTTACGCGAAAAGGCCGAGGAGGGGCTCGCCGCGCTGGCCGACGACCTGCAGCACAGCCCCGAGATGCAGGCGCGGGTCGAGCGGGTGAAGGTCGAGATCATCGACAATCCGGCGATGCAGAACTGGCTCGACGGGGTGTGGGAACAGGCGCGCGCGGCGATGCTGCGCATGGCGCGCGACCCCGATGCCGCGCTGGCCGGGCAGTTCGGCGAGGCGCTCGGCCAGCTCGGCGAGACGCTGCAGAAGGACGCCTTGCTCGGCGCGACGATCAATCGCTTCGTGCGGCGTGCGGTGGTCGGGATGGCGGCGGATTATGGCGACGGCATCGTGCGGCTGGTGTCGGAGACGGTGCGCGGCTGGGACGCGCAGACGATCACGCGGCGGCTGGAGAATGCGGTCGG